>OGMO01001754.1_pt1 | contig 11802 bp, 9 predicted proteins | sample 1573241 | NCBI WGS metagenome assembly OGMO01 (sample SAMEA2581896, study PRJEB24529) | metagenome | biome: Human gut stool | place: China | collected 2011 | reverse complement strand
ATGGGCGGGACGGCCACGGCGTAGGCCCAAACGAGCCGGAGAAAAAAGGCTTTGCGCGCTTTTGTCAGATGTTCGGCCGCGACCTTGGCCAGCTGCTGGGCACGAACCTGATGGTCTGTATCCTCTGCCTGCCCGCTGCGCTGGGCGTCTCGCTGGGGGTCACCCTGTTCTCCCTGCCCTTGACCGTTGTGCTGAGCGCAGCGACCGGCCTGCTGGTCGGCATTGACGGTCTGCTTCTCGCAGAGTGCTGCCTGCGCAGTTTGCAGAATGACCCGTCGCAGTGGCTTCCCCGCGCAAAGCAGAGCATTGCAGCCCACTGGAAATCTGCCTGTGCCGTGGGTGCTGTCGGCACATTGTTGCTGGGGCTGCTCTGCTTTGTCTCTGCTTTTCTGTTTGAGGCTGCCGCGCAGCAGGGGTACTACCCCGGTCTGGCTGTGCTGGTATTTCTGGCGCTGGATTTTCTGGTTCTGGCCGTAGGCGGTACCCTCTGCATGGCTGCGCTGCCGCTGGAAGGCTCCGGGCATCTTTCGTTTCCCGCCCTGCTGCGCCGGGTGGGAAGGCTGCTGCTGTCCGCGCCGGGCCGCTGCATCGCCGCCGGTGTAGTGATGCTGGCCGGCATTGGCGGTATGATCCTGCTGTTCCCGGTCAGTGTGTTCTGGGCCGTATTGTTCGGCTTCTGGCTACCGGGGCTCGCCGCCATGCAGACCCTGTTCCCCGTTTTGCGGCAGGAGTACGGCGTGCAAGTGCGCACCATCCCGCGCCCGGCAGCGCCGGAAAAGCCCCTGACCGCGCAGGAGCAGAAAAAGCGCTCCCGCGCCAACTGGTGGTATTATAATTGGGGCATCGTGACAGTGGCGGCGATGGTCATTGTGGGCGTGGCGTATGTGGCCCACGGTCTGCTGACCACCGTAGACCCGGACTACACCGTGGCGGTGGTCACGGCGGAGGCCCTGCCGGACGAGGCCGTGCAGCGCCTGCAGACTGCGCTGGCAGACTATGCGGAGGACGCCAACGGGGACGGGGCGGTCATCGTGCAGGTGAATAACTACACATGGAGCGCCGATGCCGCCCTGACCGACATGAACGGGCAAATGGCCGGTGCCACCCAGATGAACACCGACCTTGCCAACGGCGAGAGCAAGATCTGGATTCTCGAAGACCCGGACGGATTTGAGCAGGCTTATGGGGCGCTGAGCGAAAAGCTGGGCGCGGAATGGCAGACAAAGCTCATGCCGTGGAGCGATCTGCCCGCCCTTTCCGCGCTGGAACTGGGCAGCTACAATACTGCCGCCGACGGCAGCCAGACTGTTGATATCCAGAGCCGCTTTGCCGGGTACAGCGTGGCAGTGTTTGATGCTTCAGATGCGTTGTGGCAGGCACTCAATTCGTAAACAGAAACGACCGTCCGTTCTCTTTTTGTTTATGTGGTATTCTATCCACAGAAAAATAGACGGAGGCATACCGCCATGAATCCCCATACCACGCTGAATCTTGCCAAGATTGCTCTGTGCGCGGTGGAAACCGTACTGAGGAATACTTCGCCCGGTGCAGAGGACCATCCCCCAGCCAGTTGAATAAAATAACAACGCTGTAAGTGCTTATCGTCAGGCTGTTACAGATGCAGCAGCATAAAACGGACATTTCTTCAATAAAAAGTCAAGTAGACTTCAATTTGAGCAAAATAGTAAGACTTCTTATGCTTTACCGTCATAAATTTTTCAAAATCATCTTAACGCACCTTGCGAAACATGATATTCTCTGTCACAAATCTCACTGATTTTGTGGATTGGTTTGAAACCCTCTACAAGATGTGGTCATGTTCATTTTGAACACTGCCTCACCGTGGATTATCCCTGAAAGATCAACCGCCCCGCAACACATCCGATTCATTTTGCCGCCGATTCACCCGACAAAATTTTTCGCCTGTCTTGCAGGGTGGTATTTTTCTTTACGGGAGTTGTACCTTGAAAATTTCATGAGCCGACCGGACGTGATACCGGCTTTTCAGCCAACCACCACTTAGTGATACAATTCCGGGCACTGATGAAATCACTTAAATCGGAACTCAAGTCCGATATAATTCTTCGCTTCCTCTTGGATTGCAAGCATTGACTCCTTTCGTCCGATAACTTTGCAAAGATAATACGCCTCGTGGTATGCCTCAGCACTTTTTTCATCCTGTTTCATGAAATGGTAGGACTCAGCTTGAATGGCAAGACATGCATATAACATCTGGTAGTGGCCGTAACGGACACATGCCTCAATTCCTCGCTGTGCATAGTCCACTGCATCCTTATAATAGCCACACAGATCCAGTGCTCTGGCATAATTTCCCAGTACCATCGGCAACATACCACTGGAGATGACGGCCTCCTGCTGGTGTTTTTGCACATATTTTAGCAACTGATAGTAAATATCAGCTGCTTTTTTATTTTGTCCCATATCCGAGTATACTCCGGCAATTTGATTGATGATCTTCATTTCATCAACGGTGTACAGATGAGAGCCAATTATTTCCAAGTCAAAGTCCGGAATCGTCAATCCAATAGCTTGGATAAGCATTCTCAATTTTTCTTCCTTTGTATAACGCCCATCCAGATAACCAAGCAGTGCTTTAGAGCGCAGGATAAACTGTTTTTCCAAGTTATCATCCGTATTTACCAATTTTTCCAACTGCTCAACCTTGGAAAAGCCCTCTTTGGCACTATCCAGCGCATTGCATGCGATGATTTCTTTTTTCAATGCCTCTATTTCTAGCTCGTTCTTTGTTAAAATCATATAATAGCGGTCTTCCGGCAACCCAAGACGTTGTAGAAGTGCATTGACTCTTGTCCGGCTTGGGGTTTGCCTTCCATTTTCGAGTCGGGAAAGGGTGACTTGTTCGCAAATTCCCTCACAGACTTGTTCCTGTGTCAAACCAAGCTTCTCCCTCTGTTTTTTGATATACTCTCCTAAAAAATAGACATTCATTCGTCTTTCACATCCTTTCCAAACGTAGTATACACTATTTTTCATCTTTGTGCTACATCAATTTCTGCAAGCTTTCCATACATGATTTATATATCGTTCTATGTATAAAGAAATATACATAAGACGATATGGTCAACCGGTTTTTACTGTGATAAGATGTAGACACCGCAAAACTCACGGCTTAACCTACAAAGTCAGGGAGAGGAGACTCCAAATGAAACAATATCTTGAAAAACGTGGAATCTACATTACTTGGTCTCAGCTGGTTATGCGGATCATTTTTGACTTGGTGGGCTTTTTGCTTGCCTTGTTGCCTGCTGGCCTGACTCTGTATCTTACAGATGTCTGGATCACCTCAGGCACTCATATGCCAACCTCGTGGATTTGTGGAATCATTGTTTGTGTTTTTTTGATTCATTCTTACCAGTTTTATTTCGTCAACTATAATTCTCAGATGAATGCAGATCGCATGGCGGGTAATTACCGCCAACATCTGGCGCAAAAGATTTTGAGTAGCAGTATCCCTGCCTATGAGAGCCAGAACAAAGCCCGTATTCAAAATATGGCGAACGATGTCAGTGCGATATATACTGTAAGTAGCTATTTGGTCACAGTACCTGCAAATTTAGTGAAAGTAATGATCATCATTGGACTCCTGCTTTTCTATGCCAGCCCATCTGTTGCACTGACGGCGATCATTTTGATTCCGCTCTACATGGTTCCCAGTTTTCTTAACAAAAGCAAACTGGAAAGACTCGTAGCCAAGGAGAGGGAAGCTGGAGATTTATGGTTTCAGGAATTTGATGTAATTCTCAACGGCAAGGTCAGCATTACTCTAAACAAGGTCGAAAATTATATGCAGAACCGCTATCATGAGGCTCTGAAGTCATATCTTGATGCTCGCAATCGTCAACACTTTCTTCTGCTGATCGTACAAGAATTCCCTCTTTTTGTCACCACATTGGCACCTCTGCTTATTTTAATCATTGGTGGAAACCAAGTGGTGTTGCAAAACATGACCATCGGTCAGCTGTTATTCTCTATTCAGATCATTGCTTACCTGTTTCATCCTCTGTCAGAAATTTCTCAACTTCATGCCCAGATTATCAGCCAGAAGCCATCCTTCGATCGTGTGGCAGACTTTCTTGCCATGCCAGATCAGCAAAAGAATACAGAATCTGTAGCCCCTCCAAAAATCGAGGCTCATAATATCGACCTGATGCGATCGGAGAGTGAGTCGCTTTTCCATGTGAACGACTTTACTGTCCATGAGAAAGGTTTGGTGCTGATCCATGGAGAGAATGGCTGCGGCAAGTCATCACTGTTCAATATAATCTCTGGTGTGTTTGCCCCGGACGCAAAGCATCTCCGTTTCAATGAAAACGGAAGATTTAACTGCGACAAATCAGAGCTAAGTTATCTTTTCTATCCCAACTTCATTTTTCCAGGTACAGTCCGAGAAAACATTGTTTGTGGACGAAAGATTTCCAATACACAGTATCAAGAACTTGAAACTGTTCTTCAGCTGCCTCCCGCTGACAAGCAGGTGACGATCAAGCCTGAGAATCTTTCTCTGGGCGAAAAGCAAAAGATTTATCTAGCACGTACCCTTTTGGGTAACTCTTCTTGCATCTTGCTGGATGAACCCGGAAGCAACCTTGACGAAAAAACTGAACATAGCCTGATCAATCACTTGTTAAAGCTCCGGGGAAAAAAGTTAATTCTCGTTATCAGTCACAATGCCTACTATGATGCCGTAGCAGATAAAACTTACGAGATTCGCAAAGGAATGATGCATCAGGTACAATCACATTAAGCTGTCTGCAGATCGTCAAAGGAGCGTGCGTTTGAACAAAAAGAAAAAGTCCACCAACACTTCCCCTTATCCCGATGAAGTCATCGAACGTCTAGCACGGGCATTCTACCCGGCCATCCTTGCCTGCCGGAACAGCGAGGAAGGCCAACGAGAGTTTGCCGCATGGCAGGCGGAACAAGCTCATCACACTACCAGCAAAGAAAAACAGAGCGTTCCCGACGGGGAATGCCCTGTTGTACATATCGCTATTGTCTGTGGTCTTTGGCAGGGTGCGTCCTATTCAGGGGCGCATCCTGTTTTTTATTTTGTCCTCAATCTTCTAATCCACGGCTCCCAGCCGTATTTTTCAAATATTCTTCCGGCTCGCCGTTTAGAATCAAATCTGCATAATGCCATTCTTTTCGGCATACGCCGTGCATTCCCGGATCTGGCCTTCGACGGATTCTTCGCGCTGATTGTCGCTGGAATAGCGGGCGTAGATTACAGCGGTCATAGGAGGGCCTCCCTTCGCTCTGTATGGGGATGGATGTAACTGCATTACATTTCGTATAATATATACCATGTTTTGTGTCCTATTGCAAGGCTTTTGAGTGCCGTCTGGTGGTGTTCTTTTTGAACACTACCTGTTCTTGTACGCCAAAGGCAGATGTTCGGCTGCCCGCCGTTATTTTTGGTATGACTTTCTTTCAAAACAATACGCTTCTTTGACATTTCGCTGTCAAATATGATACAATAAAAACACTTTGAGAAAGCGAGGGGAGGCAGCAGCGATGAGCGAAGCAAGAATGATGGGTTCTCTGGCAGACAGGCTGCTCAGTTTTGTGAGCACCACACCCGAACGGGACGCAAACTATGATATCGCAGTGACTCTGCTCAAGCATTACCCCCAGCTCAAAGGGATGACTCTCGGCCAGATCGCGAACCTGTGCTATACCTCCAAGGCGTCCATCTCACGGTTTTGCCGCTTTCTGGGGATGGACAGTTTCAAAGCGTTCCAGGCCTGGCTGGAACAGGACTTCACCATGCGGACCGACTATTCCCGACAGTTCTACACCATGCTGCACAACAATCAGGAAATGGCCATCGGTTCCTATCGAGACGCGCTGATCAGCAACATCTATGCTACCATCACGCCTGAAAACGCCGAAGTCATCCCTGACATTGTGCGGGTGTTGCACGGCTGCGGCAAGGCGGCCTATTTCTCCCACCACTTTTTGTGGGACATCGGCCACTACTTCCAAAGTAAAATGATGATTATGGGCCGCTATGTCGAGCTGTTCATGGATTATGCCGCTCAGCTGGAGTGCGCCCGCAGCCTGACCGAAAACGACTTTGCCATCATTTGCAGCGTGGGCGGCAGCTACCCGACTCGTTACCCGGACATCTGTAACGCAATCATTTCCAGCGGCTGCAAGGTTCTGGTCATCACCCAGAACCTTGCCAGCCCCTATTTGAACACCGCCGATTTCATCCTGCAATGCGGCACCACCAACCGCAACGACGTGGGCAAATATGCAGCCCTCATGGCCAACGACCTGATCGTCATGGGCTATATGCAGGCATACGATAAAGCGTTCCAGTAAAGCATAGCAAAAAAAGCAAGGCCGCGAGGGTTAACCGCCCTGCGGCCTTTTCATTTTGTCAAAGTGCACAAAAAACGATAAAAAAGTTTTTTGCTTTTCAGAAATTGAAACATGCGCTACCAATCTGAAATGGCGCACTTGTATTTGCAACCAAATCGAGTTCCAATCATGTTATAATTTTAGTGCAAAGAGGAAATCGGACTGGCCAGTCGTGAAAACCTTGGTATTGAAACAAATGAAGCAAGAACCAAAAGCAAAAACTGTAACTTTTTCTTTGTAGAGGACAAAACCATGAAACGATTACTCATCCGTGCTGATGACCTTGGTTACTCTGAAGGCATCAACTGCGGCATTGCGGCGGCGGTAGCAGCCGGACTGGTGCGCTCAGTGGGGGTGATGACCAATATGCCCGCAGCTGTCCACGGACTGGGGCTGCTGTATGGCCGCCCCCTTTGTCTAGGGCAGCACACCAACATTTGTGTGGGCCGGCCGTTGACTGACCCCGCTCGCATTCCCAGCCTCTGTACGCCGGAAGGAGAGTTCAAACCCAGCCGCGCCTACCGAGAGGCCGCCAAAGAAGGCCGTGACTTTGTGGTGCTGGACGAGGCGATCGAGGAGATCGAGGCCCAGTATCGCCAGTTCAAAGCCTTGACCGGCCGCGAACCGGGCTATTTTGAGGGACACGCAGTGGCCAGCGCCAATTTCTTTCAGGGATTGGAAATCGTTGCCCAGCGGCACGGCCTGCCCTACTTTGCGATGGGCCGTCCCGGCGAGGCAGTAACCTTCCGCCACACCAAAGTGTACGCCTATATGCCTAGAGATTTTAAGGCATACGAGACCGACCCCTTTACTGGCGTACAGGATGCGGTGGCAAATGCTCACGAGGGCGGGTGTGACTTGATGGTCTTCCATCCGGGTTATATCGATGCCTATCTGCTGGACCATTCCAGCATGACGACCACCCGTTTACGAGAAACTTCTATGCTCTGCCGGTCCGAGGTACGCGCCTGGCTGGCGGAGCAGGATGTTCAGCTCGTCACTTACGACGATTTGACTTAAAATAGGAGGAATCAGTATGACAGACAATAAAAAGATCGCCGAGCAGGTTCTGGCGGCGGTAGGTGGAGCGGCCAATCTCAAGGATGCCACCCATTGCATGACACGCCTGCGCCTGTATCTGAAAGACGACAGCCTCCCCAAAGACGATGAGGTGAAAAAGATTTCCGGTGTGCTGGGTGTTGTGCGCGGCGGCCAGCAGTACCAGATCGTGATCGGCACCAATGTTCCGAAAGTGTATGAGGAACTGTGCAAGCTGGCAGGCATCAGCGCCAGCGCCGCCGTCAAGGATGATGCTGCTGCCGTCCAGGATGCCGCCATCATCAAACGGAAGCTGACCCCCAAGCAGGTGGGTAAGAATATCATGGGCTATCTGGCAGGCTGTATGACCCCCATGATCCCGGTGCTGCTGGCCGGAGGCTTGTTCCGTGCTGTCAACTCTATCTTTGGCCCCGACTTGTTGGGACTGTACACCCTGGAGAGCAACTTATATATCCTGTTTGATTTCTTGTACGATGCGGCGTTTTACTTTATGCCTATTCTGGTGGGTTACAATGCCGCCAAACAGCTGGGTGTCAACGGTATGCTGGGTTCTTTCATCGGCAGTGTTCTAATGGTGCCCGATTTCGCGGCTTTTGCCACCAACGGTCAAACGTTCACGGTCTTTGGCATCCCTGCTACCGTGACCAATTACGCCCAGACTGTTCTGCCTGTTATGCTGTCGGTGCCCCTGTTCTGCCTGATTTATAAACTTGTCAAAAAGTTCATGCCCGACCTGCTGACGAGCGTTTTTACCCCGTTCTTCAGCCTGATTATTTCCATGCCCTTTATCCTCTGCCTGCTGGCACCTCTGGGTACCATTGTGGGTAATGCCATCAGCGGCGGTCTTGCCTGGTTTGGCATGACCACCGGCTGGTTCGGCGTGGCTGTCATCGCCGCTCTGTGGGAGTTCCTGGTTATGAGCGGTATGCACCTGGCTCTGATGATGCCCATGATGGCCGATTTCTTCGAGACCGGCATCATCAGCGGCCCCATGAATGCGGGCAACTTTGCGACTTGGGCATGCTTCGGTGTGGCTCTGGGCGCAGCGCTCCGCCTGAAAAATAAGGATGACCGCAGCACCTCCTTTGCAGCCTTCGCTTCTGGCATTCTGGGCGGCGTCACCGAACCCACTCTGTATGGCATCTGCTTCCGCTTTACTCGTTGCTTTGTAACGATGGCCGTTGGCGGCTTTGTGGGCGGCGCCATCGCCGGCATATTCGACCTCAAGGGATATGCAATGACCTCCCCCAACTTCCTGTCTCTGCTGGGCTATGTGGGTGGTACCAATGCCAACATTGTGGTTGGCGTGGTAGCCTCCTTTGCTTCTCTGATCGTGGCAGCTGTTCTGACTTATCTGTTTGGCTTTTCCCAAAAAGATTTGGAGAGCGTTTGACTGCGTGATACCATAAAATCAAAAAGGCTGGTGTTATCGACTTGACGAAACAAATGATTTTCCCCACCAATTTCCTCTGGGGCGCGTCTACCAGCGCCTTTCAGGTAGAGGGCGGTTACAACGAAGGCGGCAAAGGCGTTGCCACCACCGATCTGGGGGCCCGCCGCCCCGGCATCGCCGACAACAAAGTGGCCGCAGACCATTACCACCACTGGAAAGAGGACGTGGATCTGATGGCCGAGCTGGGCCTGAAGGTCTACCGGATGGGCTTTGCCTGGAGCCGCATCATGCCGGATGCCACCTGCACCCCCAACCCCGAGGGGCTGGCCTTTTACGACAGGCTCATCGACTATCTGTTGGAAAAAGGGATTGAACCGCTCGTTACTCTCTATCACTTCGAGTGTCCGCAGGCGCTGGTGGATGCCTTCGGCGGCTGGCTCGACCGCAAGATGATCAACGCCTATCTGAAATATGCCGAGGTCTGCTTTACCCACTTCAAGGGCCGCGTCAAGCGGTGGGTCACAGTGAACGAACAGCTCATCGCCACCGCCGCCGGCATCATGAACGGCAACTTTGAGCAGGACAAGCAGAAGAACCTGCAGAACATCTACCAGATGAGCTATCATGTCTCGCTGGCCGAGCACCGGGCTATTTCGCTGCTGCGGCAGATCGACCCGGAAGCCCAAATCGGCCCGGTGTGTGCTATCCAGGTGGTCTATCCCCAGTCCAGTCGCAGCGAGGATGTTCTGGCTGCCGAGAACGCCGAAGAACTGATGGAGTTCTACCTGCTCGACCTGAGTGTCCGGGGCGAATATCCGCCCTATGTGGCCAGTTACTTAAAGAGTCATGGACTTTACCCCCAGACGCTGCCCGAAGATGCAGCCGTGCTGAAAGCCTCGACCCCCGACTTCATCGGCATCAACTATTATTTCAGCATTTGCGCCAAAGCCAAGGAGGGTCCCGTCAACTACGACCAGCCGCCCTTCTGGGTGTCGGACGCCTTCGACATCTGTGATAATCCCCACCTGCGCAAAACCGAGTGGATGGACAAGGGCATCGACCCGATGGGCCTGCATATTGGGATGCGCAAGGTCTATAATCGCTACCGTCTGCCCATGATCGTCACCGAAAACGGCATGGCCTATAGCGAAACACTAGGCCCGGACGGCCAGATTCATGATCCCTACCGCATCGAGTACCTCAAAGAGCACATCGAACAGCTGGCCATCATGATTGACGAAGGACTGCCGGTGTTCGGCTATTGCCCTTGGAGCTTTGTAGACGTGGTGTCCAGCCACCAGGGCTTTGCCAAACGATACGGCTTAGTCTACGTGGACCGCACCGAGACCGATCCCAAGCAGTGCGCCCGGGTGAAAAAGGACAGTTTCTACTGGTATCAAAAAGTGATCACCAACAACGGCCTGACAGAATAAGCCATCACCTATTTTCCCCGCAGCCGTGCGGGCAACGTCCTGCGCTGCCTGCATGGCTGTTTTGTTGTTTGAAAGGAGTTTTTGTATGCATATCGCATTCGTATCGCTGGGCGCCTTCGGGCACATCAATCCTACCCTGGCCCTCGTCACCGAACTGGTGAAGAAAGGCGTTCGAGTGACTTATTTCACCACTGAAGCCTTCCGCACTATCATTGAGCCCACCGGGGCAAAGTTCGTCGCCGTACCCTCCTGGATGGCGGAAAACGACAAGCATAATGGGGACGGCGAAAAGAAAGAGGATGACGGCGGAGTGGCCGCCGCGGTGCCCTTCCTGTTCTTAAACGAGGCAGGAGCCTACATCGACACTGTGCTGGACACCCTGAAAAACGACAAACCCGACGCTGTCGTCCACGACTTTGCGGGCATTGCCGGCACAATCGCGGCGGACAACCTCAAGGTTGCCAACGTCATGCTCTACACCAGCTACCCCTCCAACGACAGCTACTCGGTAGCCGCCGGGTTCGAGAACTGCCCGCCGGACCACCCTCTGCGCAAGGCCGCGGCGCAGTTGGCCCAGACCTATGCCGAAAAATATGGCTGCCGCCTGCTGACCGTCAAGGAAATCTTCGACGGCCACGGGGACTTCAACCTGGTCATGATGCAGAAAAAGTTGGTTCCCAATTACGAGACTTTCGATGACAGTTTCGTGTTCACCGGGGTACAAATCGGCAAGCGGACCGCCTTCGGCCGCTGGAAAGCCCCCGATAACGGCAAGCCGCTGCTGTATTCCTCCCTTGGCACTGCCTTCAACAACTGGCCCGAGTATTACCCCATCCTGTTTGACGCAGTGCGGGACCTGGACATCAACGTCTTTGCTGCGCTCGGCTCCATCGACCCCGCCAGCCTGAAGGACATCCCCGCCAACGTGGAAGTCGGTCAGATGGTGCCCCAGCTGGATATCCTGTCCCAGGCGTCGGTGTTCATCACCCACGCCGGCATGGGCGGCACTGGCGAGGCCATTTACTATGGCGTGCCCATGATTGCCATCCCCCAGATGGAGGAGCAGGCCATCACCGCCCGCCAAATCAAAAAGCTAGGCCTTGGCTGCGCCTTTCTGGATAAAAAAGCCATCACCAGCGAGGGACTGAAAGCAGCTATCGTCAAGCTGCTGACCGAACCTTCTTATAAGGAGACGGCCCACGCCTTCAGCGAGGATATGCGGAGCCTGGGCGGGGCCAAGGCATCGGCGGAAGCCCTGCTGGCCTATTTGAAGCAGTAAGAATGAGATGAGACGAGTATTCTTCAAAAGATTCTACTATTGCTCAAAATCTTTTGAAGATATATAAAATTCATGGAAGATGCGCCTGGTGGCCGGCGAGCCAAATGCCACTTATGTGACCATCAATCTGGGGGAGATCTACATTGCGGACAATATCAAAGAGCAGTCCTTCGGACTGGACGGGCGGCTGGATGAGCTGCTGCCTGCTCTCCGGGAGGCGTGCGAGGCAT
>OGMO01001752.1_pt1 | contig 11809 bp, 8 predicted proteins | sample 1573241 | NCBI WGS metagenome assembly OGMO01 (sample SAMEA2581896, study PRJEB24529) | metagenome | biome: Human gut stool | place: China | collected 2011 | reverse complement strand
CACGCACCAGCTGTGCGCCCATGTTCTCGAACTCGTCCTTCAGCTCGATCTCCTTTGCGATGGTCACGCCATCGTTGGTGATGACCGGTGCGCCGAACTTTTTGCCCAGCACCACGTTGCGGCCCTTGGGGCCGAGGGTGATCTTAACGGTGTTAGCCAGGGTATCAATACCGGCACACAGTGCCTTGCGGGCGTCCTCGCCCTGCTTGATCTGCTTTGCCATAATACATCGCTCCTTTATAATACAAGCTCAATTGAAAAGGGAAAATTCAGTTTCAGTCTTCCACAACAGCCAAAATATCGCTCTGGCGCACGATGGTGCACTCTTCGCCGTCCACCTTGACTTCGGTGCCGGAGTACTTGCTGGTGAGGACCTTATCGCCGACCTTGACAGTCATCTTGACTTCCTTGCCGTCCACGACACCGCCGGGGCCAACTGCAATGACCTGTGCCACCTGCGGCTTCTCTTTTGCGCTGCCGGTCAGGATCAAGCCACCCTTGGTGGTCTCCTCAACCTCAACAGTCTTGATGACAACACGGTCTGCAAGAGGAATGATCTTCATAATTCTTGCCCTCCAATTATATTGAATTTATTTGAAACTTTGTTGCGTCCTGCGGGGGCTTCGTGTGTGCTCCGCAGCGGTTTAGCACTCCTTTTCTCTGAGTGCTAAGTGTATTGTACTCATCTTGCTCTGAAAAATCAAGGGGTTTTGCAACTTTTCTTTGTTAAGAATTTATGACGCTCAAAAATCGCACCCTGCTACGCAAAAAAGCGGTGTGTTCTTGACAGGACGCGCCGCCTTTTTTATACTTATAACGTATTACAAAAACACAGCTGACGCGCTTTGCGGCAGAACGGAGGATACTTTGACAGACAAAAAGCTGATCTCATCTTTACAGGGGCTGCGGGCAGTCGCATTTCTGAGCGTAGTCCTCTCCCATTGCGGGGCACCATGGCTGGGACCGTGGGCGATCACGGTATTCGTGGCGCTGTCCGGTTTTCTGATGACCTGCAACTATTACGACCGTCCCCGCACAGCACCGGGACTGCGGTCTGTCATAGCCTTTTCTCTGCAAAAAATACGCAAGCTGTACCCGTTGCACCTTATTATGATGGCTGCCGCGTTGTTATTTGTGCTGAAGGGGCTTCTGGCGCAGCCCTCTGTCCGCGGAGTACTTTCCTGTGCGGCGCAGCTTGTGGTGAGCATTTTCCTGCTGCAAACATGGATCCCGTCCAGCCGTCTCTGGTTCTGCCTGAACGGAGTGGCGTGGTATCTTTCGGTACAGGCTTTTCTGTATGCCATCTTCCCCCCGCTTCTCGTCGCACTGAAAAAGGCGGATGCCCGCAGGCTGCGCTGCATTGCCGTCGTGATCTTCTGCGTGCAGTGTCTTTTCTCCCTTGCGGTCTGGAAAGTCGGGCTCAGCGGAAAGGCCGCCTTTTACCTGACCTATCTGTGCCCTGTGTTCCGGGCGGGAGATTTTACCATCAGCTGCTGCATGGGCTGCCTTTACCACAGCCGCAAACAGGAGAGCGGCCTGCCGGGCGGTGCTTTCTCCCTGCTGGAGCTTGCTGCTGTACTGCTTGCGGGCGGCTGCCTGTTTATCGCTGCCAAGCAGGTGGGGGTTCTGGGCGCGGTGGCCTTCCGGTACAATGTGCTGTTCACCCCCTCTGCGGTGCTGCTGGTCTGGCTGCTTGCCGTGGGCAAGGGAATCATTTCCCGGCTGCTTTCCGCAAAGCCGTTTTTGTGGCTGGCGGGGCTGTCTCCTTACGGTTTTCTGATCCATCAGGTGCTGATCCGGTATATGGAGTGGACAGCGGACAAGCTTAACCTTACGGTACATCCTGTGGTCTGGACCCTGACCGTATATCTGCTCACGCTCTGCCTGAGCAGCTTTTACAAGGCGCTGGAGCACTGGGTACGGCAGCGCCATGCCAAAGCTACCACCTAACAAACAAACCGCAAGGCCGCTGCACGGAACAACGTGCAGCGGCCTTGTTTGGGTCTGATGGTTTATTTTTCACTTCACAGCCGCTTTTTTGGCGGTAAAGCGCTGGTAGGCAGGCAGCGGCAGCAGCACGCGGCCGGCCAGCGGCTGCACCTGTACCGACACCTGCTTGCAGGGGGCGCACTCGCCGTCCACGGTGGCAATGATGGGCCCACGGCCATCTGCCGCCCGCAGACTGACCGATTTTGCGCGGCGATAAATAAAGTAGGGCTTTGCAGCCTCGGTCAGCTGGCCGTTTTGAAAGTGCTGGCCGTTTTTGTACAGCATCAGCAGCTTTGCAATGACCCGGCGGCTGACCTTGCGCACGATGAACACATCCAGCCAGCCGTCATCCGGCTGTGCCTCCGGCCCGGCCATAAAACCGCCGCCGTAGGCGCGGCCGTTGCACACTGCGCACATCAGACAGTCCACGGTCAGCACCTCGCCGTCAATGACGTACTCCACCCTGCGGCCGATATGCCCGCACAACTGCTGGACAATGGACAGCGCATAGGCTGCCTCGCCGCCGCACAGCGGGATGCGCCGGAACTTGGGGATGCCGTAGGCCACCTGTGCGTCCAGACCGGCGGCACAGATGGTAGCAGAAAGCCCCAGACTGGTGCGCATCAGGTCGATGGGCACCGCCCTGCCGGCCAGCTGAGCGTCCAGATCCAGAAACTCCTCTTTTGTACCATAGGTGCGCAGAAAGTCGTTGCCGCTACCATAGGGCAGGCAGCCCACGGCGGTCTTATCAAAGCCGTGGGCACCGGTAAGCGCCTCGTTGAAGGTGCCGTCACCACCGGCGGTAAAAATGTGAAGCTCCACCCCGGCCTTCTGGGCGGCAGCGGCAGCAGCGCGGGACAGCTCCCGGGCATGGCCTGCGTGGGTGGTGACGCGGATGGTGTAGTCCTCCGGGGCAAGCCCGGCACCGGCAGCAGCCGCCGCGATCTGCTGCGGCAGGGTGCGGGTACAGTCGGCCTTTCCGGCTGCGGGGTTCAGAAGAAACAGCGTGTGCATCGGGGTCCTCCCTGTTGTAACTCTATTTCCTCTATAATAGTCGAAAAACGCGCCGGTTGCAAGCAAAACCGCTATTTTGCTATTTTCTTATATGGTTATGGTCTCATCCTCCCGCAAAACAATGCTGCCATCGGCGGCGCAGTCTGCTGTCCAGTGCTGCCCTACGCAGGCCGTCCCGGCGGCAATGCGGTTCGCAAGTGCCTGCTCCACCGCCCTGTCCACCTGACGGCGCAGTTCCCGCGCACCGTAGGCCGATTGCGCCCGGGCAGCCAGTGCCGCCCCCACCTGCGGGGTGTGGCGCAGTCGGTAGCCGCTGCGGGCGGCGCGCTGCTCCAGCTGACAGAGCATTTTTTCTGCAATAGCGCAGAGGTTTTCTTCCGCCAGCGGGCGGAACACGATCACTTCGTCCAGCCGCCCGAGCAGCTCCGGGCGGAACCACTTTTTAGCTTCCTCCACAGCCTGCGCGGACTGCTTTTCAAACACTGCTTCTGCCCCGGCGGCAAAGCCCAGCGGCGCGTTCTGCCCCGCCAGGAACCTTGCGCCCAAATTTGACGTAAGCAGCACGATGGTATTGCGGAAATCTGCCTTGCGGCCCATGGCATCGGTCAGCTGACCGTCCTCCAAAATCTGCAACAGGATATTCTGGATATCCGGGTGCGCCTTTTCGATCTCGTCAAACAGCACCACGCTGTAAGGGCGGCGGCGCACAGCCTCGGTCAGCTGCCCACCCTCGTCATGGCCGAGGTAGCCCGGCGGCGCGCCCAGCAGCCGGGCGGCGGTGTGCTGCTCCTGATACTCCGACATATCAAATTTGAGCAGCGCTTTCTCGCTGCCGAACCAGCTGACCGCAAGCGCACGCGCCAGTGCGGTCTTGCCCACGCCGGTAGGGCCCAAAAACAGCATGGCACCGATGGGGCGTCCCGGCTCGCCCAAACCGGTGCGGCTGCGCCGGATGGCTCCCGCCACCGCAGCCACTGCCCGCTGCTGGCCAACAATTTCCGCGTTCAGGCGGCTTTCCAGCTTGTCCAGACGCTCCCGCTCCTGCTCACCCACCCGCTGGGCAGGCACGCCGCTGGCGGCTGCCACCACTCGGGCGATATCCTCCGGGGTGAGCACCGGCTGGGTGCGCTGCTCCTTTTCGGCAAGGATGCGTGCCGCCGCGCAGGCTTCGTCCACAAGGTCGATGGCCTTATCCGGCAGGCAGCGCCCGGGCAGATACCGCACCGAAAGCTCCACCGCCGCCTGCAAGGTCTGGGGCGGCAGGCGCACGTTATGGTAGCGCTCGTAGCGGGGCGCAAGGCCGTTGAGGATCTCCACTGCCTGTGCGGGGGTGGGTTCCTCCACCTGTACCCGGCCAAAGCGGCGTTCCAGTGCGGCGTCCTTCTGGATATGGGTGCGGAACTCCTGATTGGTGGTGGCGCCGATGAGCTGCAATTCGCCCCGGGCAAGCACCGGTTTCAGGATGCTGGCGGCGTCGATGGCGCCCTCGGCGGCACCGGCACCCACGATGGTGTGGAACTCGTCGATAAACAGGATGGCGGTGCCGTCCCGCACCAGCTCTTCCAGCAGGTTTTTCAGCCGCTCTTCAAAATCGCCCCGGTACTTGGTGCCCGCCACCAAGCTGGCCATATCCAGCGCCAGCAGCCGTCGCCCCTGCAGCGCTCTGGGCACCTGCCCGGCGGCAATGCGCAGCGCCAGACCTTCGGCCAGCGCCGTTTTGCCAACGCCCGGCTCGCCGATCAGACAGGGGTCGTTTTTCTGGCGGCGGCACAAGATCTCCACCATGCGGTCAAGTTCCGCTTCCCGGCAGAACACCGGGTCCAGCTCCCCTTCGGCGGCGCGGCGGGTCAGATCGCGGCAATATTTATCGCTGGCGCGGCTGCCCCGGGGGATGCTGGCCGACACCCGGGGCTGGGCGGGCAGCACAAACTGTCCGCTCAGCTGGCGGCACTCCCGCACTGCCTCGGTGAGCGAAAGCCCCATCTCCGCCAGCAGCAGCCCGGCGGCGCAGCCGTCATCCTCCAGCATGGCGCAGAGAAGATGCTCCGGCTCTGCCCGGCTGACATGGGCATTCTGCGCCCCAATGAGCGCATAGTCCATGGTGCGGCGCAGGTCCGGTGCCATGGCCTGCCGTTCCAGCCGCTGTGCCGGGGCGCTGCGCCGCTGCGCCAGCTGGCGGCGTACCTCCGGCTCGGTAATGTTTTTCCGGGTGAGGAACTGCGCCGCAGCGCCCTGCTGCTGCAGCATTGCCAGCAAAAGATGGCTGGTATCGGCCTGCTCACAGCCCAAATCCCCCGCCAGCTGCACCGCCTGCTGCAACAGCCGCGCTGCCGGGCGCGAAAAGCCCCGGTAACCGCCCATGCCCAGATTTTCCCAAATGCCCATGTGTCTGCTCCTTGCTGCATATAAAATCGTCTGCACTGGAAGTATAGCCCCAAAGGCGCAGAAAAAATCAGTCGTTTGTGTCGGGCGGCAGAAAAGTAAAAACCGATCCGCAGCGGTTGCCGGGGCGCGGGTGCGTCCGGCTGCTGCGGATCGGTTTTTGAGATTTTATCTTGCGGGGAACGTTTTCAGAACGAACCGCCTCCGCCGCCGTGGGTGGAGCCGCTGGAGGAGGTGTGAGTGGAGCTGCCGCCGGAACTGCCGGAGTCAGTCTCCTTCGGCCGCTCGGTGCGGTGGACCTCACGGTACAGATACAGATCCCGTTGGTTGGTCAGCTTCATGCTGCCCTGCCGCACATAGCTGGTTGCGTCCCGCTGCGGTGCCACGCTCTTGAGCCGGCTCTTCATCACGCCGGTCACGATGAGTGCCGTGATCAGGCCAATGACCAGCGCCACGCCCAGATACACGATTGAGAACGGCTCCTTGGGCATGTTGTCCACATCGTAAGGGTGGCCTTCGCGGGCGGCGGTGACATACGCATCCGTCCACTGGATAAAGGTGCGGAAGGCGGCGGCGTAATCGCCGTCTGCCATGTCGGGAGTCATCTGCTCGCCAAGGTACTGGATGCCGGCATCCGTAAAGGCGGTAATGCCGTAGCCGCAGGTGGAGATATGCCATTTGCGGTCGCCTATGCTCACCACCAGCAGCACGCCGTCCCGGTTTTCGCCGTAGCCGAACTGGCAGTAATCGTACAGGTCATCGGCGTATTCTTCCATGCCGGTGTAGCCCTCGCTTTCCAGCGAGTCGATGGTGGCAATGATCACATCAAAGCTCTGGCGGACGCTCAGTTCCTCCAGTGAAGCTTCCAGCTCGCTGTCCTCGTCCTCGGTCAGGACTTCTGCGCTGTCGTTCACGCGGTAGTACAGGTCGGCAAAGCCGTCTGCGGCAAAGGCCGGTACAGCCAGCGCCAGCAAAATCACCAGTGCGGCCAACGCAGCACAGAGGGAGCGCAGTCGGGTAGCAGTGTTTTTCATCTTCCGTCCCTCCTTTACAGAATCCCGGCCAACCACAGCAGCCACATCACCGCATAGGATGCAGCACCAACAGCTGCCGTAAGTCCCAGCGTCCACTTGCGGGCGGCGGCCTTATCCACCGGCAGGTTGCCCACAAACTTGCCGGTCTGGCCGTTCATGGCAAAAATGTAGTTGTTGCCCTGCCAGCTGGTGCTCAGCACCCACACCGGGAACAGGGCATACTTTGCCTTGCCGCCGTGCAGCTGGATGCTGCTGTTCTCCATTTTCACGGAGTCGTAGCCGGTAACGGTCTGGGTAAAGGCGTCCTCAGTGGACTGACGGATACGCTCGTTGGCGCGCTGGATGCTCTTTTGGGCGTCCACATCGTACTTATCGGCCACATAGCCCGCCAGATACGCTGTCTTGAAGGGCACGGCATCCTGCATGGCAAAGGGCTCGATGGATTCCATCAGGTCGTCTGCCATCTTGGAGGAGCCGTCCACCGGAACCGCGTCAAAGCCCAGCACGCCGTCTCGGCGCACGGAATAGTAGCTGGTCTCGGTATAATCGTAGTCGTCATCCGACCAAAAACGGGTGCGGGTGGCGGTAAAGCGCAGCTGGGCGTCGGCATCGCTGTCGTACAGCCAGAAGGGCACATACACGCCCTTGATCTCGTCGATATGGTTCTGGCTGCGGAACACCTTGGGCAGCAGGGTCTTGCCCTTGAGGTGCTCCTGCAATTTTGCCTTGGCAGCCTTTTTATCCAGCTTGAAGGGGATGATGAGGTCGGGGCGCAGGTCTCCGGCAAACTGTCCGGTGAGGACGATGGGGTTGCCGCAGAAGGGGCAGGCCGAGGCGGCCATGGTGTCGTCGCCCACGATCTCGCCGCCGCAGCTCTTGCAGACATAAGTATGCAGACCGGCGGTCTCGCCCTCTGCCCAGCTGCCGCCGGGGGTGGCCCAGTTCATCTGGCTGGGCTTTTCGTCCTTCAGCTCCTCGTCGTAGCCCTTGAGGGTATCCACGTCGAACTCGGTGTCGCAGTAGGGGCATTTCATCTTCTGGGTGGTGCTGTCAAATTTGATGGCACCATCACAGCAGGGGCACTTATATTCCAGCATTCCTGCCATAGTGTTTCCTCCTGTAGTCTGCGGAGCAAGGACTTATTTGCTTTTCTGCCCTGCCCTGCAGCGTGATCGGTCATTGTGCGCGGGTTCAGCTGCGGTCATTGTCGTCAAAGGGGTCACCGCACTCCGGGCAGAACTTGGGCGGGTGTGCAGGGTCTGCCGGTTCCCAGCCGCACTTGTCGCACTTATACTTGGGGGTACCGGCGGGCTTAGGTTTGCCGCACTCGGAGCAGAACTTGCCCTTGTTCACCGCGCCGCAGCTGCAAGTCCAGCCTTCTGCTGCCGCCGGGCGGGGCTTGCCGCACTCCGGGCAGAATTTGCCGGTGACGGTGGCACCGCAGTTGCAAGTCCAGCTGTCCGCAGCGGGCTTCGGCTCCGGCTTTTTGCTGCCGCACTCCGGGCAGAACTTGCCGGTGGCGATAGCGCCGCAGCTGCACTTCCAGCTGTCGGCGGCAGAAGGCTGCTGCTGGGGTGCTGCAGGCTGCTGACCCATGGCGAACAGGCTCTGGGCGTTCATGCCGTTTGCACCGGCTGCCATGCCCATGCCCATAAAGCCGGTCATAGCACCGGCGGTGTTCCCTGCGGCGGTCTTCATGGCGTCGATCTGACCGCCCACCAGACGGGCTGCGGCGGTGGTGGGGTCGGTGGTCATGGCGTTCTCTTCCCATTCGGTGATCTTCTTCTGCTGCTCCTCCGGGATGGACAGAGAGTTGATGTTGAAGGAGAACACCTCAATGCCGCGCTTCTTGCGCCAGACATTGGACAGCTGCTCGTTGAGCGCCTCGGAGATCTCCATCGTGTGGGCGGGGATCTCGTAATACTGCACCTTGTTGGCGGAAAGGGTGGCCAGCGCAGGCTGCAGAGCGTTCATCAGCTCGCTCTTCAGGCGGGGAGCCAGCTCCGAGGCGTCATACTGGGTGGAGACGTTGCTGCACACGTTGGTGTAGAACAGCAGCGGGTCGCAGATGCGGTAAGTAAAGCTGCCGTTGCAGCGGATATTCACCGAGAGCTTGTAGCCCCGCTCCTCGCTGACCACCACGCGGAACGGGATGGGCGTTGCGGTGCCGTACAGGATCTCGCCCAGCTCCTTGGTGTTGATGTAGTACACCCGCTGATCCTTGCCGGTGTCGCCGCCGTAGGTAAAGCGCTTGGCTACGGTCTGGAAGGTAGCTGCCAGACTATCGCCGAAGTTGCCGGTGAACACGCTGGGCTCGGTAGAGGAATTGAAGGTATACTCGCCCGGCTCGGCGCACACCTCCACCACCTTGCCCTGCTCCACGATGAGCATACACTGACCATCGGCCACAGCAATGCCGCTGCCGTTGGTAATGATGTTATCCTCACCGTGGTTGGAGCTGCGGCGGGAGGTGCGCTTCTGGCCCTTGACCATCAGCACATCTTTGTCCAGAGAATCGCAGTAGAAAAATTCCTTCCACTGGTCTGCAAGAGTTCCGCCCAGTGCGCCCATACCTGCTTTGATCAAACCCATAGTAATTTCCTCCTGTACATTTTATTGTTTTTGCTCTCTTCTTTATCATGCAGAACGATTTCATTTGCAAAAATGGTTTTGCCTGCTCAGGGGTAAGGGTCAGATAATTGATGTTATAATCATACTGCAATGCGGCGCTGAACGCAAGGCATTTCTACCCGTTGCCACCTGCCTTTGCAGCTTCTTTCACAAAAAAGAACACCGGAGCGTCCATAGAGACTCCGGTGTTCCGAAATAATATTTTTATGCTTGTCCCATGCCCAAAAAGGTTTAGAACCGTCGCCATGTATCGGGCATGAACAGCACCAGCATGGGGAAGATTTCCAAACGGCCGGCCAGCATATCGAAGATGAGCACCAGCTTTGCGGGGTCTGCAAAGCAGCCGAAGTTCTGCATTGGGCCTGCCATTTCCAAGCCCGGGCCGATGTTGTTCAGGGTAGCAGCCACGGCGGTAAAGTTCGTCACCATATCAAAGCCGTTCAGGCTGATGAGGAAGAAGGAGGCCGCAAAGATAAAGATATACGCCGCCACAAACACGTTGGTGGTGCGGATGGTCTCGTGGTTCAGTAGCTTGCCGTCCATGCGGGCGGGCGCTACCACCTGCGGGTGCAGGGCGGTCTTGAGCTCCTTGGCCAGAGTCTTACCCAGAATGAGGAAACGGCTCACCTTGATGCCGCCGCCGGTGCTGCCCGCGCAAGCGCCAATGAACATGAGCATGACTAGAATCTCTTTGGAGAGGGTCGGCCACAGGTCAAAATCGCAGCTGGAAAAGCCGGTGGTGGTGATGATGGAGCCCACCTGAAAAGCGGCCTGCCGCAGCGCCTCGCCAAAGCTGTTGTACATACTATAAATATTGGCGGTGATGATGCCCACTGCCACTGCAATGACCACAAAGTAGCCCCGCACCTCCTCGCTGGCAGCAGCGCGGCGGAACTTGCGCATGAGCAACAGGAAATAGGCGTTGAAGTTGACACCGAACAGGATCATGAAGATGGTCACGACCCACTGGATGTAGGGCGAAAAGCTGGCAAAGCTGTCGTTGCGGAAACCGAAGCCGCCGGTACCCGCCGTACCAAAGGCAGTGAGCATGGCTTCGAACAGGGGCATTCTGCCAATCAGCAGGAACACCAGCTCCAGCATGGTAAGGGCAAAGTAGATGCCGTACAGGATCTTAGCGGTAGACTGTACCTTAGGCACCAGCTTATCCACCTGCGGGCCGGGGCTTTCCGCCTTCATCAGGTTGACGTGAGAGCCGCCGGTCAGCGGCAGCAGTGAGAGCAGAAACACCAGAACGCCCATGCCGCCGATCCAGTGGGTGAAGCTGCGCCAGAACAGAATACCGTTGGGCAGCCCCTCTACGGCGGGCAGAATGCTGGCACCGGTGGTGGTAAAGCCGGAGACCGTCTCAAACAGGGCATCCACGGGGTTCGGGATGCAGCCGGTAAGCACAAAGGGCACTGCGCCCATCACCGAGATGAACACCCAGCACAGCGAGGTAGCCGCAAAGCCCTCACGCATGTAGAACACCTTACTGCGGGGCTTGATGGTGTGCAGGGCGTAGCCGATGCCGGCGCTGACCGCAGCTGTGAGCAGAAACACGCCCAGCACCATCCACTCGCCATACACTAAGCTGGCGGCGGCGGGCAGTAGCAGCAGTGCGCCCTCGATCATCAGCACATAGCCCAGCAGACGGAAAACGATCGCATAATTCATAGTCCGCCTCCGTCAGTGCTCCACGATGTCGCGCAGGTCGTGCAGACCGTGCTCCAGCGTGACTACGATGACGTTATCGCCCACCTGGATCTGGTCGCCGCCGCGGGGGATCAGGATCTTGCTGCCACGGGTAATGCAGCACAGCAGCAGGTTCTTTTTCAGGTGCAGCTGGCTCAGGGGCACACCGGTAGCGGCACTCTCCTCGTGCACCGTAAATTCCAGCGCCTCCACGCGGTCGTCCAGAATACGGTACAGGGTCTTGATGTTGTTGCCCGCCTCGTTTTGCAGGGCTCGGACGTATTGCACGATGTAGTCACAGGTCATGTACTTGGGGTAGACCACGCTGCCCAGATCCAGCCCGGCCAGAATATCGTCAAATTCCAGACGGTTGACCTTGGTCACCAGCTTGCCGTTGGAGTGCTTTTTAGCAAACAGGGTCAACAGCACGTTCTCCTCGTCGATGTTGGTCAGCGCCACAAAGGCTTCGGTGGATTCCAGCCCCTCGGAAAGCAAAAACTCGCGGTTGGAGCCGTCCTCGTTCAGGATCTGTGCGCCGGGCAGCTGCTCGGCCAGTTCTACGCAGCGGGCAGCGTCCCGCTCCACGATACGCACCCGCACATGGTTTTCCAGCAGTTCCTGACTGAGGTAGTAGGCAATAGCACCGCCGCCCACGATCAGGGCGTTGCGTACCGGCTGCACCGGCAGATGCAGCTGCTGGAAGAAGGCGTGAGCTTTTTCCTGCGTAGCAAGGAAGGTGACCTGATCACCCTTTTGCAGCACAAAGTTACCGTTGGGGATGATGACCCCGCCGTCACGCTCCACCGCGCACACCAGAATATCGCTCTTGAGCCGGGTGGGGATCTCGCGGATGGCTACGCCGTCCAGTGCATCGGGCAGCGCAAACTTGATCAGCCGCACACGGCCGTCCGCAAAGGTATCGATCTTGCTAGCACCGGGGAACCGCAGCAGATGAGAGATCTCCTTTGCCGCTGCCATTTCCGGGTTGATGATGGCGGAAATGCCGATCTGCTTTTTGATAAAGTCCAGCTCGTGGCTGTAGGACGGGTTGCGCACGCGGGCAATGC
>OGMO01001749.1_pt1 | contig 11822 bp, 9 predicted proteins | sample 1573241 | NCBI WGS metagenome assembly OGMO01 (sample SAMEA2581896, study PRJEB24529) | metagenome | biome: Human gut stool | place: China | collected 2011 | reverse complement strand
GGTAGTCCTTGACCTTTCCTGCCGGGATCTCGTCCAGCGTCAGCTCCCGGGGCTTTAAGCCCCGTTGCTCCACCGTGACAAGGCCGAAGCGGATGGGAGCCGCGCGCAGGGCATCCTCGTCCAGCACCCGCTCCACGATCTCTTCCAGCGGGGTCACATCCATGCCGCCGGCTTTCACCACGCTGCGCAGGAACTGGTGCAGGGCCGAAAGGTCGGCATCCTCCTCCGGCAGCTCCATCACATCCTTGCTGCGGATGGCCAGCCACATATCGCGGGCCGTCTCGTACTGGTCCAGCACGAACATGGCACCGTTCAGGCTGCCAACGCTGGTGCCGGTAATGATCTGCGGGTGCCAGTCCAGCTCCATCAGCGCGCGCCACACACCCACCTGATAGCTGCCCCTGGCTCCGCCGCCCGCCAGCACCAGAGCTTTGCACGGCGCACTGCGTTCATCCATTGCATCCGCCTCCTTTGATCGTTTCCGGTTTTGTTCAGATTATAGCATATTTCCAGAGAAATTTCTTCCGTTTTTTGTAAATTGATGCCTTTCTCCCGGCAAAGAAACATGGTATACTTGTCAGGATCTCAAAAGGAGGCATTCTCATGCACTGCAAGCAATGGATCTTTGATATGGACGGCACCCTGACCGACAGCATGACCGTGGTGTGGGAGGGTGCCCCCGACGCACTGCTGCGCCGCTATGGCCGCACCCCTCGGGGGGATCTGCGCGCCACACTGCTGAACATGGGAATGCAGGAGGGCGCACAGTACCTGATCCGGGAGTACGGCCTGCCGCTGACCGAGGAAAGCTATTTTTCCGTGATGCGCGAGGTGATCGCCGAATTGTACGAGACCGTGGAGCTGAAACCCGGCGTGCGCACGATGCTGGCAAAGCTGCAGGCCGAGGGCGCACGCATGTGCATCTGCTCCAACACCTGGGCCGAACAGTGCCGCACCGTGCTTACCCGGCTGGGCATCGCGCAGTATTTCTCCTTCATCGTGGAAGCGCAGGGCGTGCTGCACAAAAGCCGCCCGGAAGTGTTCTTTGAGTGCATGAGCCGTCTGGGCGGTGCAGACCCCGCCGCCTGCGCCGTGTGCGAGGATGCCGTATACGCCGCCGCCACCGCCCACAAGGCCGGGTATTACGTCATTGGCATTGCAGACCGCACCTCTGCCGCCGACGAGCCGGAGATGCGCCGCATCTGCAGCCAGTTCGTGCCCCGGTGGGATGCGCTGGACTGGACACGTGTGTGATAAAAAAGGGCCGCAGCGTGCGGTTCTTTTCTTTATCTGATCCTTCTTTGCTCTTGCATTTTGTGCGCAAGAAGAGTATGATATTATAAATAGGACTGCCCCAAGGGGGAAGTGTCCTTATTTGTGAGAATACACTCTGTGATTTTCAATATAAAGGTATAATATCCGTAAAGAGGAGACCTTCCGTCATGAACAACCCACTCGTCAGCATTATCGTGCCTGTGTACAACGTGCAGAATAGTGTTGCCCGCTGTCTGGAGAGCATTTGTGCCCAGACATGGAAGGATATCGAGGTCATTCTGGTCAACGACGGGTCCCGGGACGAAAGCTTTTCCATCTGTGAGCAATTCCGTGAAAAGGACCCCCGCATCGTTCTGGTGGACAAATCCAATTCCGGTGTGTCGGAGACCCGCAACTGCGGCATGTCCCTTGCAGGGGGCAAGTATGTGCAGTTTGTGGACAGTGACGATTATCTCGACCCTGATTTTACCGAGCGGCTGGTGACTGCCGCCGAAGCGAACAACGCCGATCTGGTCATTGCACCTTACTGGATGGTGATTCCCGCCAACTCTTCCAAGGCCACGCAGGCACTGGAAAACCTGCAGGAGAACCTTGGCATCGATGCCGAGAAAAAGCCTGATGATATCCGTGAATACGGCTTCCTGCCCGAGGGCATCTACGACCGCGATACCTTTGCCCTGCGCCTGATGGAGAAGCCCGCATCCTTCTTCTACAGCGTGCTGTGGAACAAGCTCTACCGCCGGGATATTCTGGCAGACCATCATCTTCAGTTCACCAGCGAGGTGCGCTGGGCCGAAGATCTGGTTTTCAATCTGGAATACATTTTGTACGCCAATGTTTTCGTATCCATTTCCAAAGCGGGCTACCACTATGTGCAGAACCCCCAGAGCATCTGCCACACCCAGATCAATCTGGCTTCCATCGTGCAGAACAAACTGCAGGTGTTCCGCTATTACAAGGAGCTGTACACAAAGCTGGGCCTGTACGATCAGGTGCAGCCGCAGCTGTATAAATTCCTGACCGCGTTCTCCGAGAACGCCTATCCCTCCGGTTCTCCCCAGAAGATCATCATGGACATGGCCAACCACTGGGGCTTTGGTGTTCTGGATGCTTCCGACAAGGAAAAGAAACACAAAACCGAACCCGATGCCTGATCTCCGGGCACGAAAAAAAAGAGCCGTGAAAGCGGCTCTTTTTTGTTTGCCATTTTACCGGTCGATCCAGCTGCGGAAGGCTTCGCGCACTGCACCCTCCCGTCCGCGCGGGATGGGGATGCGCGCACCGCTGCACATCTGCAGCTCGCCCGCCGTCAGCAGCTGTGCCGCCGCCAGATTGACCACATAGGAGCGGTGCGGCTGCAAAAAACGCCCGTCTTCCAGCAGCGGCTTTGCTACCTCGGCAAAGGACACCCGCAGCGAAAGGGACACCACATCCTCGCCGCTGAGCAGATGGAAGTGCACCACATGGTGGGTGCACTCCAGATATTCGATCTGCGCATAGGCCAGCGCCCGCAGGCCTTCGGCGGTGACAACGGTCATTGCCGGGCCGTACTCCGGCTCGGTGGCGCGGGCAAGCAGGGCCGAAAGCTCCTGCTGGTGCACCGGCAGAAGCAGATACTGCATGGCATCCACCCGGAAAGCACTGTAGGCGTGGGCCGGTGTGCGGGCCGCAAAGGCCAGCGGAGCCCTGCGGCCCCGGCGGCGCAGCTCCGCAGCCGCCGAAAGCCCTGCCGGGGCCGCTACAGCGCCCAGCTCGATGAGATACAGGTCAAACCGTTCTCCCTCGGTGTCCCGGCGCAGCAGCGCATCTGCATCCGGCAGCTGCTGCACGATGCACGCATCCTGCCGCCGGGCAAAATATTCCATGCACTGGCGTTCCAGCCCGCTGCGCAAGGCCGCGTCCGGGCTGCATACCGCAATGTGAAATACCATCTCACATTCTCCTTTCCGCCAGCCGCCCGCCTTGATTTTTGCGCAGGGCTGGAGTATGATAAATAAAACTTTGCTGCATCGAAAAAAGAAAAAACGGAGGGACCCGCCATGCCGCAGCCGCTTGTCAGCGTTATTGTGCCCGCCTATAACGCGGCGGGCTTCATCTCCCGCTGTGTGGAGAGCATCACATCCCAGAGCTACCCGGAGCTTGAGATCCTTCTGCTGAACGACGGCTCCACCGACGACACCCTTGCTGTCTGCCGGAAGCTTGCTGCCGCCGACAGCCGCATCCGTGTGGTGGACAAGCCCAACACCGGCGCAGCAGACACCCGCAGCTGCGGCCTTGCCCTTGCCCACGGCGAATACATCCAGTTTGCGGACAGCGACGATCACCTGCTGCCGGGCTGCACCGCAAACCTGGTGGCTGCTATGCAGCGCAGCCATGCCGACCTTGTGCTGGCTCCCTACCGGATGATGGTGCCCCGCAAGGATGGCGGCTATGACACCCGGGAGTACAGCCTGCTGCCCGCCGGGGTGTACAACAAGGTGGATTACCTGTGGCAGCTCACCGGCAATGCCGCTGCCTTTTACTACGGCGTGCTCTGGAACAAGCTCTACCGCCGGGATCTCATCCAGATGGCGCACATCCGGTTCGAGCATGTGGTATACGCCGAGGACCAGCTGTTCAACACCCGGTATCTGCAGGTGGCACAGCGGTTTGCCGCCATCGACGAAGCCGCCTACTGCTACATTCAGAACCCGCAGAGCGTATGCCATACGCAGGTGAGCGCGGCGGACATGCTGCGCCACCGCAGTCGGATGTACCACACCTACAAGGAACTGTGCATCCAGCTGGGCGTGTACGATAAATTCCGCCTGCGGCTGCACGGCATCTATCTGAGCCTGTTTGAAAGCCCTCTGCCCAACGGCCCGGTGCAGAAGCTTTCCGACGCATTTGCCCGCACCCACAGCCGCATCTGAGAAAAGGAGAACCTATGGAATTTCCCCTTGTAAGCATCATCGTGCCCATGTACAACACTGCCGGGTGCATTGCCCGCTGTGTCAAAAGCATCTGCACCCAGACTTATAAAAGCATTGAGATCCTGCTGCTGAACGATGGCTCCACCGACGACACCCTTGCCGTCTGCCGCGCCCTTGCCGCCAACGACCACCGCATTGCACTGGTGGATAAAACCAACACCGGCGCAGCGGATACCCGCAATCAGGGCATTGCGCTGGCCCACGGCAAATACATCCAGTTTGTGGACAGCGACGACTGGCTGGCCCCCGATTTTACAGAAAAGCTGGTCTCCGCCGCCGAGGCCCACACCGCCGATCTTGTGATTGCGCCCTTCTGGATGGTGTACCCGGAAAACTATGTGGAGCACATCCGCCCATGGGAAAAGGCACTGCAGCATGTGCTCCAGCGCAATCCGCCCCGCACCCGGGCCTATGGCTATCTGCCTGCCGGGGTGTACACCGGACAGGAATACGCAAAGCATCTGATCCAGAAGCCGAACACCTTCTACTATGGCAGTCCCTGCAACAAGCTCTACCGCCGTGACCTCCTGCGGAAGCACAGCCTCCATTTCCGCAAAGAATTGTTTGCGGAGGATCAGCTGTTCAACACCGAATATCTGCGCTATGTGCGCACCGCCGTTTCCATCCCGGACATCGGCTATTACTACCTGCAGAACAGCCAGAGCGTCTCCCACTCCAGAGTGACCACCGCCGACATCCTTTCGCTGCGGCGGCGGGTGATGCTCCTGTACCGGGACATCTACACCGAACTTGGCATCTACCCGGAAACGCGGGCGGCCATCCTGCGTTCGCCCTTTGGCGAAAACGAGTTCACTCTTCCGCCGCTGGACACCCCACAGACGCACTGCTGCAAGCTGTGACCCTATAAAAAGCACCCGGCTGCCGCCGAGAGCCGCTCTGGCTCCTGCACGGCTCCGGGTGTTTTTTGCGCTTTCTCAGCAGCCGATGGCGGCACACTTCTCCGCCAGCCAGCTGCGCTCTTCGTCGTTCAGGTGCGGTGCCAGCTTTGCAAACACCTGACGGTGGTAATCGTTCAGCCATGCGATCTCGTCCTTATCCAGCACACCGGGCAGGATGGGAGAGGTGGCAATGGGCACGAACATCAGCGGTTCAAAACCAAGAAAGGTACCGTACTGGTTATCGGCCTTGTGCACGCACACCAGCTCGTTCTCGATGCGGATGCCCACGAGGTCGGTCTCGTAAACGCCCGGCTCGTCGGTGATCACCATACCCGGGCGCATCCGGGTGGTGTTGCGGCTGTTCAGGGCATGGGGGCCTTCGTGCACGTTGCCCACAAAGCTGACGCTGTGACCGGTGCCGCAGCGGTAGTTGATGAGGTGCCGCCACAGCGGTTCCCGGGCAATGGTGTCGATCATCTTACACTCGCAGTAATCCAGCCAGACGGCCTTGGCAAGGTCGATGTGGCTCTGCAGAGTCCATGTGTAGAAGCGCTTTTCGTCCTCGGTCAGCGGGCCAAGCGGGTAGGTGCGGGTGATGTCGGTGGTGCCGTCCATGTAGGTGGCACCGCTGTCCACCAGCAGAAAGCCCTTCTTTTCCAGCACAGCGTGATCTTCCGGGGTGGCGTGGTAGTGCATCATGGCTGCGTTGCCGCCGTAGGCCGCAATGGTGCCAAAGCTTTCCACAAGGAATTTATCGTCCGCACTGCGGTACTTGTGCAGAATTTCATCCACCGTCAGCTCGGTCAGGGTCTCACCGGCAGCAAGGCGGCTTTCCAGCTCGATCTGGAACCGCACCATGGCCACAGCGTCCCGGATATGGGCCTGCTTTGTGTGGGCAAGCTCCGTTTCGTTCTTCACGCCCTTCATCATCAGCAGCGGGTCGGTGCCGTCCTTCACGGTGAGGGCAGGGTTCTGCTCCAGCACCTGATACACGGCGTAGTTCACCGTGGCGCACTCGGCCAGCACGGTCTGGGGTTCCGTCTCAGCAGCGAGGAACTTCAGCACATCGTCGTACTCCGCCAGCGTGATGCCGTTGGCTTCCAGCTCTGCCTTTGCCTCCGGGGTGACGCGGGCCGTGTTGATGAAGAGTACCGCGCGGCTGGGGGTCACATAGCAGTAGGCCATGGCATAGGGAGTGCACTCAATGTCCATGGCGCGCAGGTTCAAAAGCCATGCCAGATTATCCAGCTTGCCCACAAACTGAGCGGTGCAGCCCAGCTCCTTGAGCTTGCTGCGCAGCTGATCCAGCTTTTCCGCCGGGGAGAAGCCCGCATATTCCTTCGGCAGGATCCACGCTGGGGTATCCGGCAGGGCAGGGCGGCCCTCCGTCCACAGCTCGTCCTCAAGGTTCAGGGTCTTGATGGAAGCGCCCTTCTTTTCCAGTGCCTTTTTCAGGTCGTTCACGAGGGCCGTGCTGGCGGTCAGGCCGCACAGGCCCAGTGCTTCGCCCTCATTCAGGGCATTTGCGCAGTATTCCTCCACGGTGGGCACGCCGGGTTCCCCTATGCGCTGCAGCTTGATCTCGGTACCCGCAATTTCCTTCTCGGCCTGCACAAAATAACGGCCGTCGGCCCACAGGGCGCTCTCGGTGCGGGTGACCACGAAGTTGGAGTTCTCGCCGTGGAACCCGGAGAACCAGGTCAGGCTGGTGTAATGGCAGGGCAGGTATTCGCTGGCGTGGGGATCACCCACAGGGATCAGATAAACGGCCACGCCGTTTGCAGCCATGGCGGCACGCAGCGCGGCAAGGCGCTCTGGAACGGTATTCATGCTCATATGATTTGCTTCCTTTTCTCTCACCGGAAAGCCCGGCAGCGGTGCATTTCTGTTTGGCCTTATTGTATCATTCCGGGAAAAAGATTGCAATGCAGGGGCAGGACGGTTTGGAATGACCTCCGCTGCCGGAGAGCATCCTCGCTGGCTGGACCCTCTCAGTCAAAGCCTTGCGGCTTTGCCAGCTCCCCCGAAAGGGGGAGCTTTATTCGTGCCGACCTTCAGAAAACAAGCTCCCCCCTCGGGGGAGCTGGCGAACGCAGTGAGCCTGAGAGGGTTGGCGTCCTCTCAGCAAAACCGTCAGGTTTTGACTGAGGGCGTTCGTTCTCCCTCAAAATGCCGCCAATTTGCAAAAAAAGTTACAATTTTTTCTTGAAAAAGGCGGTTTTCCCATTGACAGCCTTGTTATAATAGGAGTGTAAGTTTTTTGAGCCAGCACTCTGCGGCTCTGTGTGCTATTCAAAGAAAGAGGCAATTGAATCATGACCAAAATCGATATTTTCTCCGGCTTCCTTGGTGCCGGTAAAACTACCCTGATCAAAAAGCTCATCAAAGAGGCCTTTGCCGGCCAGCAGGTGGTGCTGATCGAGAACGAGTTCGGCGAGATCGGCATTGACGGCGGCTTTCTGAAGGAAAGCGGCATCCAGATCAACGAGCTGAACGCTGGCTGCATCTGCTGCTCTCTGGTGGGCGACTTCCGCACCGCCCTGCAGCAGGTGGTGGAGCAGTACCACCCCGACCGCATCGTCATCGAGCCCTCCGGCGTGGGCAAGCTCTCCGATGTGACCCGTGCTGTGGAAGGCGTGGCTGAGCATCTGGATGTGCAGCTGAACAGCTTTGTCACCGTGGCCGATGTGAACAAGGTGAAGATGTATATGAAGAACTTCGGCGAGTTCTACGACGACCAGATCAGCCACGCAAGCTGCATCCTGCTCAGCCGCACCCAGACCGCCAGCGAAGAGAAGATCGCCGCTGCGGTCGCCCTGCTGCGTGAGAAGAACCCCACCGCTACCATCGTGACCACCGCATGGGACGAGCTGACCGGTGAGCAGATCCTGAAGGCCATGTCCACCAAGGACGACTTCAAGGCAGAGCTGATCGCCATGGCTGCAAAGGCCAATGAGGAGCACTCCCACGAGGACGAGGAAGAAGAGCATCACCACCATCATCACCACGATGACGAGAACGGTGTGTGCAGCTGCGGCCATCATCACGACCACGATGATGATGACGACGAGGATGAGCACGAGCATCACCACGATCACGATGAAGATGATGACCACGATGAGCATGAGCACCATCATCACGATCATGACGACCATGACCATTGCTGCTGCGGCCACCATCACGACCACGATGATGACGAGGACGAGCACGAGCATCATCACGACCATGACGGCCACTGCTGCTGCGGCCATCACCATCATCATGACCACGATGCCGACGAGGTATTCACCAGCTGGGGCGTTGAGACGGCCCGCAAGTTCACCAAGGCAGAAGTGGAGCACGCCCTCACCGAGCTGGATACCGGCAATTACGGCATGATCCTGCGCAGCAAGGGCATCGTGGACGGCGGCGCAGACGGCTGGCTGGAGTTCGACTATGTGCCCGGCGAGTGGGAAGTGCGCAGCCGCAGCGCAGACGTGGGCGGCAAGCTGGTGGTCATCGGCTCCAAGCTGAACGAGACCGCCATCGCCCAGCTGTTCGGCTGCTGACCCCTTCAGTCAATGCCTGACGGCATTGCCAGCTCCCCCAAGGGGGGCGCCTATCATTGATAAAAGGAGCAACCATTTATTATGGCAAAAGAGATCCCGGTCTACCTGTTTGTGGGCTTTCTGGAAAGCGGCAAGACCAAGTTTATTCAGGAGACCTTTGAAGACCCCAATTTCGACTCCGGCGACAAGACCCTGCTGCTGATCTGCGAGGAGGGCGAAGAGGAATACAACGAGAAGAAGTTCGCCTTCCCCGGCGTGACCGTGAAGGTGCTGGAGGATAAGTCTGAACTGAACCCCCAGAACCTTGCAAAGCTGGGCAAGGAAGCAGATGCGGGCCGCGTGGTCATCGAGTACAACGGCATGTGGCTGCTGCAGGATTTAGCGGATGCCCTGCCCGAGAACTGGCTGGTGTACCAGTGCATCGCCACTGCCGACGGCACCACCGCCCTGACCTACGCCCGCGACAACTCCATGCGCAGCCTGATGCTGGACAAGATCGCCCGCAGCGAGCTGATCGTATTCAACCGCGCCGAGGCCGTGAACAACGATGACGCCCGGCGGGAGCTGCACAAGCTGGTGCGGCAGGCCTCCCGCAAGTGCGATATCGCCTACGAGTTCAAGGACGGCAGCGTAGCCTACGATGATATTCCCGACCCGCTGCCCTTTGATATCAACGCCGACCCCATCGACATCCCGGATGACGATTTCGGCATCTGGTACATGGACTGTCAGGACGAGCCCCAGAAGTACACCGGCAAGACGGTGCGCTTTCTGGCACAGGTCTGCCAGACCAACCGCGCCGGTAAAAACAGCTTTGTGCCCGGCCGCTTTGCCATGACCTGCTGCGTGCAGGACATCCAGTTCGTGGGCTTCCCCTGCAGCTACGATGGCTACAAAGCACTGGAGCAGCGCGCATGGGTGCGGGTGACCGCCAAGGTGGGCTACAAGTTCCACAACATCTACCGGGGCAAGGGCCCGGTTCTGACCGCCGTGTCGGTAGAGCCCGCCGAAAAGCCTTTGGAAGAGGTCGTAACGTTCTCTTAACGTTTCTTTATAACAAGGAGGTTCTGGTATGAAAACTCTGTTCCGTATTCTTGGCACGGCTGCTGCCGTGGCTGTCACCGGCGCTGCCATCGTGGTGCTGGACAAGATCCTGAACCAGAAAGACCCGCTCCATGTGGAGGAGGTCGAGTTCCCGGAGGACGCCGAAAAGGACGCCGAGGAGGCCGAAAAGACCGCCGAGGCCTACGAAGAGGCCGAAGCCAAGGAAGAGGCAAAGGCTGCCGATGCCGCCGCAGAAGCTGCCGAGGAGGCCGCACCGGAAGCACCCGCCCCTGCTGAGAACGCACCCCAGACCCAGCCGGAGACCGCCGAAGAGCGCCCTGTGTACGACCCCGAAGCCCCGAACGCCAACCCCGTAGAGGCCGGCCCCGCCGTTGCCCCCAAGGACGAGAACGGCAATTATATTACCACCAAGATCGCCGATGCCAACGACTTCGGCGACTGGGAAGAGCAGGGCTGTAAGGGCTGAGAAAACAGCATGATCCCCGCATAGACGCGGATATCAGCTCCCCCGAAAGGGGGAGCTTTTTTGTGCTTGCAAAATGCTGCGCAGTTCACTATACTGGAAGAAAAAACACCGATGGAGGGCAGCACCATGGCATACACCGATGATTGGGAAAGCTTGATGAACGGCGTGTTCGGCGCGGGCGGCAAACTGAAGTTCGGCGGCGCGCAGCCGCAGCCGGAAAAGCCGCAGCCCGAAAAACCGGCGGGCAGCGGCCTGCCGGACCTGAACGCGGCGCTGCTGGAGCAGCAAAAGCAGCTGGACGAATTGCTGAAGCAGCAGAACGCCCGGCTGAAAGCGCAGGATGCAGGGGTGCAGACGGCGCTGGAGGACAGCCGCCAGATGCTGCGGGATATGGAAGCGGACGGCCTGCTGGCCAAGGGCACAGCAGACACAAAGCCGGAGCAGCTGGGCAGCTTTGAAGGCCTTGCCGCCGAGGTAAAAAAGACCGTCCTCGGGCAGGATGTTTTTGTAGACAGCGTGGTGCGGGCAATGCGCCGCCCCTTTGTGCTGGGCACCGAGGGCGCAGCCGCCCGCAATGTGATCCTGCTGTGGGGCGCACCGGGCACGGGACGGCATTTTGCACTGGCCGAGACCGCCCGCATCATGGCGGCGCGGGGGCTTTTGCAGAGCGACCGGATGGCGGTGATGGATCTTGCGCTTTACCCCGACCCCGGCGCGGAAAAGCTGTTTTTGCAGGACCTGTATGCCGCCCTGCACGCCCCGGGCGAGATCGTGGTGTTCGAGCACTACGAGAGCTGCCACCCCGGCTTTTTGCGCATCCTCTCCGACCTTGCGGTCAAGGGCAGTGCGCCCCTGTCCAGCCGGTATCTGGTGAACAAAGAGGGCATTTTGGTGGAAGCTGGTACAGCGCTTGCCCCCGGCGCAGTGAGCCGCATCGACCCCTGCGGCAAGTACCTGATCTTCTTCTCCCGCAAGGGGCGGGAGGCACTGGCGGATAAATTCGGCGCGTCCTTTGTGGCGGCGGTAGGGGATGTGTGCCAGACCGCCCCCTTTACCCCGGAAGCTCTGGCGGCGCTGGCGGCGCAGCAGCTGAACGCGCTGGCGCAGCGGGTGCACAGCCGTCTGGGGCTGACCCTCGCCGCCGGGGCAGAGGTGCGGGACTATGTGGCGGCGCAGTGCTCTAAAGAAAAGGGCGCAGAGGGGCTGGCAGACTGCTGCGAGCGGATCTTCCGGGCTCTGAGCGAGTACTGCCTGCAGACCGATGCAAAACTTTCCGGCACAGTGGCGCTGACCGCCGCGCCCGAGGGGCTGCAATTTGCGCTGAACGGTGCCGCCCCGGCAGACCTGTTCAGCCTGCTTCCGGCGGCCTACACCGGCGCGGTGGAGCAGATCCGCGCCGAGCTGGACGCGCTGGTGGGGCTTGCCCCGGTCAAGGAGTATGTGTTCGGTCTGGCAGACAATTTACAGGTGCAGCAGCGCCGCGCAGCGGCGGGCTTCAAGACCGCAAGCCTGTCCATGCACATGATCTTTACCGGCAACCCCGGCACCGGCAAGACCACCATTGCCCGGCTGGTGGCAAAGTACCTCAAGGCCATCG
>OGMO01001748.1_pt1 | contig 11823 bp, 5 predicted proteins | sample 1573241 | NCBI WGS metagenome assembly OGMO01 (sample SAMEA2581896, study PRJEB24529) | metagenome | biome: Human gut stool | place: China | collected 2011 | reverse complement strand
TTCTTGCTCGAATAGGTCGTTGTCGAAATCGCTTCCTTGTTTGCGATTCGTTGCGACTATCTTTCCGTTATGGTCGACCAAGTCGGTCACGATGACATAGTCGCTCAGGGATTTTCCAGACGGGTAATTCCAAGAAGTCGCTTGCTTTACTTTTGCATATTTGTCGGTGAGTGCGGTGGTGATGATTTGTGTTCCCCACACCGGTACGTGGGCATCGTCGGTTACGATCAGGTGTACATTTCGGTAAAGACCGGCGCCGGGATACCAGCGGGAGCTCTCGGTAAAGTTTTCGAGCCGTACGGCAAGTGTGTTGCTCTCTCCTTGTTTTAAGAAAGGCGATGCGTTGACAGAGAATGCGTTATATCCGTTAGGCCAGTAGCCTGCTTCTTTTCCGTTGATGTAGACACGGGCATGGCTCATGGCTCCATCGAATACCAATGTACATTTTTTTCCGTCTGTATATTCGGGGACATCGAATCGAAGCCTGTACCAGCCGGTTCCTACGAAGGGTAAACCTCCGGTACGTCCGGCGTGTTCCATCGCTTCTTTCTGTCCGTCTTGAACAATCGCCGTGTTCTGTTTGTCGTTGTTGATACTGAAAGGACCATAGATAGCCCAATCGTGTGGGATACAGACCGATTGCCATTTGGTATCGTCGAATTGCGATGTCTTGAATTCGGGATTGTCTTCCCTTGTAAATTTCCACCCCTTTTCTAACAGTTTTTCTGTACGAACCTGTGCCGATAACCATAAAGGGGCAACTAAAAGTGTTAATAGTGCGATTCTTTTTATCATATTTGTAATTTTAGATGGATATGGTAAAAAAATTTCGAATAATATCTATTACGTTTTTATTGGTGGATAAGAGGTTCAGCGAGCATTTTTCCCAATTCTCGGGACGAGACTCACTCGAAGTATTCTTCGTCTTCTTCGTCGGGAATGTGAACGATGAAAGTCGTCGCTCCTATCGTCACCACATCGCCGTCGTGTAATACTGCGCGTTCCCGATCGCTCAACAATTCATGGCGGAGGAATGTGCCGGTGAGACTGGGATTGTCTCTGACCGTGAGTATCGGTCGATTGCCTTTTTCTTTCACATTGATGATGCAGTGGCGACGATCCATGCTCATGTCGCTCGTTTCGATGGGTATATCCACTTCCGTACCTTTCGATGCACGGCCTATTATATTATCGCCTGCGTGTAAAGGAAATTCTTGCCGGTATCCGAACGCATTTTCCAATACCGTGATGAAACCGAGAGAGGTGTCTATGTCGTTCTTGTGGCATGCGTCTATCTCGGGCAGTGTCATTAGGAATCGTTTGCGACAGGCCGGGCAAATGAAAGATATGTTGCAGGAAACGTCGTAACGAGACTCGTCGAAAGAAAACGTTTTTCCGCATTTTGGACAGATTACCTGTTTCATAAATATCGAGAAGTAAGTGGCAAATTATTTTTCTTTGTCGAAATAATAGTCTAACACATCTTTGGCCGCCATAAACGAACTTTGCTCGTTGTTCAACACTTTCTGTTGTTTCTCTTCCAGCATTCTTTCGATTTGAGGATTGCGATAGAAGTGGTCGCGGAGTTGTTCGTTTATCGTTTCGAACATCCAGTATTTGGCTTGTTCTTGCCGTTTGTAATCGAAATATCCGTTTTTCTTGACAAAAGCGATGTATTTGTCTATCATGTCCCAAACCTCGGCGATTCCCAACTCGTAGTATCCAGAGTAGGTGAGCACTTGCGGAGTCCAGCCCGAAGGCGTAGGCGGGAACAGATGTAATGCGTTACGGAATTGTGCTTGGGCTAATTTGGCTTTTTCGATGTTGCTTCCGTCGGCTTTGTTGATGACAATACCGTCCGCCATCTCCATGATTCCTCGTTTGATGCCTTGCAATTCATCTCCCGTACCTGCCAACTGAATCAGCAGGAAGAAATCTACCATAGAATGAACAGCCGTTTCACTCTGTCCCACCCCGACGGTTTCCACAAAAATCTTATCGAATCCGGCAGCCTCGCAGAGTACAATCGTCTCACGCGTTTTGCGTGCCACTCCTCCCAACGAACCTGCCGAGGGGCTAGGGCGGATAAATGACTTCGGATGTACGGAAAGCTGTTCCATACGCGTCTTATCTCCTAAGATACTGCCTTTACTACGTTCGCTACTGGGGTCGATAGCCAACACAGCCAGCTTTCCTCCTTTTTCAAGCACGTGCAAACCGAATACATCTATCGAAGTACTCTTTCCCGCGCCGGGAACTCCGCTGATACCTATACGGACAGAATTTCCGGAATGAGGCAGGCATTTCTCTATCACCTCTTGTGCTACGGCCTGATGTTCCGGTTTCACACTTTCCACTAATGTCACAGCCTGGCTCAAAATAGTAATGTCGCCTTTCACAATCCCCTCAACAAACTCCGCCACCGAAAGCTGACGTTTTTTCGGCTTACGTTTCAGGTAAGGATTTACAGACGAAGGCTGCTCGATGCCTTTGTTGACAGCAAGCCCTTTGTATTCTCCACTATTTTCAGGATGTTCCATAGCCATAGAATTTAGCGTTTGATATTGATTTCAACTTTGGGATTCAACGGGTCGTTTGTAATCATAAGAATGCGTAAATGATGCTTCTTATTACCGACGTCACGTTTACGAATCGTTACTTTCAGCTTCGTCATTCCGTCCGGCGGCAGCACGGTCTTTTTCAGACTAACGCCCACAGAAGAATTAAACACCTGCAACTTACTGATTACTAACGGAGTCTTTCCGGCATTAGCAATCAAGATATTGTAGCTGGCTTTCTTTTTCTTTATCAATGGTACACTGAGGTCTATATTTGTTTCCGAGATACGGATAGCCGGTGCGTCCAACGAATCTTTCGCCGTCATCCGCGAGAAATCGGGAAGTAGAATAGCCGAAACAGGAATTTCATTATCCTCACTGACCTTATCACCGGCAAAACGGGAGAGATAGACGGAAGTCTGTGTCAATCCGTAATCATTCAGTTGGCTAGCGTCCAGCGTCAGTTTGACAGTTCCTTTCTTTCCTTTGAGCAGCACTTTAGGTTCCGCCTCCATTTTCAGGTAAGGAGGAAGATGCATCAGTACCGGTTCATAAGGACGGTCGGAAAGGTTGGCAATGCTGAACGTCATAGTTGGTTGCTGTCCGCGATATACATCGGGGAAGGCAAATTCATCCCGGTCGATACGGATATTACCGATAGCGAAAGGATGAGTCTTCGTATAATCCTTTATTTCCTGCACCACTTCACCCGTAAACTTCAGATAAACCAGACTCGGAGTAGCATTGCTATAAATACCGACCGACTTCTCGAAACGTCCCAATGCTTTGGCATCAAATGAAGCCTTTACAATACCTTTCGCTCCGGGAGCAATCGGTTCTTTTGTCCAGTCGGCCACGGCACAGGCACAAGAAGTGGTGACGTTGGTCAGCACCAAAGGCTGATTTCCGGTATTGGTAATGGTATACTCCACTGTCACCGGACGTTTCCATTCTATTTGTCCGAAGTTGTGCGTCTCCTTATTAGAAGAAATACGAGGTTGGGCGACAGCTGCCAAAGTGACAATAAGCAGAAAAAATATAGATAGTAAATTACGTTTCATGTGATATATTTTATTTTGGTGTACAAATGTAGGAGTTTTAGATGAGATATGAAACGTATTGAAAGGATTATTAACGGTGAACGTTTACCGTTCACCGTTAATAAGTTAATTATTTCACTTCTACCGTCATTGAAGCCGAATGAGAAGCATATTCCGGCGCATAGGCACATTGCATGGTTGCCAGCCCCGTTTCGTAAGTTCCCGCACGACTGACACGGTAACTATATTCCAGTACATAAACTCCCTTCCCCAAGTGATCGAAGAAGAAATTGGTAGAAGCATCTTTAATGTCCACATAATAGCCGATTCCGTTATTCCAGCGATAACCGGAGACACTGCCGATCGGCTCGAAACAAGCGCCACGCTGATCTTTCAACTGTACAAAGTCCATTGCACGGTCTACACGGATACTCAAACGGGAAACAACCTTATCACCTACCTGAAGCACCGTCTTTGCCGTGACCGGTTGCAGCTGAGGGGTATCATTCACCGTACGTTCCACATATAATTGTTTCTGTACATTTAACTCACCTCCCTGTTGCTTCACATCCTTGATCGGCGATTCATATTCTGCATAAACAGCTCCCCAGGCAATCCCCGGATTTCTCTTTTCCACTTCAATCTTGCGGGCATCCATGACATTCTTCTGTGTAAACGAACGTTTGATATATCCCAGTCCCGGCACCGTAGTCTTGCTCGGACTCACCGTTTCCAGTACTTCATTGGCAATCACAATCCGTACATCGCCCTGATTGTCAAGCAAATTAGTACCTTTCATCAACAGTGCATACACCGCATCTGCCGTAGTTACAGGGGAATCCCATTGTTGCGTCTGCTTCTGTTTCAACAGCCAGAGTTTCTTTTCTTCCACCGTTTCGCTGTTTCCGCCGATCAATTCCAAAGCTTCCATAACGTCTACATGAGCCTGCATCCTCATTCCTCCCCACGCATAAGGATTCTCGTTGAAAGCGAAGAACATCCCCTGTTCGTCCGTCTTTGTCAGATGTTCTTTCAGAGAAGCAACAAATTCCTGCGCTTCTTTCTTTTGTCCGGCTTTATCGAGCACGATAGCAGCAATCGCCTTCGTATTCATTGAAGCTGCCGGAAGCAACTCTTTCACTTTAGAAAGATAATAAGCATACGCAGCTTTATTGGCAGCAGGAACCTGTCCGCCGGAAATAGCGACAATATACAGATATTGCAGGATAGAGCCCGACACTCCTGTGAACTTCACTCCTTCTTTCTGTGCTTTAAGAATATTTTTGTATTCTTCCAAAGCTGATTGGTGAAGATAAGTCAACGCCTTTTCCTGTAAAGCAAGTGCTGGTCCGTCCAACTTCTCACCGGTCAGCAGAGCAAGGCGGGCATTCAATTCGGCAATATAGGCCGTGACATAACCGCTGCCGTTCATTCCTTTATACCATGACCAGGCACCGTTGGAATTTTGCAATTCCTGCAATCTGGTCAGTGCAGCGATATTATTGTTACGGATATTATTCAAGTCGAACAGTGTAGCGATACGCTCTTTCTGCTGTTCTTCAGTCTGTGCTTCGAGTACCCACGGAGATTCGGACAACAGAATATTCTTCACTTCCTGATTCTTTTGCAAGTTGCTCAAGAAGGTTTCCTTCGTACCGCCCTGAAGTCTCCAGCTATCAAACACAGCCTTGATGCGTGGCTGACTGTTCATTATATACGAAGCCAATGTATTCGCATAGTAGGCGGTAGCCCATGAAATAGCGTTATTATTGACCGGAAGGCTCAAAGAAGGCAATGCCTGAATAACATACCAAGCAGGATTTCCGGTAAATTCAATCGTCAGTTTACGGTCTGTTGCCGTTTTACTATGCCGGTTGAACAAACTGTCGAGCGAGAAGGTGCGAGTTTCTTCTCCACGTATAGGCATGGGCAGTGTCTCTACCAAATGTTCCTTGTTGCTGAGTACCGGAACCAATTGTTGCTCTCCGTCGCTAAATGTGCCGCTATCGGCTATCATCCGACAACCCAGTACCTCGTATTTATCACTGACGGTAAACATGAAGTTCACACCAATTGTCTTGCCTGCCTCAACGGAGAACTTCTGTTTCTGTGTGTCGACAACCTTCTCCGTCACCGGATCGAAAAGAATCATGCTTACTGTTCCTGCTTGCGGCTTGCCAGTCATGTTAGAGACAGAGGCAGCAATAGAGGTCTTATCGCCCACACGCACGAAACGTGGCAGATTCGGGGTCAGCATAAATTCTTTACTGGTAATAGCTTCTCCGTCCAGCGTTCCCATTAACATTCCCTTGGTGTGAGCATATCCACGGAAATTCCAACGTGTCAGACTTTCGGGCATAGTGAAAGAGAAAGAAACCTCTCCCTGCTCATTGGTACGGAGTTGGGGATAGAAGAAAGCAGTCTCGGCAAGATTTGTACGCAAGCCGGCAGGAGCTTCAGGAAGCGCTTCTTCTCCGGAAGCGGCATCGGCCTTTCCTGCTACCATTGGCACTAACTCCGATTCAAACATTGTATCCGCAGCATCTTCGGAAACTAGCGCCGATGCATATCTCACCGCATTGCTCCGGCTTACAACGCTGCCTGTCACCGACATTTTCTTTTGCACTGCATATCCTCTGACCACTACTCCATCAGCTATGGATTCTGACATCGCATATACATTTCTTATATCAGGCTGCATAGCGAATCTGTCATACAACATTGCAGGTACTTTGAGAGACTTACGATCCCACCAATAATTGTAGGAGTTATTTCCAACATATCCGTTCATCCAATCGGAATAAGGAAGCAGTTGCTGGTAGTAAACCCGGAAATCCTGCCGGCGGTTCCAGATTTTATCAAGTGAGGCATCATACATCGTCGCCAACATTTCGGCATGAGCAGCCTGTCCCTGCGGTGTCTTGATTGTCAGTTTCCATTCCTCTTTCTGTCCGGGACGCAATTTATCACGGAATACGTCCCACTTCATCACCAATGTCTTGTCCGGCAAACGTTTTCTCGCCTGAACCCGTTCCTGATAAACCTGTCCGTCCCTCACCATACAGAAGTTCACGAAGATACCGTTACCGTAACTTTCCTGATACGGATATTGAAAACGAACAATCGTATCGGACAGATTCAGTGCCTTGCTTTCCAGCAGTTTATCACCGCAAAATACATTCATCATTATATAGGTATCCTTTTCCGAAGTTCCGAAATAGAATACCGCCGGATGAGCAGTGTCAAATTCCGTATTCTCTGCATAGAACCACACGGCGGACTGAACAGGCGGACGTTTGTCGTCAGAAGAGAAAAGAATCGTATTTGCTTCCGCCGTCACTTCTTTTCCCTGGTTATCTTTCACCGTTGCCTTCAGCACATACGGCCCGGAAGAAAATTTCCCCCAATTGAAGGTCATTTCCTTATTAGAAGTAAACGTTCCGGTTGCAACCGGTTTCTCGCCCAGTTGCTTGTAGTCCTTATCTTTCGCCGGATATAAAGAGTATGTACCTTTCACTTCCACAGGCTGTCCGTTCAGATTCTGTGCTTCAAACACAATGTTGAACGGCCTATCCTTGCAAATCTTTTCTTTCAACTCCGTCTGCAAAATCAATGAACGCTGTCCTGCCGAAATCATCTCCGTAGACGACTGTGTTTCACCTGCCGCATTGATAACAGTCGCTTCAACAGAATAACGATAATATATTTTATCATTATTCTTATAATCTGCACTTTCTTCCAGGCGAACCGGGATCGTAAATTCTCCGTTCCCGTTGGCAGTCACTTCACCCGAAGCAATCTGTACAGCCTCCGAAATCCTCCAGAAACTGCGAACAGAACGCTTCACCGTATACTTTACCGGAAGGTCCTGAAGCATCACACCGCTATAAGACTGTATCTTGCCTTTTACCTGCACTTCATCTCCGAGTCGGTAACTTTCCGTTTGCTTTTCAAACGTAATATCGAATGTCGGACGTTTATAATCCTCCACACGGATATTCGTTCTACTTTCTCCCGCCGTCAAAGAAAACATTCCGTTCAGACAGGCCGAAGGTAATGCGAAATCGGTGGTAAACGAACCGAATTCATTGGTACGTACCGACTTACGCCCCACTTCCTGATTATTTGTGTCCAACAAAGTTACAGTATAATCTTTACCGGGAAGCACATTGGCTGTATCCGATTTCTGCATATAAGCAATACCTTTCACATACACTGTCTGACCGGGACGGTACAAGGAACGGTCGGTCAATAACGTCATACTTTCCGTCGCTTCATCCTCATCATCGTAATAACCGTAGCTTCCGCCGTAAATACTTCGTTTCGGCATGGCTGTATCCACGCCTTTCGAAGCTTTCAAATATCTGTATTCGGATTTCCAGGGGAAGACAACTTTGCCATCTGCCCCAGTTATATATTCCTGCAATACTTTTTCGTCATTCGTATAAAGAGTTATTTTCGCATTCGGTATAGGGTGTCCCGTTTGTCCGTCCAGCGTCACTACCTCATATTGATTTCCCGGTAAACGGCAGGTCAATACTTTGAAACGTGTCACATTGAATTTGCTTTCACTGTCTCTCTTGGCACGAATATCCGGAACGATACGCATTACATATTGTCCGACTTCCGGCGCTTTAAAGGTAAATACCGTATCCTGCGTCCGGTAGTCTTCGGGACGAAGAACTGCAAAGTGCTGCTCCTTTATCAACTTCTTTGCCTGATAAAGACGAAGTGTAAATCCATCCAGATTCTTGTGCGAAGCTCTTATTTCGATTTCCTCACCAGGGAAAGCTGTTGCAGCCGCAGTTACATTCAGAAACGGTGACAGGATATCTTCGCGCAAATTCTTCAGAGCGTTAATTCTACGATAACCGGGGTATAAACGGATGGCCTCATCACAAAGCTGCAAAGCTGACGTTTGCTGTTCTTTTTCAATCGCATAGCGAGCCTGGGCCAAATAAACTTCAGCACAAATACTCTCTGATTTAAATCTGCTTTTCAGTTCATTCAGTGCAGTAACGTAGGTATCTTCTGTTAATCCCGACAATCCTTTCTTCAGTCCGAAAGGCCGGATGTTTCTATCTGAATCACGTCTCCACTCTAAATAGCTGAGCGCTGTCAACACATAGCCTTCTTTCAAACCGGATGCTTTATAAGCAGCAATCATATTTCCATAAATTGCTATAATATCCTGTTTCACCGAAGATTCTTTTTCAGCAGACGAATCTTCCGAAATATCTTCCACCGGAGTGGCACGATCCAATCCCGCTACCTGCTGTAAAGCTACAATACTGCGGGTAGCCAGCAGATGATACATATCATGATGATAGTATTCACTTGTTTCGCCCAACTCAACAAAAGGAATATAAGTACGTGAAGATGTGTTAAGCAATAGTACGGAATCCGCCATTGCTTCCCTTACGTTTGTTCTCACTTTCTCTACAAACATGTTTGCTGTCCACTCCCTCATATCTGCCGAAGGAGCTTCACCTACAATCTCTGCCCGTTGCCGGAGTTGCCATTGATTGTTAAAAGCATACATTGAATAAATCTCGGCTATCAGCGAATGTAATACAGCTCGGTCCATGGGTTGGTCAGTTTGCTTTGCCCACAGTTCCAAACCATTCAGGTTCGTATACAGGCTATCTGGGGTCAGCATATCCCGGTATCTCATCCGCCACATATACGCTTTCAGCATTTGTGGAGAGTTCTTATCTTTCTCCCCTTTCTGATAAATCTCGCCAGTCAGTTTTATCACAGTCTCAGGCAGGCTCTTCTTTTCTGCCTGCTCCACTTGTTTCCATAATTTGTCGTAAGTTTGTGCCTGCACTGCCGGAATCACTCCCAGACATAACAGCACCAGCATACAAATCTGCCTTATTTTCATAATCTTTCCAGTTTAAGTTTGATATATATCTGTATAAATAACAAAGTAAGGAATAAAAGTTTAAAGATTTATTCTTTTTCAATTAATTTTCAATAATTGTCTTATTTCATCTGATACCAAATTTGAAAAAGAGACAGCAATGTTCGATTTTTAAGATTATATTAGAAATTCAGTTAATCAAAAAATAATGAACCAGCAAATAATTCGCATAAATAAGTGTAATAATATGCAGAAACATAGACTAATATTACATAAAGGTACGTGAAATATGCATCTTTTCTTACCAACAAAACCTTCGTTGGTTTAAAACCAACGGGATGTTCCTTTTAAACCAACGACTCTTTCCTCACCGAGGAACTTATTTATCACCGGCAAAAAAGTAATAAAAGAGGCATAGGGAGGCTATTTTTCTCTAGTTTATCGACAATAACAAACATGATAACAATAGCATAATGAATCATCAAATTTCAATAAAGTTACCAAATAACCAGTTTAAGATCAAGACAGCTTCAATTTAATCACAAAACCATCCAATTCATAAAAAGAGTAAATATCATAGTTACAAATGCCGAAGCTTTTTCATTCTATATTTATATGATGTTGGCATTAGCGCCTTCCTGACTGTTTAAATATTCCCTTTTTAAGAAGGTCATTTTTTCACCATGAGACCGATATATACACAAATAGAAATAAAACAGGTGAGGAGCTAAAAGAATGTATCGTAATATGGGAAGAAAACAAGAGTATATTATGTGAAAAGAAATACGAAAATAAAAATGGAAGAAAACAACAATATACTTTTTGATCTTTGATTTTCCCCTATTTAGTTCTATCTTTGTCTATGTTTCATATAAAAATGTAATTTAGATGGACGAGAGATTCAGACGATACCCGATAGGAATACAGAATTTCGAAGATTTGCGAAATAATGGTTATGTGTACGTTGATAAAACGGAGTTAATTTACCGTTTGACAAACACAAATAAGGTTTATTTTTTAAGCCGTCCCCGACGATTCGGGAAAAGTCTGCTAGTATCTACACTCGAAGCTTATTTTTCCGGAAAGAAAGACTTGTTCAACGGATTGGCAATGGAAACTCTGGAAAAAGAATGGGCTGTTTATCCGGTGCTACATATTGATTTCAGTGTGAGTAAATATATGACTGCCGAAGCGTTATCAGCCGTCATTAATTACCAGTTACTGCAATGGGAAAAATTATATGGACGCGAAGAAGGAGAAACGACTTTCAGCCTTCGTTTAAAGGGAATCATACAACGCGCATATACACAGACCGGCAAACCAGTTGTGATACTTGTAGATGAATATGATGCTCCCATGCTGGACAGTAATAACAATACGGAATTGCAAATAGAAATTCGTGATATTATGCGCGATTTCTTCAGCCCTTTGAAAGCGCAAGGCCAATATATCCGTTTCCTTTTTATCACAGGTATCAGCAAATTCAGTCAAATGAGTATCTTTAGCGAACTGAACAACTTGCAAAATATCAGTATGTGGGATGAATATAGCGCTATATGCGGCATTACCGAACAAGAGGTACACACACTGCAAATCGATATCGAACAGATGGCTCAAGCCAATAACGAAACATATGAAGAAGCTTGTACTCATCTGAAACAACAATATGACGGATATCATTTTAGTGAAAATAGCGAGGATATTTATAATCCATTCAGTCTGTTCAATGCTTTCGCACAAAAAAAGTATTCCAATTTTTGGTTTTCTACCGGTACTCCCACTTTTTTGATAGATCTCCTGCAAGAAAGTAACTTTGATATCCGTGAGTTGGATGACACTACTGCTACAGCAGAACAATTTGATGCTCCCACTAATAGAATTACCGACCCTCTTCCAGTACTTTATCAAAGCGGCTATCTCACTATTAAAGGATATGACCCGAGTTTTCAGCTCTATACCCTAGCTTACCCCAACAAGGAAGTCAGGAAAGGATTTCTCGAATCTCTCATGCCTGCTTATGTACATTTGCCCGCACGAGAGAATACATTTTATATAGTATCATTTATTAAAGACTTACGTGCCGGAAATTTGGATGGATGCCTGGAAAGACTAAAGTCCTTCTTCGCTTCTATCCCTAATAAGTTAAATAATAAAGAAGAGAAACATTACCAAACCATCTTCTATCTATTTTTCAGGCTGATGGGGCAATATATAGATGTGGAAGTAGACACAGCTATCGGTAGAGCCGATGCAGTCGTCAAGATGCAAGATGCCATTTACGTCTTTGAATTCAAGGTGGACGGCACACCGGAAGAGGCGTTGGCACAGATTAACAGTAAGGGTTATGCCATTCCTTATC
>OGMO01001746.1_pt1 | contig 11829 bp, 6 predicted proteins | sample 1573241 | NCBI WGS metagenome assembly OGMO01 (sample SAMEA2581896, study PRJEB24529) | metagenome | biome: Human gut stool | place: China | collected 2011 | reverse complement strand
CGTCCACCTTTGTCCAGACTTCTTCATGGGTGTAGCGGCTGCGCTGCGCCGTGAAGCCGAGCTGGAACTGCGCCTCCTTGCCGTGGGCAATCTTCGCATCCAGATTGGCACCGTATACGCGTGCGCCGTTTCCGTTGCGGCGCTCCTTGATGACATCCCCTACTTCGTTCTTGCCGATATCTTCGAGCACAAAGACGTGGCGCAGGTCTGTATAGAAACCCTCCACCAGGATGTTTGCCTGCCAGTGTCCCAGATGGGCAGTCCAGTCCACCGAACCGCTGTAACTGTTGGAGCGTTCTTCACTCAGGTTATCGGCGAGTTTGATTTGGACTCCCTTGCCGCCTACTGCCGTCACGTGCAAGTCCTCATCGTATGCCTGCGGAGCACGGAAACCGGTAGAATAAGTCAAGCGTGCCTGAAAATCATCTGTCGGCTTGTAGAGCAGGTTGACGCGGGGGCTGAAAATAAGCTTGTCTATCAGGTTGTGCTTGTCCAGGCGGGCGCCGACCAGCATGGTCAGTACGTTCATCTTCCACTCATTCTGCACGAAGGCGCTGGCAATGCGGACATCCTGCTCCATGTCACGATGATAGCCGGTCATGATGTCGTGCAGGGAGTTGTTCTGATATTCCAGTCCGCCGGTGAAGGTGGCGGGGGCAAAGAAGCAGTTGTCCATATTGCCCACGTACATGCCGCCGGCAACCCAGGTCAGGTCTTTCGTCTTGCCGTAGGCATTCATGTTCTTTTGGGCACCATAGTAGCTGTTGCGGTCGGTGTGCTGGATGGAGGTGTAAGCCGAAATCTTATGCTTGTACTCTTTCCAGAACAAATCATAGCTCACGCCTCCGCTATTGATGATATGCTTGGTCTGCTCGGTGATGTCCGTCTCGTGCGGCTGCAAATCGAATTTGTTGCCTCCGCGACGAAGTTCGTTGGTGGTATGGTATTCCAGATTGATGCGGCTGAAATGCGTAGGACGGTAATAGGCGCGGAAGCCGAAAGTATTCATGTTCAGCTTGCCCAGCTCGGAAAAGCCATCGCCATCGCGGTCGTAGGGGTTGCGGTTGCGGTAACTCTCATAAAAGGCAATGCCGTAAGAGTTATCTTTGGCAACCAGCGACACATTGCCACCCATATATTGCTCCCAGGACTTGCCGTCCATATTGGAGAACATGCTCGATACCTGAAAGGAATTGTTGATGGGGTCTTTGGTTATAATATTGATAGTTCCTCCCACAGCATTGGCGCCAAACAAGGCAGAGCCTCCGCCACGCACCACTTCTACCCGTTCAATCATGTTCACGGGGATTTGCTCCAATCCGTACACACCGCTCAATGCACTGATGATGGGACGGCTGTTTATCAATATCTGCGAATACGGACCTTCCAAGCCATTGATGCGCACCTGGGGGAAACCACAGTTCTGGCAGTTGTTCTCCACACGCAAGCCCGATTGGTAGTTCAGTGTCTTGGCAAGGTCGGTGGAGTTGACCATCTCGAACAATTTGGTACTCATCACATTTACAACTACCGGAGCTGCCTTGCGGCTTACCTCGTTGCGGTTGGCGGATACCACCACTTCATCGGTCATGAAACTCTCCTCTTCCATCGGGAAATGTATGACGGCAGTAAAGTCCTTGCTCACCGTCACCTCCTTCTCTTGGGTCTTGTAACCCACTGCCGACACACGGAGCTTGTATTTTCCCGCCGGAAGCTTGCGGAACTCAAATTGTCCTTCTTCATTGGAAACCGTTCCCTGACCACTGCCGATAATCAAAACCGTGGCATACGGTATATTTTCCTCCGTACCTTTCACTATCACATGGCCGGAAATCATATTGCCTTCTTTTATAGGATTTACGGCAAAAGCTACGCTGGCACTTACCACTGCAAGTACCAACGCCAAAATGTATTGTTTCATCAAATTAGCGCTCTAAATAAAAAAAATAATTCAAGTCTGAAAAAAGATAATCATCCGAGATGCCGCACTTCGTTCACTGAAATGCCGGACTTCGAGACTAAAATGCCTGGTATCTACATACAAAAAATCCAGGCGTTTTTAAACCTAATGACTATGAAAAAAGAGCGGGAGGAGCGCGAAGGGAAAGGGTACGTATCACTTCCCCCTTAACAGTAGGTGTTGCCGGTTTGGCTCTGAGCATGGCCAGCAAAGGACGCATCGGGTGCTGAACCTCATACACATCCACTCCGGAAGAGTAGAATGCCGACAAATGCCCGATAACCAAAAGGGAAGTCTGAGAGTGAGAGTGTGTGCCATGAAAAGGGTGCGAGTGCGTTATCATCACCCCATTCACATAATGGACGTGAGTGAACGCAGTGATACTTGCCTGGTACATGATAAACAGTACCAGCAAGCTCAATGCACCTATAATTTTTTTCTTCTGCTTCACGTCCAAAAACTTATACTATAGATTTTGAGCCGCAAAGATAGTGAATTATTCTTTAACTTTGCCAAACAAGAACTCATAATCACGCTTGGAAGCCGGAGCCGCCCACTCTTCGGGAATAAACTTCCACTGATTCAGCGTACGCGGTTCAATCACCTTCTTCTGCTCAATGTACTGCATCAGATAATAGCGTAAGTCCTTATCCGTAGAGTGGATGATGCGTTCCTTCAATTCATCCTGCGAGATGCCGGCCCCCTTTGTCAGCAATTCGCCGCCACCGTTTCCGCGATAAGAATTCACCGCTACCTTATACATTTTATCCATATCGAACGGAGTACCGTCTGCCATACTGAGAATGGCTACCTTCTCGCCATCCGGCTTGGTCACATCCACCGTGTAGATAATACCCGCCGCAGAATCGAAGTTGAAGCTGAAATTCTTGAATGAGGCCCTATCCGTAGCACCTTCGCGGCGCTTCTCACGGAAGAGAAGGATATGGTCGTCCGGAGACTTCATCCGATTGGTCCACAAATCATACGACATCTCCAAGGCATCGCGTATCTCCTTCCCCGTCAGACGCATGGTGTAAAGCATATTTTCGTACTTATACAGATTGAACATATCGTTCACAAAAATGTCTCCTTTACGGATTTCCGTATCATAGGACAAAGGAGCCGCAAAAGAAATATCCGCTCCGCTGATTGCCAACTGCAATTCGTGGATAAGGTCTATAAAAGCGGAAGAACCGAAATAAGCAGGACGTGTGGAGATAGTCTCGGTAAAAGAACCAATTTTCTTGGAAACAAAATTCTGCACAGCTTCATTTTCGGGGGCAAAGCGTTGCATGAACTCTTCGCTGACGCCGTAGTCTTGCGTATCGGACAGTATGCCGTCTATCTTCTTGTCTATAACTTTACCATCACGCAGTTTCAAGGTTATATCCACATTACTCACAACGACACCGTTGCTGGCAGGGTCCATCACCAGTACCGAGTCACCGGCTATGTTGCACACCCTCTTGCATTCGCGCGCATGGTCGTGCCCCATCAGGACAATATCGAATCCCGGCACGTTGCACGCCACTTCCACCGAAGCGTTTTCGCGATACTTGCCTCCCATCAGCTGGGCATCCTGGCCGGCATGGAACATACCGATAACCAAATCAGGCTTTTCCTGCTCACGGATAATCTTCATCCATTTGCGGGCAGTCTCCTCCATATCGTCGAAACGCAGCCCTTTCCACAGATTCTCTGAAAGCCATACGGGGATGGCAGGAGTTATCATACCGAGAACCACAATTTTCACTCCGTCACGTTCCAGCACCTCATAGGGTTTGAAATGGGTTTCTCCGGTAGCAGTATCCACAATATTGGCACCCAATATCGGAAAACGGCAGTCACCTGCCCAACGGTCGAAAACGGTACGGCCGGTCTCTACGTCATGGTTACCCATATTACCGGCATTATACCCCATGAAATTCATCATCTCCGCTGCCAGATGAGGGGCAACGGTATCTATGTAATTATAATAATAGGCTGTGGGCTGTCCCTGCAGAATGTCACCATTGTCCAAGAGAATCAGATTTTTGCCATAAGCCTCACGTTCTTTTTGCACCAAAGCATGCACACGTGCCAGACTGCCGGTTGCCTCCCGGCGGCGTATAAAGTCGTAGGGATAGTAGTTGCCGTGTATATCACTGGTCTGTACGACTTTCAGTTTCACCTCTCTTTCCTGCGCAGGCAGTATGCTTGTCAGGACAAAAATCCAGATAAAAAAACAACTAAATCTTTTCATTATATTTCCTTATTTCTTGTCGGTTCTTATAAGTTCATAGGATGGGTAAACATAAACCGCGCTCCATCCGTATAGGCAGGATCTATCCAAATCTCGCCGCCCCACTTCTCAACGGTCAGCTTACAGATGGACAAGCCCAAGCCGGTTCCCTGCACATATTCGTTCAGCTTCTCGAAACGTTCGAACACCCGTTTCTGTTTGTCCAATGGAATGCCGCAACCAGTGTCAGTCACCGAGAATACTGCAACATTCCTCGCCGTATCCGGCTCCAGCTTCAAGGTTATCGTACCTTCTTTTGTAAACTTGTCCGCATTGGAAAGCAGATTTATCACAACCTGCTGTAAACGCTGCACATCCGTCCGCATCTCCACTACCTCACGTTCACACTCAAATAAGAATTGATTGGTCGACCTGCGTGCCTGGGCCACGGAAGCTACTACCTGCTGGCATATCTGCACTACATTGCAGCTCTCCAAAGAAAGGATGACGCGGTCGGCCTCCAAACGGGACACATCCAATATGTCATTAATCAACCGAAGCAGCAAATCAGAGTTGGTCCTAATAATCTCGAAATAGCCACGCTGTTCTTCTTCCGAGGCTCCTCCGGCAGACAGCACGTCCGAGAAGCCCACAATCGCATTCAATGGAGTACGGATTTCGTGGCTCATATTGGCAAGGAAAGCACTCTTCAGACGGCTGGATTCTTCGGCACGGTCTTTTGCTTCGCGCAAGGCACCCTCGGATACCTCCAGTTCATCCTTCAACTTCTTTGTATGATAATAAAAGTAAAGGGAAACGAACAAACCGCCCAACAGCACCAACAGAACAGCACCGACAGACCAGATATGATACTTGTACTGTTCGTAGAAAGAAGGGGTTACGTTCAGCATCTTTACCGGCTGCGGAAGGCCGGTGATATTCAGTTTCTTTTCCTTCACAAGTTTACCGTCCAGTATGGTCTCATTCGGAATGATTTCCATATGGGTCTCACTATCCTGGGAGGTGGTCAGCAGGCGGTAAGACTGTCTTGCCATCTCCTTGCCCAAAGCACGGTAGGCAGGAACGACACCTGCCACAGCCCAATATCCCAAGCCTACGGAACTGAGCGAGAAAGTGGGCAAAGTGGGAGCTGCTTCCATCATGGCGTAGGTTGCATTCCGCATGAAGTAACCATCGTTCATGTCCACACGCCATGTCCCCATCAATATAGCTGTATTTTCCGGTAACTCATGCAATCTGTCACAAATGGTATATATGGTATTGACGCGTCCGTCCAGCAGAATCAGGTTTAGTTCCGGGAACTTCTGCATCTCCTTCACTACATAGGCCTGCATGGCAACGCCGCCATAACTGTTGTCTGAGACAAAAGCGATATTCTTGGTGCCGGGATACATCTGCTTTATCATATTGATGTTGGCCTCCACATCATACTCATAAACGAAGCCAGCCTTGATAGGCGAACTGGGGAAATCCGTGAAGAAGTCGACGGATTCGGGCATCCAGGTCTTCAGGTCAACGGTATCACCCGGCAGCAATATGGCGTTCCGGCTGGACAGTGCACTCACTACCGGAGTATTGCCGCATATGGAGTCTTCCAGAGAAAGATAGGCAGCCCAGGCTTCCTGCCCTATAAGTACAATCAGCGCCGGACTTTTATCACCTTGATATTTAGCCAACAGCTCAGCCATTCTCCTCTCCCAAAGAGGGGATTCGGAAAAACTCTTGCAGTTCATGTTCTCCAATGCGATGGTGTTTGTCCCGCCCAGGCGTTGGAACTCCTCCATAAAGTCGGAGATGTTGCCGGAAGTACGGCCGGCATCCGGATTATAGGAACTGATAATCAGTACCGGATGCTCTCCCGTAATAGAAAAAGCGGGCAAAAGGCAACAGAAAAGCGCTACCATGCATGGTAATATTGTACGATATATGTGTTTCAATTGATTGATTCGTTTAATTGCTCCATAGCTTTGACAAATATAGATAAAAGTTGGAACCTAAAGAAAAAACAACAATTGTTTTTTTGTACTTTTGGCACCTATTATAAAATGAGATACAAAATGATACAAGATTTTCATCGAATGATATCTGCCGCTCTCGGCATATCAGAAAGACAAATAAGCCAGACCCTCGGCCTGCTGGAAGACGGAGCGACAATCCCTTTCATCAGCCGTTACCGCAAGGAAGCAACGGGAGGACTGGACGAAGTGCAGATTGAAGCTATCCAGACGCAATATGAGAAACTGAGCGAAACCGCCAAACGTAAAGAAACCATCCTGAACACCATACAGGAACAAGGTAAACTGACCGCCGAACTTCAGAAGCGCATCGAGGAGACTTGGGACAATACCCTACTGGAGGACATCTACCTCCCCTACAAGCCCAAACGGAAAACACGTGCCGAAGCAGCCCGTCAAAAAGGACTGGAACCCCTCGCCACCCTGCTGATGCTGCAACGTGATCCTCATCCGGAGGAACGCGCCGCCAATTACGTGAAAGGAGACGTGAAGAACGTGGAAGATGCACTGAAAGGTGCCCGTGACATCATAGCCGAGCATGTTAGCGAAGACGAACGTGCCCGAAACAGCGTGCGCAACGCATTTGCCCGCCAAGGCATACTGACCGCCAAAGTAGTGAAAGGCAAAGAAGAGGAAGCGACCAAATACCGCGACTACTTCGATTGCTCCGAATCGTTGAAGCGATGCAGCTCCCACCGCCTGCTCGCCATCCGGCGTGCCGAAGCGGAAGGCCTGCTGAAAGTCAGCATCAGCCCGGACGATGAGGAGTGCGTGGAACGGCTGGAACGCCAATTCGTGCGGAGCAACAACCCCTGCGGACAGCAAGTGGCAGAAGCCGTGCAGGATTCCTACAAACGCCTATTGAAGCCATCCATAGAGACGGAATTTGCCACGCAAAGTAAGGAACGTGCTGATGAGGAAGCCATCAAGGTATTTGCCGAAAACCTCCGTCAGTTGTTGCTGGCTTCACCACTGGGGCAAAAGCGTGTGATGGGTATAGACCCCGGATTTCGTACGGGTTGTAAAGTTGTGTGCCTCGATGCACAAGGAAATCTGCTCCACAATGAGAACATCTACCCCCACCCTCCGGTCAGCAAGCAGAAAGAGGCATTTGCCAAGCTGCAAATGATGATAGAGTCTTATAAGATAGATGCCGTTGCCATAGGTAACGGAACTGCCAGCCGCGAGACGGAGGAGTTCTTGAAACATCAGCGCTTCAACCGCGACATACAGATATTCATCGTCAGCGAGCAGGGAGCTTCCATCTATTCGGCCTCTAAAATTGCACGGGACGAGTTTCCCGACTACGACGTCACCGTACGCGGTGCTGTGTCCATAGGCAGACGACTGATGGACCCGCTGGCAGAGTTGGTAAAGATTGACCCGAAATCTATTGGTGTGGGGCAATACCAGCATGATGTGGACCAAACCAAGCTGAAAAAATCACTGGACCAGACCGTAGAAAACTGTGTAAACCTGGTAGGTGTCAACCTGAACACCGCAAGCAGCCATCTGCTGACCTACATCTCGGGATTGGGTCCGCAGCTGGCACAGAACATTGTGAACTATCGTACCGAAAACGGTGCCTTCACCTCGCGCAAGGAACTGATGAAAGTACCTCGTATGGGTGCCAAGGCGTTTGAGCAATGTGCCGGCTTCCTACGCATTCCGCAGGCAAAGAATCCGCTGGACAATACTGCCGTACACCCGGAAAGCTATTGCATCGTAGAACAGATGGCAAAGGACTTGGATTGCAGCGTAGCCGAGCTGATAGCCAGCCGGGAGCTGCGTCTGAAGATTAATCCGGAACGCTACCTCTCCCCCACCGTGGGCATGCCGACACTGAAAGACATCCTGCAAGAGCTGGACAAGCCCGGACGTGACCCACGCGGACCGATAAAAATATTTGAATTTGATAAGAACGTGCGCACCATCAACGACCTGCGCGAAGGCATGGAATTGCCCGGCATCGTAGGAAACATCACCAACTTCGGCGCATTTGTCGATATAGGCATCAAGGAAAACGGACTGGTACACCTCTCCCAACTCGCCGACAGATTCATATCAGACCCTAATGAAGTAGTGTCCATTCATCAACATATACGCGTAAAGGTACTCAGCATAGATATGGACCGGAAACGCATACAGCTGACAATGAAAGGAGTGGAACAGAATTAGGGATTAATGATTAGGGATTAATGATTAGTGGTTAATGGTTTCCGTATTAATCATTAATCATTAATCCCTAATCATTAATCCCTAATCCCTTATAATAGTGTCTTAAGATAATTACTGTACCAAGCACTAAAAGTAGTGAACACAGAATAGAGCCTTCGAACCCGAAAGTTCCTCCATTTATCAGATTTTCTTCCGGAAAGTGAAGAATCAGCAGATTCTCATTGCTAAATTCATTTCCACTGACTTTATATCCCAAAACAGAACCTTGAATCCAGTTCCAGAACCAATGCAAGGCAATGGGGAAACAGAGGTTGCGCGTGTATATATAGGAAGCTCCCAAGAAACAACCCGCCAGCATGATATTCAAAAACGGGACGAAGGCAAAGCTGGGATTGAAAAGATGCATCAACGAAAATAACACCGCAGAGATAAGCAATGCCACAAACTTATTGACGCCTCCATCCAGCATACGCCCTAAAATGAAACCGCGTCCAATAACTTCTTCCGTAACTGCCACTAAAAAATAAAGCAAAAGACTCGACAACAACGAAATGGGAGAAAACAAGACCCCTGCCACTTCCACAGCCCCCAACAATAAAGACAAGCCAAAACCAACTGCATACAAGAACACGACAAACAAAGCTCCGTTCAGCAGGCTTCTACCCCATCCCTTCAAAGACAAGCCCAAGCCCGAAAAAGGAAGCTTCCTGAAGCCCAGCACCATACAAGCGGCAATAAGCCCACTAGCCAACATCAAGGCTTCATTCAACATCATTAAATAGACGCTCATCCCACCAGCTTGTGTCTTCAACTCAGGGAAAGCAATCGCAAAAGGTATGGCAAACAAAAACAGAAAAATCACAAAAAGTACAGTAAACAGTACTATATCAACGAATGCCAGCCAAATACGTTTTGTTTTACTCACAGCAACACACTCTTCCTTCACCGTTTCTTCCGTCTCCATTTGTATCTCATTTTGATTAATATCCGACAAAAATAATAATAAAAAGAAAAAACTTCATGTATTCCTGCCGGTTTCTTCTTATATTTGAAAAATCAATCTGGAATCGACAAACATGAAACTTAGAAAAATACTTTTAGCCGTTGCCGGACTGGCGTTAATGCTGAATGCCTCGGCACAAAAATCCCAAAGATACTACGTGGCCAAACCCGGTACCCTGGTGGAACTGATGACAGAAGCGGAAGCCAATGAAATCACCCAACTGACCCTGCAGGGCAAGCTGAATGCCGTAGATTTCAGGCATCTACGGGATGAATTCAAAAACCTGCAACTGCTGGACATTTCCAATGCCTCCATCAGCATGTATGCAGGCAAGAACGGGACTTATCCAAACCGTTTTTATGTATATCCTGCCAATTGCATTCCGGCATATGCCTTCTGCAAGCAAATGGACGACAGTACATTTGTAGGTAAGGAGACGCTGACCAGGATTATCCTTTCCGACAAGACCAAGAACATCGAAGATGCTGCCTTTAAGGGATGCAAAAATCTCAAGATATGCCAGATACGGAAGAAAACGGCTCCCAATCTGTTGTCCGAAGCATTGGCCGATAGCGTTACAGCCATATTTGTTCCATTGGGATGCAGTGACTCCTACCGTACCAAAAAGAAATGGGAGACCTTTGCATTCATTGAAGGAGAACCACTGACAGTAAATGTGCAGATTGGTAAAATGGGCAGCCTTGCCAGCGAACTGTTAAGAGCCGGATTTCAGCCCAAAGACGTTAACTTTCTGACCGTTGAAGGAAAAATGGACGAAGCCGACTTCACATTGATACGCGACTATATGCCCAATCTGGTTTCCATCGACATGACCAACAGTAATGCCACTGCAATTCCCGACTATACTTTCACCCAAAAGAAGTATCTGCTGAACGTACGGCTCCCGCAAGAGCTTAGAAGCATCGGACAGCGTGCATTCAGTGGCTGCGGTCGTTTGTGCGGCACGCTGGTGCTTCCTGCTAGTGTAACCGCCATTGAGTACGGAGCATTTATGGGATGCGACAACCTGCGCTATGTGCTTGCCACGGGGAATAAGATTACCACGCTAGGCGACAACCTTTTCGGCGAAAGCCAAGGCAAAATTATATATAAGGAGAAACAATAACTCAGACTATTCCCCGCCTTAATAAGAACAAAGAGACTCTTTTAATAGCAAAAGAAGGTGTGTCAGAATGATAGCTAAAAATCATTCTAACACACCTTCTTCTTTTTTTCAATATCGCACAAGCCTTTATTAAACAAAAAAGATATGAAAGAAGAATCGTTCCATCATGGCAGAAATATTGTTCCACCGTGGTGAAAAAATCGTTCCACCATGGTGGAACGATTTTTTCCTCATGATGGAACGATTTAAAATATGCTTATTTAGTCCTTAGCTTCCGTTATCACTTTGTTGCGTACATACGTGCACGCAACTCCTTGATGTGGTCTGAAGTGATGTATTCGTCATACTCCATCATCTTGTCGATAATACCGTTCGGAGTCAATTCGATGATACGGTTGGCAACCGTCTGAATGAACTCGTGGTCGTGGGATGAGAAAAGGATATTGCCTTTATAGGTCTTTAGATTATTGTTGAATGCCTGGATAGACTCCAAGTCGAGGTGATTGGTAGGTGTATCCAGAATCAAGCAATTGGCATTGCGCAGCTGCATACGTGCAATCATGCAACGCATCTTCTCACCTCCCGACAATACGCTTGCTTTCTTCAGCACCTCCTCGCCGGAGAACAGCATACGTCCCAGGAAGCTCTTCATATAGACTTCATTGCCTTCACCGAACTGGCTCAACCAGTCCACCAGATTCAGGTCTGTATTAAAGAATGCAGTATTGTCCAGCGGCAGGTAAGCGGTGGTAATAGTCACACCCCAGTTGAAAGTACCTGCATCCGGTTTCATATTCTCGTTGATAATCTCGAACAGGGCGGTCATGGCACGCGGGTCGTGCGAAAGGAATACAATCTTGTCTCCCTTCTCTACGTTGAAGTTGACGTCGCGGAACAGCACCGTACCATCTTCCAGCGTTTTCGTCAAACCGGAAACTTCCAGAATCTGATTACCCGGTTCGCGTTCGGGCGTAAAGATGATGCCCGGATACTTACGTGATGACGGCTTGATTTCTTCTACATTCAGTTTCTCCAACATCTTCTTGCGGCTGGTAGTCTGCTTGCTCTTTGCCACATTGGCACTGAATCGGCGGATAAACTCTTCCAGCTCTTTCTTCTTCTCCTCGGCCTTTGCCTTCTGGTTCTGCTGCTGACGGAGCGCCAGCTGGCTGGACTCGTACCAGAAGCTATAGTTACCGGCAAAGAGGTTAATCTTTCCGTAGTCGATGTCCACCGTATGCGTACAAACGGAGTCGAGGAAGTGACGGTCGTGGCTTACCACCAGCACCGTATGCTCAAAGTTGG
>OGMO01001730.1_pt1 | contig 11953 bp, 9 predicted proteins | sample 1573241 | NCBI WGS metagenome assembly OGMO01 (sample SAMEA2581896, study PRJEB24529) | metagenome | biome: Human gut stool | place: China | collected 2011 | reverse complement strand
CTATCAAAACGTCATTTTCACTTGAGTATCGTGACCGTTTTGAACGACTTTTAGGATTTAAACCTTAAAGTCATCTACAGTCCCCCGAATCACTTCAGGCCCATCATCTTGAGAAAAAGCAAGTCGCATCTCGTAAATTCAGCTGTCCATTGGGATGCACTTGCATTCTCCGTTTCGGCGACGTAGTCGACGCAACGAGCCAATCCAAAATTTGGATGAACAAGCGCTGAATGCACTAAATGAGCAACGATGCTTCCAAGCTCACTCCTCCTTGGAAACTTCTCAACGCCATCCCCAAGTAATATTTATTTTCATCTAGCAAAGCACTTTACAAACATCCAGCGTCCTTTGCTCAAAGAATCATTCAAACTCAGACCGAGAAATCCCATCCGCCCTTAGCAAATCCACAGAAATCTCGCGCTCATCACAAGTATCAAAAAACTCTCTAAAACCCATCAGACCATCAAAACTACCACAGTAATCCCTACCTTCCTTTTCAAAAGGAAAATGAACATTAGAACACTCAGGTCTATAATACGCTCTTCTCTTTCCTGGCCTCAACACTTCAACGGCACGATAACTCCCATCTTTACCATAACCATACTCATTCTCAAATTTCAGATTCCCATCGTTAAAAATAAGCCATTGATCCCCTGGACGCGCATACTTCAAAACCTTCAAAGATCCAGAATTATCCCTGATAACATCCAATCTCGAATACACCACAACATCAAGATTACTCTTCGGCAAAGAAAACGAATGTTTTAAAATTTCAGGGAAATATATATGATCAACATCTATTTTCATTAACCATTCACCCTTAGGAATTCTCTCCATGACAGCATTGTAATACGCAGCCAGAGTATTCTCATACATCAATTCTCCGGTAGAATACTTCAAACTCCCTGGCGGCTCCACATAGAAAGGGTACTCATACGGAATAAAACCAGGATGATCATTACAAAACTCCTTAATGATCAGATCACTTCCATCCGTACAATCATTATAAGCAATTACTCCTTTTTTTTATCGCAGGCAGCATACTATTCAAAGATGCCAACAATGTCTTCCTTTCATTTTTCACCCGAACAAACGCCCACGGCTCTACAAACTTCAACCCACCCTTTTCCATTTCCTTAATTCTACGTTGCACAGACACATAATTAAGACTCTCCTTAACCTTGCGCCTCAACACAGGAAAGAAAACATTCGGCCAAACCTTTACTATGGCCGACTTTAAAGAATTTACAACTTCTTCACGCACTTCACAACACTCCGTGTATTAGATTTCAAAGTGAATTGGATCAATTAATATTATCCCCTGCATATTGCGCATCCAGGTCATCTGTCGCTTGGCCAACTGGCGGGTGGCGGCAACGCCTGCCAGATGAAAGGCCGCCATGTCGGTGCGCCCCTCGAGGAAATCAATTGCCTGTCGATAGCCTACGGCCCGCATGGCCGGACTGTCAGGATCGTAGTCTGGGCGCATCATCAGAGACCTTACCTCATCCAGAAAGCCATCGGCAAGCATCTGATCAAACCTTGCCTCGATTCGGGCATGCAGCCACTTTCTGTCCGAGGGCAGCAGCCCCACCGTCAATGTCTCCACCGCAGGTCTGCGAACGCTCTCTGCATGGAAGGCCGAGATCGGCCTGTCCGTCATTCTCCAGACCTCCAGAGCGCGCCCGATGCGCTGGCTGTCGTTGGGCGCCAGTCTGGCGGCTGTCACGGGATCGATCCTCCCGAGTTCTTCATGCATGGCTGGCCAGCCCCGTTCAGCCGCCTCAGCCGCCACCGCCTCGCGAACCTCAGGCGTGCTTGAAGGCATGTCGTTGATGCCGTCTCTGAGAGCCTTGGCGTAGAGCATCGTGCCGCCCACGATGAGCGGAAGCCGCCCTCTCGAGCGAATCTCACCCACGAGTCTCACGGCATCCTCCAGAAAATCGGCGGCGCTGTAGGCCTCACCAATGTCACGGATGTCGATCAGATGGTGCGGGCACACCGCCCTTTCCTCCTTCGTCGGCTTGGCCGTGCCGATGTCCATGCCCCTGTAGACAAGCGCGGAATCCATGGAGATGATCTCGACGTCATGACGTCGGGCAATCTCCAGAGAAAGAGCGGACTTGCCGCCCGCCGTAGGTCCAAGAATCATCAGCGCCTGCGGCTTTTGCCCGCATTCATGCAGGACCTTTTCAATCGCGTCCATCACTTGCCCCTCATGAAGAGCTTGTCCAAGTCCGTCAGCGTCATCTGCCGCCACGTCGGACGGCCGTGGTTGCACTGGTCGGCCCGCTCGGTCTCCTCCATGTCCCTCAGAAGCCTGTCCATTTCGGGCAGGGTGAGACGGCGGTGCGCGCGCACGGAGCCATGACAGGCGACCGTGGCGAGAAGCCTGTTTCTGAGTTCCTCGATGACAGACGTCTCCCCGAAGTTCTGAAGATCCTCGAGAAGACACTTCACCATGGTCTCCACCGTCTGGGACGGCATGTCCTTGCAGAGCATCGGAAGCGCACGCACAGCGACGGCGCAGTCTCCGGCCCCCGTGAGTTCAAGACCCAGCGTGGAAAGGAGCTCGCGGTTTTCCTCAAAGACGGAAAAGAGAAGCGGGTTCACGCGGAAGACCTGCGGGATCAGAACCTGCTGCACGGCGATGCCGCGGGCGTCCATCTCGCGCTTGAGACGCTCGTAGGTGATGCGCTCAGCCGCCGCGTGCATGTCAACCACCACGAGCCCGCGCTCATTCTCCGCCAGAATGTAGATGCCGCCGATCTGGGCAATGGCGCGGCCGAGCGTCCCCGGAGAAAGCGTCGCGGGCTTGCAAGCTTCAGATGCGGGAGTGGCCGCAACGCATGCCAAGGTCTTGTCGGAAGCGGACGGAACCGCCTCGGCAATCTTCTCGAAGCTCATGCCCTCGGCTGTCTCAGGCGGAGGCACGTCAATCGGCCCGAGAGACGTTGCCTCATCCGTCTCCTTCAGGAAGGATCCTCCCTGAAGGTCGAGACGTCCGGATTCGGGTTCGGCAGGCGGCACTTTCTCGCTCTTGAGCCAATTGCCGTCTTCCCGTCCCGAGAAGCGTCCCTCAGGAACTCTGCCCTGCCCAGCCGCTCTGGCAGTATCGACGTCCGCGCCGAAAAGGCGCATGGCCGTGCTGACGTCAGGACGGGATTCGGGCTTGAACGCGGGACGCGAAGGTGCGGTGAATGCGGAAGTGCTACCGAGCGAGCCTGATGAAAAAACGGACGGTGCGGACGACTGCACGGGACGTGCGGCCTCCTGCCGTTTCGGAGCAGGCAGGGCTGCCTCGGTCTCCTCACCGTTCAGAAGCGAGGCGGCGGGCGGCGCGAGAGCCGCCTTCACGGCATGCATGACGAACTGGTGTACCCTGCTCGACTCCCTGAACCTGACCTCAAGCTTGGCGGGATGTACGTTTACGTCGACCGCAGTCGGATCCAGCGTCAGATAGAGACAGAAGACGGGCTGGCTCTGGCCGTGCAGCACGTCCTGATAGGCGGCCTTGACGGCATGCATGAGCGTCTTGTCGCGCACATAGCGGCCATTGACGAAAAAGTACTGCCCGTCCGCACGACTGCGGGCGATGGCCGGAATGCCGGCGAGTCCTCGAATCGTCATGCCGTCCTCCTCGGCCGCCACCTCGCGGTGCTGTCCCTTGAAGGCTCTGGGCATCAGCGCCTCAATGCGGTCAACGACGTTCGTGGCGGCAGGAAGCTTCAGAACATTGCGACCGTTTGCCGAAAGCGTGAAGCCAATGTCGGGGTTGGCGAGCGCCAGACGCTCGAGATATTCGGTCACATGAGCCGTTTCCGTCGCGTCGGACTTCATGAACTTGCGGCGAGCCGGCGTCTTGTAGAAAAGGTCGAGCACCTCCACGCGCGTGCCGACGACGCCTGCGGCGGGATGCACCTCTCCGTCGGAGATCTCCCATGCGCTGTCGGCCTCAGGCGTGCGGCTGCGGATGCTCATCTCGGCAACGGCATCGATCGACGCCAGGGCCTCGCCGCGAAAGCCGAGGCTTCCGACGCGCTCGAGCTCAAGAAGGTCGCGGATCTTGCTGGTGGCGTGCCGTCTGAGGGCTAGCGCCAGCTCGTCCTTAGGAATGCCTGAGCCGTTGTCGGTCACGACGATGCGCTTGAGGCCACCGCCATCGAGCTTGACGTCGATCTCACCGGCGCCAGCGTCGATTGCATTCTCCACCAGCTCCTTCACAACGGAGGCAGGACGCTCAATCACTTCGCCTGCCGCAATCTGGCTGATGAGCTGGCTCGGTAGTTCAGCAATGCTTCGTTTGGGCGCAAGCGTGCGCGGCATCAGGTTTTGCATAAGCCTCGGGCAATTTCAATTCGTTAAGATATGCCCCGTCAGCCGGGGACTGCATTCAGTATGATATGTGCAATCTCCGCTCCTTGCACATGGCCGCCCCTCCCTCGGGGGCAGGAAACAATCACCTGGGATTCTCAGATGGACATCCTCGATCTCGTAGTCAACCTCTTTACCAATACGGACGCCTTTCTCGTTTCCCTCGCCACGGACTACGGCACCCTCATCTACGCCGCCATGTTCCTCATCTTCTTCCTTGAGACTGGCTTCGTGATCATGTCATTCCTGCCGGGAGACTCTCTTCTCTTCGTTGCGGGCACCGTCGCCGCCTCCGGTACGGCCAGTCCCTGGCTCATCATGCTCGCCGTCATCGTCGGCGCCATCGCAGGCAACACGCTCGGCTACGAGCAGGGCCGCTGGCTCGGCAACCGCATCTACAGCGGTAACATCTCCTGGATCAACGAAAAGAAGCTCCGCCACGCTCACGACTTCTACATGCGCCACGGCGGCAAGACCATCCTGCTCGCCCGCTTCGTGCCGATCGTCCGCGCCTTCGCGCCGCTCATTGCAGGCGCAGCCCGCATGAACGGCATCCGCTTCGAGCTCTTCAGCGGCGCAGGTGCCATTCTCTGGGCTGTCTCGATCGTCGGCGCAGGCTACCTCTTCGGCAACATCCCGTTCATCAAGAACAACCTCTCTCTCATCCTTCTCCTCGGCATCATCGCCGCCATCTCAGGCCCCGTCCTCGTGGGCATGGTCTGGAAGTTCATCCAGAAGCGAAAGGGACTTGACGCGGAAGACCCGCAAAAATAAGTCGACTTGTGAGAAAAGCCTGCCGGATCGGCAGGCTTTTCTGCATTCAGACCTTCCTCACGGCAAAAGGAAGGGGGCTGCGGCGTCCTTCTCGGAGAGGATGGGATTTTCGCACCGCCAGTCGATGTTCAGCGTCGGATCATTCCATCGACACGAGGCCTCCGACCCCGGCACCCATGGCTTGTCGACCTTGTAGAGCACGATCGTATCGTCCTCCGTCGTCACGTAGCCGTGCGCGCACATAGAGAGACTCCCCCTCGCCAGCCTTGAGCTCGACGGAAATCCACCTGCCGAACAGCGAGCTCTCGGGCCTCACGTCTGCCACAACGTCAAGGAGCGCTCCTCTGACGCACTGCACGGCCTTGGCCTGCGCATGCGGCTCACGCTGCCAGTGCATGCCGCGCAGCGTCCCTCTGCAGGCGTTGCAGACGAGATTGTCCTGCATGAAGGCAATGTCCACGCCCGCCGCGCGCCAGTCAGCCGCCTGCCAGCTCTGCGTGAAGCTGCCGCGCGCATCCGCGTGAACGATGCTCTTCAAAAGCAGGACGCCCGGCAGACCGAGCGCCGTCATATGAAGCTGTGTCGTCATGATTTCCCTTTCCGTTTCCGTCCCGCCGTCCTCACGAAAACGGGCGTCCACTCACAGCGTGAGGACGCCAGTTCAGGTTCAGAGCAAGCCTGACCTTAGTGCTTCGTGCCTGCAATCAGGTCGATCAGGGTGAGCGTCACTTCCGTGCTCTTCACGGCCGCACCGAGCGGCAGGAATTCGCAATTACTGTGGAAGTTGTGGCCGCCCGTAAAGTAGTTGGGCGTGATGACGCCCTGCGTCGAGATGAAGGAACCGTCCGTGCCGCCGCGCATGGCGATCGTGTTGGCCTTGACGCCGGCGATCTCGAGCGCGCGATAGAGATGGTCGACGGCGCAGCGGTTGTCGTCCGTGAGCGCGTCGGCGATGTTGCCGTACATGTCCTTCACTTCAAGTTCGATCCTGGCGCGCGGATTGCGCACCTTCAGGTATTCGACAGCGGAGGCGATGAGCGCCTTCTTGGCCTCGTACTTCTCGCGATTGTGGTCGCGGATCTTGATCGAAACCGTGGCCTGCGAGGGGTTCGAGACGATGCTGTTGACCCAGACGAAGCCTTCGGTGCCCTCGGTGCATTCAGGCGTCGAACCACGGTCCATCATCTGCACGAAGTCCGTGGCGATGAGGGTCGGGTTGACGAGAACGCCCTTGGAGGACATCGGATGAGCCGTGACGCCCTTGATGCGGATCGTGGCGCTGCCTGCGTTGAAGGTTTCGTAGACCACTTCGCCGAGCTCGCAGCAGTCGACCGTGTAGGCGAAGTCGACGGGGAACTTCGAGAAGTCGATCTTCTTGGCGCCGAGAAGGCCGATCTCCTCGTCGGGGACGAAGGCGACGTAGATGTCGCCGTGCGGGCGGTTTTCCTTCACGACGATGTCGAAGGCCGTCATGACGTTGGCGATGGCCGACTTGTTGTCCGCACCGAGCACCGAGGTGCCGTCGGTGACGACGATGTCGTCGCCCACGTACTTCTCGATTTCAGGATGCTCGGACGTGCGCATCCACAGGTCCTTTTCCTTGTTCAGGCAGATGTCGCCGCCCTGATAGCCGCGGATCACCTGAGGATGGACGTCGGGGCTGAGGCCGGCATCCACAGTGTCGAGATGGCAGCACCAGCCGACCGTCGGAACGGCCTTGTTGTCGGGAAGATTGCCCGGAAGCAGTGCCGTCAGCACGCTGTATTCGGAAATCTCAATGTTGACGAAGCCGAGTTCGGCAAGCTCTTCGGCGAGCATGCCGGCGAGCTTGCGCTGGCCTTCGGTGCTCGGGACGACGCCTGCCTTGCCGTCGCTCTGGCTCGTGACGGCCACATAGCGCAGGAATCGTTCAAGAATGGCTTCCTTCATGATGTTTTCTCTCCTCAAAGGGGTTTCTCTGCATGCAGTTGGCGTCCCGCCTCAGGCGGGGCGCCTTGTTGTCCGGACGGAGGCCATGGGTCCTGCCGCCGTCCGGATGCGGATCAGCGATCCTGTTACTGAGCGGCGCGCTCTTCAAGCACGGCCACGGCCGGGAGCTTCTTGCCTTCCAGGAACTCAAGGAAGGCGCCGCCGCCCGTGGAGATGTAGGAGACGCGGTCGGCAATACCGAACTGGTGCACGGCGGAAACCGTGTCGCCGCCGCCGGCGATCGAGAAGGCGCCCTTGTCGGTCGCCTCGGCGATGGCGTCGGCCATCACGCGGGTGCCTTCGGCGTAGGGAGCCATTTCAAAGACGCCGACCGGGCCGTTCCAGACGATCGTGCCGGCGCTCTTGAGAATGTCGGCAAGGATCGCGGCGGTCTTGGGACCGACGTCAAGGATCATTTCATCCTCGGCAACGTCGTCCACATCGGCAACGCGATGCTCGGCGTCGGCCGAGAAGGCCTTGGCGACCACGACGTCAACGGGCATCGGCAGGCTGGCGCCCTTGGCGGCGAGCACGGCGAGCACCTTGCGGCATTCATCGACGAGCTCGGGCTCGGCGAGGGACTTGCCGATCGGCTTGCCCGCAGCGAGAAGGAACGTGTTGAGAATGCCGCCGCCGACGATCAGGCGGTCGACCTTTTCGGCGAGGTTGGAGAGGATCGTGAGCTTCGTGGAAACCTTGGAGCCGCCGACAATAGCGGCGAGCGGGTGACGGGCCTCCTCGACGGACTTCGTGAGGGCGTCGATTTCAGCAGCCATCAGGGGGCCGGCGCAGGCAACGTCAGCGTAGCGGGCGACGCCGACCGTGGAGGCCTGAGCGCGGTGAGCCGTGCCGAAGGCGTCGTTGACATAGACGTCGCAGAGGGCGGCGTACTTCTTCGAGAGCTCGTCGTTGCACTTCTTTTCGCCAACGTTGCAGCGGCAGTTTTCGAGCATCACGACATGGCCGGACTCGACCTTGACGCCGTCAACCCAGTCGGCGACGAGCGGCATATCACAGCCCAGAAGCTCGCCCATGCGGCGGGCGACGCCCGCGAGGCTGTCGGCCGGCGTCACGGTACCTTCCGTCGGACGGCCGAGGTGGCTCATCACCATCACGGCGGCACCGGCGTCAAGCGCGATGCGGATGGCGGGAACGCTGGCCACAAGACGGGTTTCGTTGGTAATGCGGCCGTTTTCATCGTGCGGCGCGTTGAGGTCGCTGCGGATCAGGACGCGCTTGCCGGCGAGAAGACCATCCTTGGCAAGCTTTTCAAGAGTCAGAACGTGCATGACTTGTTCTCCGAAAGGGAGTGCGGCGCATTACGCCGCTCAGGAAACATAAAGTGCGAAAGCCACGCCGAGGATGCGGATCCGGGGCATGGCTTTCATGATCATCGGAACTTGCCGTTTACTTGGCGGCCATCATCGCGCAGGCCGTGTCGAGCATGCGGTTGGAGAAGCCCCATTCGTTGTCGTACCAAGCGGTGACCTTCACGAGACGGTTGCCGGAGACCTTCGTCAGCGTGGAGTCGAAGATCGAGCTGTGGTCGTCGCCGTTGAAGTCCGTGGAGACGAGAAGCTCGTCGTTGTAGCCGAGGATGCCGGCGAGGTCTTCGGACTCGGAGGCGGCCTTCACGAGGGCGTTGATTTCCTCAACGCTCGTGTCGCGCTTGGCGATGAAGGTGAGGTCGACGAAGCTGACGTTGATCGTCGGGACGCGAACGGCGAAGCCGTCAAGCAGACCGTTGAGCTCAGGAAGCACGAGACCCACGGCCTTGGCGGCGCCGGTCTTCGTCGGGATCATGGAGAGCGTGGCGGCGCGGGCGCGGCGCATGTCCTTGTGATAGACGTCGGTGAGGACCTGGTCGTTCGTGTAGGCGTGGACCGTGGTCATCAGGCCGCGTTCGATGCCGACCGTGCGGTGCAGGGCCTTGGCGAGCGGAGCGAGGCAGTTCGTCGTGCAGGAGGCGTTGGAGACAACGAGGTCGGAGGCCTTGAGGACCTCCTGATTGACGCCGTAGACAACCGTGGCGTCAGCCGTCTTGCCGGGAGCGGAGAGCAGGACCTTCTTGGCGCCCTGCTCGATGTGCACCATGCTCTTTTCCTTCGAATTGAAGGCGCCCGTGCACTCCATCACGACGTCGACGTTGAGTTCGCCCCAGGGGATCTCCTTCGGGTCGCGCGTAGCGAAGACGCGGATGCGGTCGCCGTTGACGATCAGCGTGTCCGTGCCTTCGACCTGCACGTCGGCGTTGAAGCGGCCGTGGCAGGAGTCGTGCTTGAGAAGATGGGCGTGGATGGCGAGGTCGCCGGGGGCATTGATCGCGACGATTTCGACGTCATGCTTCTTGCCGCCCTCATAGTGAGCGCGAAGAACGTTGCGGCCGATGCGGCCGAAACCGGTGATGGCAACACGAATGGTCATGTCTAATCCTTCTGTCTGTCTTTGTTGTTACTTGAGAAGCTGCTCAACCTTGGCAACCACGTTTTCAACCGTAAAGCCGAAGCGTTCCCAGAGGACGCCGGCCGGCGCGCTTTCGCCGAAGGTGTCGACGCCGATCACGGCGCCCTTGCCGGAGAAGTACTTGTACCAGAGGTCGGACTTGGAGGCCTCGATGGCAAGCACGGGCACGCCTTCGGGCAGCACGGCGCGGCGGTATTCCTCGTCCTGCTCGTCGAAGAGGTTCGCACAGGGCATGGAAACGACGCGAACCTGAACGTTGCGGGCCGTCAGCTCGGCGCGGGCCTTCATGGCGAGACCGACTTCGGAGCCCGTGGCGAGAAGCACGACTTCGGCTTCACCTGCGCCGGCAGGCGCTTCGGCAGCGACATAAGCGCCGCGGGCGATCGCGTCGGCATCCACTTCGTCACGATCGAGGAACGGAACGTTCTGGCGCGTGAACACGAGGCAGGACGGGCCGTTGCGGCGCTCGATGGCGCTCGCCCAGGCGATGATCGTCTCGACCGTGTCGGCGGGACGCCAGACATGCATGCCGGGGATGAGGCGCAGGCTAGGCACGTGCTCGACGGACTGATGCGTCGGGCCGTCTTCACCAAGACCGATCGAGTCATGCGTGAAGACGTTGATGACGCGCTGCTTCATGAGGGAGGACATGCGCAGGGCGTTGCGGGAATAGTCGGAGAACGTCAAGAAGGTGGCGGCGTACGGAATGAAGCCGCCGTAGAGCGCGATGCCGTTCATGATGGCAGACATGCCGAACTCACGGACGCCGTAGCTGATGTGGCGGGCGAGGAAGTCGCCGCTGTTGAGCGACTTGACGCCGGTCCAATTCGTGAGGTTCGAGCCCGTCAGGTCGGCGGAACCGCCGAGCAGTTCGGGAAGCGCGGGCGCAAGGGCGTTGAGGGCCTTCTGGCTGGCCTTGCGGGTGGCGACGGTCTCGGCGGCCTCTTCGGCGGCGCAGAGGGCGTCCATCACGGTGTCGGACCAGTTTTCGGGCAGGTCGCCGGCGAGGCGGCGCTTGAGTTCAGCGGCGAGCTCGGGATACTGGGCGGCATAGCCGTCGAACATCGTCTGCCATTCGGCTTCGATGCGGGCGCCTTCGGCACGGTGATCCCAGGCGTCATAGACCTCCTGCGGAACCTCGAACGGAGCGTAGGGCCAACCGATCGCGGCACGGGTGGCGGCGATTTCCTCGTCGCCGAGCGCTTCACCGTGGACCTTGGCGGTACCCTGACGGTTGGGCGAACCCTTGCCGATGGTGGTTCGGGCGATGATGAGGGTGGGCTTCTCCTCGGAGAGCTTGGCCTCGGCGATGGCGGCGTCCATGGCGTCGATGTCATGGCCGTCGACCGGGCCGATCACGTTCCAGCCGTAGGCTTCGAAGCGGCCGCGCGTGTCGTCGCCGAACCAGCCCTTGACGTCACCGTCGATCGAAATGCCGTTGTCGTCGTAGATGGCGATGAGCTTGTTGAGCTTCCAGACGCCGGCGAGCGAGCAGACTTCGTGGCTGATGCCCTCCATCATGCAGCCGTCGCCAAGGAAGACGTAGGTGCGGTTGTCAAAGACAGGGAAGCCCTCGCGGTTGAATTCGTTCGCAAGCATCTTTTCGGCAAGCGCCATGCCGACGCCGTTGGCGATGCCCTGGCCGAGCGGGCCGGTCGTCGTTTCAACGCCGGGCGTGACGTCCACTTCGGGATGGCCGGGCGTCTTGCTGTGCAGCTGACGGAAAGCCTTCAGATCGTCGATCGAAAGGTCGTAGCCGGTGAGGTGCAGCAGAGCGTACTGCAGCATCGAGCCATGGCCGTTCGAAAGGATGAAGCGGTCGCGGCCGGTCCACTTCGGATTCGTCGGATTGAAACGAAGGTGACGCGACCAGAGGGCCGTCGCGATATCGGCCATGCCCATGGGCATGCCCGGGTGACCGGACTTGGCTTTCTGGACGGCGTCCATGCTGAGGGCACGGATCGCGTTGGCCATCATCTGAGCAGAGGCTTGAGAGGTCATAGTATTTCTGTGAGCGGATTGAAGAAAACCGGAGGGAAGAAACCCCGAAAAGGCAAGGCGGCGACCGTCCCTAAGGCTTGTGCGCCGCTGTCTGACTTAATCTATTATTTTAGCAACAAAAGGAGGGGGCCAACCGAGCGTGAAACCACGGAGCTCCTCTCCGCACATGGATTCGGAATGCGGAACCCGCATGTCCGCAGACTTCCCATCCTGTTTTACCCAATTGCGGCTTATATCTCCGTCCGTTCAGGGCGGAGATATAAGCCGCGTGTTTTTGATGAACGCTAGTATCATATAGGCATGATTATTCGCCAAGGCTTTTCGTTCAAACTGAAACCCGACGGAGCTCAGGACAAAAAGATGTCCCGCTTCG
>OGMO01001726.1_pt1 | contig 11960 bp, 7 predicted proteins | sample 1573241 | NCBI WGS metagenome assembly OGMO01 (sample SAMEA2581896, study PRJEB24529) | metagenome | biome: Human gut stool | place: China | collected 2011 | reverse complement strand
AGACTTTTCTTATTTTCGTACAACGGAACAAAAATTACTCCGGCTTTGCGCAAGACGCCACTCACAAGCCCACGACACACCATTTGAGCGGGCGATTTATTTCATAAACAAACCAGTATTTGTAGGGAAAACTTATTCGTAAAAAACACAGGTACATTTTAAAATCTCACAGCAGAGATTAAAAATGTACCTGTGTTTTTATGTATCATTTAAGATAGCAGAACACCTATAAAAACTGTATGCTGAATTATAAAAGCTGAATCCCGTTTTTCTCACACTCTTTTGCGACTGCATCCGGCCACAGAGAAGACTGTACTTCTCCGATATGTGCTTTACGAAGGAAAAACATACAGATACGGGACTGTCCGATTCCACCGCCAATGGTATAAGGAAGTTCTTCGTTGATGATCGCTTTCTGGAAAGGAAGTTTTGCACGATCCTCACAGCCAGCTTTTTTGAGCTGGGAGAGAAGTGCTTTCTTGTCAACGCGGATACCCATGGAGGAAATCTCAAGTGCAATGTCAAGTACCGGATAGTAGACAACGATATCTGCATTTAAAGACCAGTCATCATAGTCCGGGGCACGTCCGTCATGAGGCTCTCCATTTTCTAAGGTATCACCGATCTTCATGATACATACGGCACCCTTGGTTTTGGTGATGTAATATTCACGTTCCTTCGGTGTATTGTCCGGGAACATCTCCTCTAATTCCTGGGTTGTGATAAAGAAGATATCATGTGGAAGGATCTCTTCTATATAATCATACTGGATCGCCATGTATTTTTCCGTCTTGCGCAGGCAGTTGTATACAGTGGTGACGGTTTCTTTTAATGTCTCAATATTACGTTCTTCTTTATGGATGATCTTTTCCCAGTCCCACTGATCTACAAAAATAGAGTGGATGTTGTCGGTATCCTCATCTCTGCGGATAGCATTCATATCGGTATACAGTCCTTCACCGTAATCGAAACCGTATTTTTTTAATGCGTAACGTTTCCATTTAGCGAGAGACTGTACGACTTCTGCCTCTTTTCCATTCTGTTCTTTGATATCAAAAGTAACAGGGCGTTCAATACCGTTTAAGTTGTCGTTGAGACCGGATAACGGATCAACGAAAAGCGGAGCAGAAACGCGGGATAAATTCAGGCGAAGTGCAAGCAGGTTCTGGAAAAAATCTTTTACTGTTTTGATTGCAATCTGCGTATCGTGCAGATTTAGTTCTGAATGATAATCTTTTGGAATAATTAAATGTTCCATCTAAGGTTCTCCTCTCTGGTATAAACCACATATTGCGGCATAATACCAATCCCATGTGCCTTGTATATGTATGAAAATGAAATTGACACACTAAGTTATTATAGCACAGCAGACCTCATTTTCAAGAAAAGATCATGTAATTTCTTGAAAAATACATGTATACAATGTAAAAATTAGCGGAAACAATATATGATACATATTGACGAAAAAAGGCAATGATTTTATAATTTATATTGTAAAATTTATGTAAAAAGAGAGGGCAGTTTATGAAAAAGCAAAAGACGGTGTCGATTAAGGCAAAGTTACTTGGTGTCATTATACCGGTCGTAATTGCAATCGTTGTGGTACTTGTTGTGGTTGCTTATCAGATATCTGCAGGAATTATCAAGAAATATTCACAGAATTTACTGCAGTCTTCGGTAGAGAATCAGGCGTCCCAGATTGAAGCGTGGCTGAATGAGAATCTTGCTTCTTTTCAGATGGCGAAGACTACGATCGAGAATTTAAAACCGGATGATGAGGAACTAAAGACCATATTGGACAGTTACTATGGATATAACAGCAATTATCCGGATGGACTTTATGTGGCAGATTCCACAGGACAGCTTATAACGGCATCCGAATCGACAAAAAAGGAATCCGATGTAACAAACAGTACATGGTATAAAGAAGGTCTTTCCAGAGTCAATATGGCAGTCGGTTCTGCCTATCAGAATGCAGATGGTGTGGACGTGATCAGTGCTTCTGGCATTTTAAATGATGGATCTGATAAAGTACGTGTCATTTCAGCAGACATGACATTAGACCGGATTGCAATTATTGTAAATTCTTTTATCGAGATGAACGACGCGGAAGCATTTCTGGTTGATAAAACCAGCGGTGTGATCCTGGCAAACCGTGATTCATCTCTTATTTCCCAGACACTCGGGGCAGAAGGACAGAGTCATTTTTACCAGCTTACGGCAGAGAAAGCTGCAGAGAAAGACTATAATTTTGCTACACTTGATGGAAATATGACGGTATTTCAGGAAGTAGAAGGAACAAACTGGCTTTTAGTATCTTACATTCCTACAAGCATTGTACTTTCTGATCTGACACAGCTTCGTAATATTATGATCGTAATCAGTGTGATCTGTATTGCATTGCTCTGTGTACTGATCGAACGTGTAACTCATGTTGTAATCAAACCTGTCAAGGAAATGACAAGAGTGATCACAGCGATGACTTCCGGTGATTTTACGGTTTCTATTAAGACAAAAGGCAATGATGAGATCGCAGTCATGAGCCAAAGTGTGGAGAAGTTTATTGCTTCCATGAAACAGATGATCTCCGAGATGGGAAATGTTTCCGGCAAGTTGAAGAATCAGGCTGACTCAAGTAAGGGTGTTTCCGGTGAGATGAGTTCGGCAGCGGGAATCCAGTCACAGTCCATGAGTGAGTTGAACGCGACGGTTGATCAGTTGTCTGTATCTGTAAATGAGATCGCGGAAAATGCAACACAGCTTGCAGGTGTGGCAGCAGATACCAAGAGCGACAGTGATATGGTTGAAAGCAAGATGCAGGAGACAGTTGCTGTTTCTGAAAAAGGACGTAAGGATATGGAGCGCGTTGGTGAGGCACTCTCAAATATCGAAGTTTCCATTCACAATCTGGAAGAGGCTGTTAATAAGGTAGGAACCGCTTCCGGCGAGATCGTGCAGATCATCAAACTGATTGGTGATATTGCTGACGAGACGAACCTGTTATCTTTAAATGCATCGATTGAGGCTGCACGCGCAGGCGAAGCAGGAAGAGGATTTGCAGTTGTTGCAGCTGAGATTGGTACACTTGCAAAGAACAGTGCGGATTCGGTAGCACATATCACAGAGCTGATCACAGAAATCAATACGTTAGTAGAAGATGCTGTCAGACAGGCAGGAAACAGTGCACAGGATATTTCAGGCAGTGCAGAATTGATCCACACAGCAGTCGATACATTTGATACGATCTTTAAAAATATTCAGGAAACGAGCACGCTGATCGGCAACGTGGTTGATAAGATCAATCAGGTAGATCAGGTTGCTACGAATGTTGCAGCTATTTCGGAAGAGCAGGCGGCAAGTTCCGATGAGATTCTTGCAACATCAGAATCCATGTTACAGCAGGCAAAGAATATTTCAAAGAACAGTGACCAGGTAGAACAGGAAGCAGATAACCTTGCCGTTTCTGCAGATCAGCTTGCAGATCAGGTAAAACAGTTCCGGATATAGAGAGGAGATCGTGCGATGAAGAAATTAATAAGTACTATCATGTGTCTGGCATTGCTCGTAGGATGCCTTGCCGGATGTGGTGGAAATACACAGACAGGTTCAATAGATGGTAAAGGATTAAAGATTCTTCTGTCATTATCACAGGCAGATACTTTCCGAAATGTACTTGTGGCACAGGCACAGCAGACGGCGGAAGAGTGTGGGGCTCAGCTGGATGTATTTGATGCAGAAAATTCCATTGAAAACCAGGTGGAACATATCAAAAAGGCGGTCAGTGAGAATTATGATGTGATTTTATGCGGACCGGTTGATGCTGATACGGCATTCGAATTAGAAGCGCTTGCAGGTGATATACCAATCGTATTTTTTAACAGCTGCCCGGATGAGTCGAGACTTCAGGCTGGGAAATATATTTATGTTGGATCGGATGAATATGTGGCAGGACAGTATCAGGCAGAGTATATTCTAGATAAATTTGCTTCTGCGGATGAGATCAATGTGGTGTTGTTAGAAGGACCGAAAAAACATTCCGCGACAAAAGGAAGATCTGAGTCATTAAAGGATACTTTAAATGCATCAGGGAAAAAGATCAATTATGTCTTTGAAGATAACGCCGACTGGGAGCAGGACCGTGCGGAAGAGATGTTCAATATATTTTTAAAGACAGGACAGAAGTGTGACGTTGCTGTCTGCAACAACGACTCTATGGCACTTGGTATCATTGATGCCTGTGATGCAGCAGGAATCAGTGATGTGACGGTACTTGGAATCGATGCGACTGCAGACGGATGCAAAGCGATTGAAGATGGAAAGATGGACTTTACCGTATACCAGTCCGCAGTTGGACAGGGTGAGAGTGCTGTTTATGCAGCAATCGCACTTGCAACCGGAAAAGATGTGACGACTTTAGAGGGAGCTACCGCAGATGGCTTATATGTATGGGTACCATTTGAAAAAGTAGACAGTTCTAATGTTAAAAATTATGAATAGAAAGCGTACATAAAAATGGAATATACACATGTAAAACACACGTTTTCGCCAGTATATAATGAGGAATCCAGAATATTAATTCTGGGTTCCTTTCCGTCTGTAAAGTCGCGGGAGAACCAGTTTTATTATGGACATCCGCAAAACCGTTTCTGGAAGCTGATAGCGGAAATTTTTAATGAACCGGTGCCACAGACGATTGAGAAAAAGAAAGATTTGCTTTTAACGCATCAGATTGCTGTGTGGGATGTGATCGACTCCTGTGATATTGTGGGTTCTTCTGACAGTTCTATCAAAAATGTTGTGCCGAACGACATGAATGTAATCTTATCGGGGGCAGATATTCAGGGAATCTTTGCAAATGGTGGAAAAGCACATCAGCTTTTTGTAAAATACTGTAATAAAGAGGGAATGCCGCCGCTTGGCAAACTGCCATCCACAAGCCCTGCAAATGCAGCATGGAATTTTGAACGTCTGACGGCGGAATGGAAAGCGGCATTTGGAATGTATTTAGAAATAACAGAATAGAAGATGAAGAACAGCACAGGAAGGGGATAAATTTGAAAAAAGAAGAAATGACAAATATGGATTTCCTGCTTGAGGCAGTGGGAATCGTAGCTGCAATGATTTATCTGGGACTGCAGATTTATTATGGAATCGTATATGGAGTGGCATTTACCGGAATTATTTTAAATGCGGCGATCCTGATTCTTGTATATGTTGGACTGACGCTGCTTGCACGTTATCCGGAAAGGGTAAATAACCTGCCGAAAGAAATATGTAGTGGGAAAATAAGAAAATATACGATCCATATGGTGCGTGCGGTCAAGCTGATCTTTGTGCTCAGCCTTTTATTTACCAGTATCTGTGATGCTGCCGGGGTGCAGATCAATAAAGGGTATAGCCTGGTGACGGTTGCATTGATCGTTATTGTGACAGTGGTGTATGAGGGGAAGATCATTAAGCTGCTGCGTGGGAAAAAATAAGCATATATTATGAAGAAAAGACGATTCTGAGTGGAATCGTCTTTTCTTTATATAGAGTGATCAATGTCTGCGGAGTAGGCATTTTGTGTATTATATTACTTCGTATCAACCCGTCCAACCAGATAATCAATTGAGCAGTGATAAATATCTGCTAACTTTATGAGAATGTCAATTGGAAAATCACGAAGCCCTTTTTCATAACGGGAATAAACATCCCGGTGCAGACCAAGCATGGCAGAGATTTCTTTTATAGTAAGATCGTTGTCTATTCTCAAGTCCTGAATTCTTTGAAACTTCACGTGAGTGTCTCCTCTAACTTAATAGACAAATTATAATCAAAATGCTATAATTTAATTCATAATAAGACTGTTTGGTCGTATTAAGAGAAATGAGATATCTGCGAAAGGAGACCAGTTATGAAAAAACGTATGATAGCATGGATGCTTTGTGCCTGCATGACGTTTACGGCAGCACCGGAAATGCTGCTGGCGGATGTGGCAGGGAATGCACAGCAGACACAGGAAGAAAACAGTTTCAAAGAGAAAGAGACTGCGGAGACACAGACTGCAGAACAGGATGATGAAAAGTCAGCAGTGACAGAGAAAACGGAGACAGACCAGGCAGGTGAAGAAGATCATAATGCCGGACGTCTGGCAGAAGAAATGTCTGGGATGGCGGAGACGAAGATTGTCACGGAAGAAGCAGAAGATTCGGACGCGGAGATTGTTACGGAAGAGACGGAAATAAATGAATCAGAGTCAGCTGGGTATGTCTGGACAAGCGAATCGGAGGTGATGGAAGATTCAGAGACGGGGATTGTCACGGAAGAGACGGCAGAAACAGAGCAGGTTGAAAACGAGACAGTTACGGAAGAAACGGAAAGTATCGAATTGACCGCAGAAGAACAGGAGCAGATCGAACAGGAGGTTATGGATGAGATCTCATTTTTTTCTGCGTCTGACTCGTACAGTCTTACAGAAGAACAGCTTTGCATGTTAGCGCCATCATATCTGAATAATCAATCATATGATGATATTATTGCAAAATGTGGAGATATGTCTTTAGAGGCAATCAACAGTGTCTCTGCTACCGATGAGACAGTTGCGTCATTTATGTATAGCATAAAGACAGGCAGCAGCGTTTTGTGGAGTGAATTCTGGTCAAAATGCAATCTTGGCGATAATACTTATGAAAGTTTTGAAAAACAGGCTGCAAGGAAGGTTGTATATGAATATTTGCAGGCAAATCAGAACCTTACCAAAACAGCGGGAGAGGTAGAGAAAAACTTAAAGATTGTCAATAAAGTATACGATTTTTTGAAAGACAAGGATAAAGAGGCATATCGGAAAACTCTGGTGGAGAATAATAAAAACAAATTAATGTCAGATGAAAAAATCGGGGAAATGGTGGACGGTCTATATGAAAATATGGATCTGTTCATGAAATTCACAAATGATACAAATGAAATTTTCCTGATGGTCAGCGGTATGATCGAAATACAGGAGATCGAAGTTCAGGCTATCGACGATCTAATGATCATTCATGAACATGTCAAAGATCCGTCTATTTATAATGAACTGATCACATTGCGCAATGAAATTGTAGAAAACCCGGCGCAGTATATTGTAGATCATTATATGTCGGATAAAGTGCTCAGTGTCTTACAGAAAGAGGCAAAAAAAGCAGCCGGAAGTATTGTCTCAGGCGTGTTTGATTATAGCAACCTGCCATGGGGAATCGTGAATAAAGCGGCTGGGATGATCGCTTCTGTGTATGAACATTACAATCCATCTGTTTCGGATATCGTCTATTCATCATTGTTATATCAGTACTGGATGGATTCGAACCGGGCAGTCGCACATTACCAGCATTTGTTTTACACTGGAAAAGGAACAACAGATGATATGCGTTATCTTGAGGCAGCAGTTAATTTTAATGCAGCATGCACGAAAATGCTGCTTTCAAAATCGAAAAATCTGGTAAAAAGCAGGGATAAAAGGTTATATTCGAAGATGGACTGCTGGGAAAGCAGCATGGGTTCGGAAGTAAATTATGAACTTTACATTAACAGCTGTCTTTCCAATGCCACAAAGGCAGTGAAGGATGGCACATTGACGATCAAAGACGATTCTGCAACGATCAGAGATAATAATGGAAATGTCATTGACGAAAATTATGACAGCACAGCCAGTATCAAAGCAAAGTTTGCAGCCATTCAGAGCCAGTACAAACCGAATGTGGGGCAGACCTGGAACGGTGACTGGGGTGGAGCGATTCAGTGTTTTGGATTTGCAAGAATGGTATTTTATCAGTTGTTCGGCTGTAATATGCCAAACCGTTATTATGGAAACGCAAAGTATAAATACCAGAGTGAAGAAAATGTAGATCTGGTGGGACAGATTTCGGGAAGCAGTGTGACAACAGACAGTGCAAAAAATCTGTTACAGCAGGGAAAACTTGGCGATATTATACAGGCATGTGGCAGTGGTAACGGCGGACAGCATACGATGGTGTTTGTCAGTGCGGATGATAACGGTGTCACAGTATATGACTGTAATGCAAGGTTAAGTGCCTCAGAACCGGCATGCGTGATCCATCAGTGGACGATAAAATGGAGTACCTGGGCATCATATTATGGCACCAGTGACAGCTCCAGTGAAAATGGAATTTCCCTGTACCGTGCATCTAATTATGCCCAGATCTATGGTGACGGGGATGGAATGTTTTATGATGATTCCGTTAATTTCGTCATTGAAAATGGTGTGCTGAAAAAATATAATGGCTGGCAGGCATTTGTGGAGATACCGGATACAGTAACAGCAATCGGGGATGAGGCATTTAAAAATAATACAAGTATGGTATCGGTCAGCATACCGGATAGTGTAAAAAGCATTGGAGACAGTGCGTTTTACGGATGTACGTCACTGCTTGGTGTTGTGATACCGGACAGCGTGGAGAAGACAGGCAGATGTGCATTTCAGAAGTGCAGTAAACTGGCGAGTGCGTATTTGCCGGTGAATGAGAAGTTTACAATGATTAGGCAATGGATGTTTTATTCATGTACTTCATTGAAAAAAATAGTAATACCAGATAATGTAACCGATATTGAAGGAAATGCGTTTGCAGAATGCACAGAATTGTCAAGTGTAACATTGTCAAAGAATTTAAAAACGATGGGTTGGCAAGTATTTGGAAATGATAATAAGTTAAATGAGATAGAGATACCAAAAAGTTTGGAAGAATGTCGGTATTCCGTGAATAGTGCTGGCATTGATGGAGGAGCATTTGATAACTGTGCAAATTTAAAAACGGTAACTTTTGAGGAAGGAACAACAGAGATAGCGGAAGGGTTATTTGCAGGCTGTACAGGAATCGAGCAGATAACAATACCAGATACCGTAACGGTAATTGAGAGTGGAGCATTTGGAGGCTGTATTAATCTGAAAGAGATTACTGTTCCAGATAATGTAACAGAGATTCAGAGATCTGCGTTTGAATATTGCAGTTCACTAAAAACAGCAAAATTATCGGAAAATCTGAAAAGTATTGGTATTTGGGCATTTGGAGACTGTAATGTTTTAAAGAGTATAAAAATACCAGACAGTGTGACAGATATTGACGGAAATGCATTTGCAGAGTGCAAAGAATTGTCGGACGTAATATTATCGAAAAATTTAAAAACGATGGGCTGGCAAGTGTTTGGAAATGATAATAAGTTAACGGAGATAGAGATACCAAAAAGTTTGGAAGAATGTCGGTATTCCGTGAATAGTGCTGGCATTGATGGAGGAGCATTTGATAACTGTGCAAATTTAAAAACGGTAACTTTTGAGGAAGGAACAACAGAGATAGCGGAAGGGTTATTTGCAGGCTGTACAGGAATCGAGCAGATAACAATACCAGATACCGTAACGGTAATTGAGAGTGGAGCATTTGGAGGCTGTATTAATCTGAAAGAGATTACTGTTCCAGATAATGTAACAGAGATTCAGAGATCTGCGTTTGAATATTGCAGTTCACTAAAAACAGCAAAATTATCGGGAAATCTTGAAAGTATTGGAGTATATGCATTTGATAACTGCACCAGTCTGACAGAGGTGCATTTGTCAAATATCATTAAAGAAATACCATCAAGCACTTTTTCCGGCTGCAAAAAGTTAACCACCATCAATTTCCCATCCACCCTGACCATGATCGGGAACTCCGCATTCTCTGGCTGTGAATCCCTGCCGGAAGCAATACTTCCATCCGGGGTAGAAAAAATAGAAAGCAACGCATTTAAAAACTGTAAAGCCATGAAAAAGGCAGTGGTACCGGATACCGTTTCGTCTATTGGAAGTTCTGCATTTTATGGCTGTGAAGCCCTGACCGACATTACATTAGGCAGCAAGTTAAAGAAGATTGAGAGCCAGACATTCTACGGCTGCACAGTTCTGCCATCCATCGTGCTTCCTTACAATGTGACCACAATCGGTGACAGTGCCTTTGTCAACTGCACGAAGCTGACGCAGATCACAGTCCCGCGCAACACAACTTCGATCGCATCAAATGCATTTTCCTATCCAAAGAAAATGACGATGTACGGTCCGTCTGATTGCTATGCCCAGACTTATGCAAGCGGAAAAGGAATCAAGTACGTCACACAGGATATTCATGCAACCTCAGTCAGTCTGGATATTACAGAAAAAACGGCAGAGCGCTATGACGATTTCCAGCTGACAGCGACGATTGCACCTTTGAATTTCACAGATGCAGTGGTATGGACAAGTTCCAACGAAGAGGTTGCTACTGTTTCGGATACCGGATATGTGGAGATCTGTGGTGTTGGAACAGCAGTCATTACGGTAACGGCTGGAAATGTAAAAGCTGCCTGTAAGATAACCGTACCGCAGCTGATAGACTGGATCGAATTTGATGAGGATGAGATTGAATTAAAAGCTGGTGAAACCTATCAGTTGAAACCATATATTTCACCTTCGGATGCCACAAATAAAAAACTCAAATATACTTCTTCTGATACGAAAGTGGCAGAGGTTTCTGCAAGCGGACTTGTCACTGCAAAATCGGAGGGTGAAGCAAAAATCCGGGCTACGGCAACGGACGGCAGTGATGAATATGCAGTCTGCTATGTGACTGTCACCGGAAAGGCGAAAGTAACAGGAATAACTTTAGACAGGACATCAGCAGAGGTAAAAAGAGGAGAGAAGCTCACCTTAAATGTAACTGTATCACCGTCTTATGCGTCCAACAAAAAGGTAGTCTGGAAATCGGCAAATACAAAGATTGCCACCGTGGATGCCAACGGTAGTGTGACAGCAAAGGCACCGGGCCGAACGAAGATCACGGTGACTTCGTCTGAAAACAGCAGTTATCAGGCATCCTGTACGGTTACAGTACTATATAAAATTACCTACAAACTGAATAAAGGTAAAAACAATGCCTCAAATCCGTCAACTTATTATGGAAAGAAAGTAACACTGAAAAACCCGTCCCGCAAAGGATACGCATTTGCAGGCTGGTATACGGATGCAAAATTTAAAAAGAAGATCACAAGTATCAGCAGCAGCGCAAAATCCGATTACATTTTGTATGCAAAGTGGACAAAAGTAAAAGTGGCGAAGGCTTCTCTTACGTCTGCAAAAAACAGCAAGAGTAAACAGATCTTACTGAAATATAAGAAAGTATCCGGCGCAAAAGGTTACGAGATTTCTTACAGTACGGATAAAAAATTCAAAAAGGCGGTCACAAAGAAAAATACGGCGAAGACATCCTATACCATAAGCAAACTGAAAAAAGGAAAGACATACTATGTGCGCATCCGGGCTTATAAAGTGGATTCCACAGGCAAAAAAGTGTATGGAAAATATTCGTCCGTGAAAAAAGTAAAAATCAGCAAATAGAAAAATTTAAAGTGTGTAACTGTCAGAAAATGACAGGGAAGACAGTGTCCGGATTGATATTCAGCCGGACACTGTCTTTCTTTAAAAATAGCAGCTTGTTTTGTTACTGTTCACTCGGCACCTGAACACTTTGCTGTTCAGGTGCGTATGAACGTGATGTGGGGGTGAGCAGCCCCTTTTGCGAAGCAAAACTTTACATGGGGCTGCGAAGTTACAGTCCGCAGGGTAACCTGTGAACAGTAACTTTGTTTTTGTACAACCTGCACAAGAAATTTCAAATTGGTTGCATACTAAGGATGACGTATGGTAAAATAAATCAAAGCATATTTCTACGATGCAGACATCTATCCGATGCCATAATTATGAATCCGGCAATTCTGTCTGCACGACTATCAGGATGTATACATCCGTCTAAATTTCAAAAAACATTTCAGAAATCTATGCTTTTTATCCACAAAAATGAAAAGCAGGAGATCTGGATGAGCCTCCTGCACACAGGAGGAACTGAATATGAAGAAGAGCGAGCAGGTATCAGAAAAGATACCGACAGCCAACCGTCAGTACAAAGACACTGTATTCC
>OGMO01001700.1_pt1 | contig 12139 bp, 8 predicted proteins | sample 1573241 | NCBI WGS metagenome assembly OGMO01 (sample SAMEA2581896, study PRJEB24529) | metagenome | biome: Human gut stool | place: China | collected 2011 | reverse complement strand
TGGTGATACGCTGCCGGTACATAATGAGCTGGATGCTGTTGCTTCCGGTTATATCAATGCGATTGCAAAAGGTAAATTAAGCAAACTGACTCCGGTATGGAAAAACGGACTAAGTGCCATTTATGACACTTACCTAGGAGCATGTCCGGAGAAGTTCACCTACAAAGGCAAAGAATATACTCCGAAGACTTTTGCCGAATCACTGGGATTGAACTATAACGACTATGTATCACTGACTTCTTATACACACCATCCGTTCTATTCTCAATTCGCCATCGAAATTCAGGATAACTGGCGTAATGGTCTGTCTTACAACCTGCCTATCGAAGAACTGATGGCTGTTATGGACAATGCTGTAAAGAAAGGCTATACCTTTGCATGGGGTAGCGATGTCAGCGAACAAGGATTCTCACGTGACGGTATCGCCGTAATGCCAGATGCAGCCAAAGAATCTGAACTGTCCGGTTCAGACATGGCCCGTTGGACAGGATTGACTGCCGCCGACAAACGCAGAGAACTATTCACCAAACCTTTCCCTGAAAAGGATATTACCCAGGAAATGCGTCAAGTTGCTTTTGACAACTGGGAAACAACAGACGACCACGGAATGGTAATCTACGGCATCGCTAAAGACCAGAACGGAAAAGAATACTTCATGGTGAAAAACTCTTGGGGTAAATCAGGCAAATATGATGGTATCTGGTATGCTTCCAAAGCATTCGTTGCCTACAAGACAATGAATATCCTGGTGTATAAAGATGCACTTCCTAAAGAAATTGCCAAAAAACTGGGAATTAAATAATTATTTAAGAAAGGCTTAATTTCCCAATGTATTCCGTAAATTTCTCCTTATAATTATCACCGACAGGAATATAAGTATTCTTATCAAAGATAATGCGAAGACGGGAAACTTCGGTAATCTTGCGAAGATTGACAATATAAGAACGGTGGACCCGCATGAAATGCGTGGGAAGCCGTTCTTCCATTTTCTGGAGGCTGGCAAGCGTTATTACAGGCTTGTCCTCTCCTTCCACAAAGATACGCACATACTCACTCATCCCCTCAATATAGCGGATATTCTTCACATCGATGCGAACCACTCTGTAATCGCTCTTCACGAATAATGAATCTCCTTTTATCTGCGAAGCATTTCCTATTTCACCCTGTTGTTCCAACAAACGATATTCAAATTGCCTGCGGGCTTTATCCGCCGCTTTCAATAAATCCTGGAACTCAAACGGTTTCAGCAGATAATCTACGGCATCCAGTTTGAAACCCTCTACCGCATATTCAGAATAAGCAGTAGTGAAAATCACCAACGGACGGTTCACCAAAGAACGTATGAAATCCAATCCGTTCAAATCGGGCATATTAATATCCACAAAGATCAAATCAACCTCCTCTTCGGACAATATCTTCATTGCCTCGAACGCATCCTGGCATGACTTTACCAAAGACAAAAAAGGTACCTGGGATATATAATCCGACAACTGCGTCAATGCTAACGGCTCATCATCTATTGCTATACATTTCATTCTAATAAAGGTATAATAAGTAAGACATCAAATTTATGTTCCTCTTCGGTAATGGAAAGCGTATAATCATTGCCAAATAAAAGCCTCAACCGCTTACGGATATTCTCGAGTCCGATGCCATGATGCTGTTCGTCAGCCGAACCATTATTGCTGTTGGAACAACGGAATGAAAGCCGGTTGCCCTCATCCAACTGTATCAAGACATGAATAAAAGACTCGCTCCGATAACTGACTCCATGCTTAAAAGCATTTTCCACAAAAGAGACAAAAAGCAAAGGAGGAATCTGCACTTCGGGCACTTCGGCCGGAAAATCCATCTGAATAGATACTTTGTTGGTATAGCGCAAACTCATCAGGGCAATGTAATTTTTAAGAAACTGAACCTCACGTGAAAGCAAAATCGTTTTATTACTCGCTTCATAAAGCACATAACGCATCAGTTTAGAGAGTTCCACAATCGTACTTTTCGCTTTCCCCGTATCAATATCCACCAACGCATGAATATTATTGAGCGTATTCATGAAGAAATGAGGATTAATCTGATATTTCAAATACTGCAGTTCCGACTGCAAACGTTGATGTTCCAGTTCCTTCAGCATTTCTTCATCACGGAAAGATTTAAAGAAAAGTTTGATGGCGATATTGAACCCTACCATCAAAAAGGCAATGATGAAATGAATAAGATAGCGGAGCACAAAAGGAGGATAAGGAAAAGGAGTCGGTTTTGGAAATCTTCCGGGACCATTTGGATCTCCCATTCCCCTAGGACGTTGTTCGGGATTGGATTCATGCCAATGCACATCCCCTTCCTCCCTCGCCTTTTCTCTCGTCTTAATAATCTGGTCCCTCCGGTTCTCCTTCATACGGAGAGGCAACTCTCCTCGCTTGAAATCTTTGGGGAAATGATTGGCAGAAGGAAACGGAGAAAGCCAACAAATCATTCCTATTACAAAAATCAACGAAACAGTATATTGCCAGTACCTTTTCTTAAAAAGAAAATAGGGAACCAGCCCATAATTATTCAACAGGAAAAGCACGAAAAAAGGAAGGATACTCAACCATGATTCGCGGATCACCATACGGGTTTCCTCCCGTTCAAGTCCTCCACTCATGGCAAAGTATCCGCCTATCAGCGGAAGAAGAAATATTACGATCCAGATAGCTCCGTAAATACTCTGCTCCAGCACGTGTTGTTTACGCAGTCTTTTCATGCCTCATTGCTTCTGATTATCGAAACAAAGATAAAACCGAACCTGTTTTATCACAAATAGAATCGACCAAAGAACGGATTTCGACGGTAAACTGCTGTTTACCATCCCCATCCACCAGGTCCATGTCCACCGCCTCCACCACCGGGCTGGCCACCGCCGGAAGTGCTGCCGATTTGTGTCACCATCGAACTGGCAGTAAATGTTGCCGTCTGTGTGCCACCGGAATAAGTGGCTCCCGAATATAACCCGAAGAACTCGGAACCACCGGAAACCGTTCCTCCTTTTGAGATAGTATAACTACCGCCCGAGGTCAGATTCGGACTACTGAATAATACCGTCATTTGAGAATAAGCACGGGGAATCTGATAGGTCAGTACGCTGGTTCCGTCGGCCGACTGGATATTCAGTATTTCTCCGTTACTTCCCGAACCGCCATAGATCACAGTGCGTTGCGTACATACACTTGATGTAGGTGTACTTGTTCCTCCTCCAATACCCAGAACAATCCCCCCGGTAATCTTAAAGGTATTCTGATCGCAATCGAATCCGTCTTCGGGAGAAGTAGTACCCGACGATACGATCACTCCCCCCGTAATGGTCAACGTACCATTAGAGTCAATGCCGTCATTTCCGGAACTATAACAATAAATATTGCCACCATTAAGAACAATGCTGTTACTTGCATTCATACAGTCATCGTAACAAAGCGCGGCAACTGTACCCTCATTGACAGTCAACACACTTTTACTCTCGATACCCTCACTACCTTCCCCACCGGTAGCCTTCACAAGCACCGTTCCTCCATTGATTGTCAACGCACCGTTCGCTTTGATTCCTTTTGCCGACGAGTCGAGCTTGCCATACACACACTGCGTACCGGTAGTTATCACTTTCACCGTGCCGTCATTGATGGTAATCGAACCGTCACAGTTGATACCTTTACCGGCTCCACCTGTACTCTGAATAGCGATTTCCCCTCCTGTAATCAGGATATTTCCGTCACATTTAATTCCTGCACACGAACTCAAATCATTGTCTTCATAAAGTGCGGTTTGAGAAGTGAATGCAGTCAGCTTTCCTCCGGAGATGGTCAGGTTACCATCACAGGATATTCCTTTGGAGGCTGCTCCCGCCACTTGTGCCTGAATAGCACCGCCACTGATTACCACATCCAGACAAGATTTCAACCCATGCGCTTTATTGTCCGTTGTAGAGAGTTTGGCAAATCCTCCGGTCATCGTAATTCCTCCCTCTTCACACTGAATAGCATCGCCGTCAGAAGATATATTCAGTATTCCGCCGCCGATAATCACAGATTCATTAGTATGGATTCCGTCTTTTTTGGCCGAAGCTACCGTAATATTACACCCGCTACGGAAACGCACATAATCATCGCTTGTGATGGCATGTTTATAATTTCCGGTAACTGTGAGTGAACCGCCTCCACTGAAAATGAGTTGCCCCTCACTGAACAGACAGGCTTTCATATCCTCTCCATCAGTAGTTGCCGTATAAGAAGACCCATCTGTCAACACATTCGTTGTTTCATCCGCGCATACCACAAACACACGTTTGGAAGACTGGATATTAATGGCAGCACCTACCGGATTGAGTATAGACACCCCTGCCAGTGATAATTTGAATTTCTTTTCGCTATATACCTTGAACGAGCCATTCGTAGTAGTCCCGCTCAACACATATTCTACTCCGCTGACTGTAGAATTAACCACGACATGCGCCCCATTGGAAGACACTTCCACTCCTGAAACACCATTGCTTACCGCAGCAGTCGTTCCATTATAGATAATCGTCACCACAGAGGCGAATTGGGAGTTCTCTATAAAATCATCATCGGAAGTAACCGTTTCCGACATGCTTCCATACGCCGTTTTATCACTTTCATCAAAAGCGATTGTAAATCCCAATAAATCTTCCGATCCCTCGGGAATCGTCGGGTTGGGCTGACTGCTTCCTCCACCTCCCGAACCTCCGACCAATATTCCTTCCTGATCGCCGAAATCGAATGATTCCGTCGTACAATTCACCAACAACAGCAATAAAAGCGGTATCCAAAACAACACAATCCTTTTCATAATTTCTTGTTTTATCTATTAAAACTTAAATGAATATCCTGCAGACGCTTTCAGCCAACGAAACATCTTATAGGAAACACCTGCCGAACCCGACCAGCATTCCACCGTCTGCAATCCGTCCCTTGTACGAAATTCACCTTCCAGAGAAGCATCGAAACCGGAGAATATCTTTTTCTTCACTTCCAGAAAAGTCAGACCGGAAGAGACATATGTCCTTACACGGATCTTCTCACGGATCACTCTTCCGTTTTGATGAGCCAGATACATGGCGTAATCGGGAGTGTCGAGATAGGTAGTGTGATAAGCTATATTTCGCTCCCCCTGCACCTCTTGCACACGATAACAATTACTCGCCCGTTGTAATACGTCCATCAGGGCAGAGAGCGAAACGATATACTTCGTGTCCGTACGGTTCATCAAACGGATGGTACTCATCTCTTCCAAAGAAATGGAGGAGAAAGCGGAAAGTGCGGTGGTTACATTACATGCCTCGTTCATATTCATAAGGGATTAGAGTAGCAAGTGTTACAATACTGTAACAAATGTATGACAGAGAAGCAGAAAAAGGAAAAAAAATCAATGAACGGGGGATTCTTATCGGTGAATCGACTGTATTACAGCAATAAACTGTTCTGTTCTATTCTTAAGATTCTATTATTCAACAGTGGCTATGAATCGAATCAAATAGAAAATAAAATGCATAATCTAGTGCAAGAATATGCATATCACGCCCCTTATTATGCATAAATAAAGGGTAAACAGACCGTTTTTCATTGTATGAAAACGTCCGTTCTTTAAATGCAAGGTATCCTTGGTCGGTGAGGAACGCCTCCTTGCTCACCGACCAAGCTACCGTTCATCGGTGAGGAAGGAGGCGTTGATTGAAATAAGAGTCGTTTCCAAGCTATGTCACTTCTAACTTCGTTAATTTTCAATATAACAAATAGCTATAACATCAGAAAAAAAATATTGATTTATTTCGAATCTGGTAGCAAACAAATACAAACAGCAAGGATTTACTATCAAATCACTGTCTTTTGGGAGAATCCAAAAAGACATTTAAGCTCCTATTTATTTGCTATCCTCATATAGGTTCTAATTAAAGCAAAGAAAATGTATAAAACATCCTATTTTTATGTATAACCCTATTTTAAGCAAACATAGATTTATTTCTTGTAATATTCCAGCGGATTCCTCTTCACTTTTTTACGGAAGTATTTATTGAAAGTTGTAAAGATGAATATTACATTCTAAACTTTCCGCAAGAGTCAGAAATAGAGAAGAAAAAAAATGAACGGTTTCTCACCTGTGAAAAATAGGAGGAAAACCATTTGCTTTTTTAGAGACCTCTTCATTCTCTTTTTACAGCCATTCTTAAAAGAAGAACAATCGATATTAAAAATAGAACACATTTATTTTTTCATTTTAGGTACTTTTACCGCATACGATTAAAAATAGAACATTAAAATAAAAAAACAGACCTTGACAATAAAGAATTGTTAGTCGAACTTTGCAAAGTTTTATTAAATACGCAATAAAAACAAAAAGCAAAATGAGAAACCTACGAAAACTATCTTATGTCGCTTGCGCAGTATTTTTCTTTACATCATGCGAAGAAACTTACAATGACAAGCTATTTTGGCCAGGAGAAATTAGTCAGGAATATGGCTCGTATATTAAACCATATACGCTAGACCTAACCTACAGCGGAGAGAAATTAATTGGAAAAACTGTCAGCTTCAAGACAGAAGATAGCGAAACGGGAACACTGACGCTGAATAATATAATCCCGGGAGAAAAGGAAACTCCTATCAGTCGCATCCAACTTTATGAGAATGAAAAGAAAGGATATTATACTTTCAGCGGGACCAATATCACAATGGGAGGAGCTACGGTGAAATATGAAGGAATAATAACTCCGAAAAACATGCAACTATCACTGAACGTAACAATGGCTTATGCCAACTCCATTGCAAACACATATACATTTCCTGCATACTCCCACACAACAGATGGAGAAAGTATCATCCGTAATAGCGGAGCCAGCTACGTGAATATTACTACAAAAGCAGGAGGAGAATCTCTCCAGCCGGTGATTTTACAAATACAGCAAATGGCAACTAATATATTAGATGTGATTTTTCCTTATGTATTGAAGGATATTACATTTGAGAAAAATGGAATTGTCACTGCCAGCTATACTACGAGCCCTGTAGACATGAATGAAATTATGGAAGTTGCCAATTCGGGCAAAACTGACGCTGAATTCAAAAGTCTGATCAACAAACGCACTTATGAGTCATCTCCCAAAGGATTGGCCTACTGGAATCAAACAGGCAACAAAGCATTTGTCGTACAACTAAATATCCCTGCCATTGTGTCTCTCATAGCACAAAACAACGGAAAGCAAATTGACTATCAGCTTATCGCAGGAATCAGTGAAGCACTTCTAAAATCTGACCCGGCACGTTTAAAATTAACGTTAAGTGCCATCAATATGATTTTAAACAATGAAATAATCACCTATATTCTTCAATTGGATGATGATACTTTTGCAACTCTGCTCACATGGATGAAAGACGGAATACCAATGGGCATCAACTCAACAAAAGAACATACTTATATCTATTTCAACAAAGAAACTCTCATGCCGTTCATCAGCATCATCGGTAGTTTGCTGGAAACAAATTTAATTGAAGTTGCAGCCCTTTTCGATAAAATGGAAATCGGTATTGACCTCACAGCTAAGAAATAATTCATTTTAATTATCTAATATAAAAAAACAATGAAAAAAATATCTATCCTATTAATAAGCTGCCTTGCCGTAGCGTCTGCATTTTTAACTTCTTGTGATAATGATCACTACGGACCAGAGCCTATAGATGTAACAGCCAATTATTCAAATAAACTATCAAACCCCAATCCGAATCTAATTCTTACCTATAATGGTGAAACAATGATCGGAAAATCAGTAGACTTTAGCACTGTAACAGGAGAAACCGCTATTATTAACTTATATGATATTTTACCAGGAGAAAAAGAAGTAAAAATTATGTCTATCCCCCTTTCTGGAGATGGGCAAGGATATTCTTTTTCAGGAAATAGTATGGGAAATGAGACTTTAAGCTCTTTTAGATACGAAGGACGCGTAATAAAAGGACAGTTAACATTAAATATATCCAATATCAAAATGGGCAATGCAGAATTATGGGCAAATACTTATAAACTACCCACAGTTATTAATGGCATCAAAACGATTGTAGTTGGAGACATGTGGGGAGAAGAATATACATGGCAAGATGTTGACGGACAAGTACTAAATGCATCATGCTATTTTTATGCAGACATAGAAGCTTCAGAAAGTGGAGCCACAACTCAAACATGGGGTAGTGCCATTCAAAACATATTAAGTTATATTTTGCCACAAGTTCTACAAGAAATTACTTTAGGAGCGGACGGGAATGTAACGGCTTCTTATTCAAATGAACCATTGACAGGAGTAGACATGGATATCATTTTTGGATTTCTAGAAAATCCATTAACACAGGATATGATTACTCCTAACATTGTTAACCGTAATTATATTCCATCTCCAAAAGGATTTGCTAATTGGTTCCAAAAAGACGGTAAGTTAATATTAAAATTAAACTTAGCTAATATTATTGCCTCAATATCCAGCGGCAATCAATATATGGATGTCAATATAACCAATGCTATCATTGAAGCTATATCCCAAATGGATGCTATGAAAGTGAAAGAATTGCTAACCACGCTCAATCAAAGTCTAAAAAATGAAACACTTGGATTCCTGCTCAATGTCAATGACACTTCTTTCAAAGCTATTTTCAATTGGTTAACTACCGGAATCCCGATGCAAGTTATTTCAAAAGATGGACATACTTTTATTTACTTAGACAAAGAAGGTTTTACTCCCATAGCCAAATTACTACCAGATCTTAGTCCGCTAATAGTCAGTCTGCTTCCAGAAGATATGCAATCACTGGGAGGAATCATCTCTATATTTTTGAACGGTATATCAGACGCTTTTCTATCACCTGAAAAAATAGAATTTGGTTTGGAAATTGTTCCAAATAAATAAAACAAAAAACAATGAAGAAATTATATATCCTAACAATCCTGTTATGCCTTACCGGTTTCGGAAGCATCTTTGCCCAAACCCTGAAAGGACATATATATGATGCCAAGACCAATGAGCCATTGGTCGGAGCCACCGTCACCTACAAACTTCATGGTAATCAGGGAGTAGTATCTAACATTAACGGAGAATATGAAATCAAACTTCCCGAAGGTGGAGTTGACCTTGTATTCAGCTATGTTGGCTATGATGATGTCTTGATGCCCATCGTTATCAACAAGCGTGAAGTAGTCACCAAAGACGTTTACATGAAAGAAAGCACCAAGCTGCTGGAAGAAGTCGTAGTCAGTGCCGGACGCTTTGAACAGAAGTTGAGTGATGTCACTGTCTCCATGGACGTTGTTAAATCCGGAGATATTGCCCGTCAGGCACCCACGGATATTTCTTCCACTCTCCGCACACTTCCCGGTGTAGACATTGTAGACAAACAACCTTCTATGCGCGGAGGTAGCGGATGGACTTACGGAGTAGGTGCACGCAGCCAAATTCTTGTGGACGGAATGAGCACACTGAATCCGAAAACAGGAGAAATCAACTGGAACACTGTTCCTTTAGAGAACGTAGAACAGGTGGAAGTGATTAAAGGAGCATCTTCCGTACTATATGGCTCATCAGCTTTGAATGGTATTATCAATATCCGTACCGCACGTCCGGGACTGACACCGAAAACACGATTCAGCGCCTATATCGGTGTATATGGTGATGCGGAAAACGACGAATACCAATGGAGCGACAAGAGTTTCTGGAAAGATGATAAATATTCTGTTAAACCGATCCTGCGCGGAAGTCTTCTTAGCGGTATACGGAATCCTATTTACGAAGGATTCGACCTCTCCCATTCCCGCCGTATCGGTAATTTCGATGTCAGCGGAGGAATCAATCTTTTCACTGATGAAGGATACCGCCAACAGGGATACAACAAACGTTTCCGTATGGGAGGGAGCCTCACTTATCATCAGCCCGATATGGGAATGAAACTGTTGAACTATGGTTTCAATGTCGATTTCCTTTCCAATCAATACGGCGACTTCTTCATCTGGCGTTCACCAACGGAAGTGTACAAACCGTCTCCTTTCACCAACATGGGACGTGAAGAGAATAATTTCCATATCGATCCGTTCATCAACTATGTGAATCCGGAAAACGGTACGTCACATAAGATTAAAGGACGTTTCTATTACAGCGCCGACAATATCGTACGCCCTACCCAAGGAACTTCCATCACTGATATTCTGGGAAATATGGGAACTGATGCCAAAACGATACAGAATATAGCCGGTGGCGATTACAGTTCACTCTATCCTGCATTGGTAGGTATCGGTTCCGGACTTGTCAACGGTAATCTGGAAGATGCCATGAACGGAGTGTTCACCTCATTAGGCAATATTTTCCCGAATGCGACGACTGCCGATTATTGCGATCTGATCTCCTGGGTAATGGACAACGGAGTGCCGAGTGACTTGGGAGGACTTGCGAACGGACAGTTACCGAGTGATCTGATTCCGTGGTTATCAAATGTTATCAATCCGTCACGAAACACTCCCAAAACACAGACTGATAAGAACTTCGATTACTATCTCGACTACCAGTTCAATAAGAAATGGGACAGCGGAAGTCAGATCACCGCCGGGGCAACCTACGAACACATGAAAAGCGTTTCGAAAACCACCGGGACGCACGACAGCGACAATGCCGCCCTGTTCGTCCAGTACGACCAGCGTTTCTTCGACCGCCTGAGCGTATCGGCCGGCATGCGTGCCGAATACTACCGGGTGGACGGTTACCTGCGGGAAGCGGATACCAAACTGTTCGGAACCAAGATTCCGGTCAAACCGATCTTCCGCGCCGGACTGAACTACCAACTTGCCGACTACAGCTTTATCCGCGCCAGCTTCGGGCAAGGCTACCGCTATCCCTCTCTGACCGAGAAATATGCCCGTAAGGACATCGGCGGTGTCGGCGTGTACCCGAACAAAGAGGTGAATGCCGAAAAAGGTGTAAATGCCGAACTGGGCTTCAAACAGGGATATAAGTTCGGAAACCTGACGGGATTCTTCGACTTGGCGGGATTTTATACCCAATATACCGACATGATCGAATTTCGCTTCGGAATCTTCAACAATACGACTTTTCAGTATATCAACGGTGTGCGCGACCTCTTGAGCATGATCACCCAAGGCCAGATGCCGGGATTCGGCGCCCAGTTCTATAACGTGTCGAAAGCACGTATCTACGGGGCGGAAGTCAGTACGAACGGTGTCTACACGTTCAATCCCAATACCACGCTAAGCTACAACTTAGGATATGTATTCATCGAACCTGAGGACGCCGATTATAAGAAAAAGAACGAAGAAGAGGCGACCTACGATGATCCGATGCAGATGAAAGAGAAGTCCAATACATCCAAATACCTGAAGTACCGCCAAAAACACACAGTGAAAGCCATCCTTGACTTCCAATGGAAACGACTGACACTAGGGACCAATATCGTGTGGAAAAGCAAAACGCTGGCCGTCGACTACCTGATGGTGGACGAACGGGCGAAGGAACAGCCGGAGATCATGGACTACGTGCGCGACATCCTCTTCGGCAACGTAAACGGACAAACACTTCATTCCTATTGGGCGAAAAACAACACGCCCTACTGTGTGGTCGACCTGCGTGCTGGCGTGAAGATCATGAAAGGACTGTCTTTCCAGTTCATGGTGAATAACTTGTTCAACAAAGAATACAGCACACGTCCGATGCTCGTTTCCGCACCCCGTACCTATGTCATGCAGCTGAGCGCGAACTTCTGATACAATCCCTCAAATACGGGCTGCAAGCAAATCTTCTATAACCTTAGGATAATGAGCGTATTCGAGTGCGTGTACCTTCGCGGCAACCTCTTCCGGCGTATCGGACGGCAGGACGGGGCATTTTGCCTGAAAGATAACCGTTCCTTCGTCGTAATGTTCGTCTATGTAATGGATCGTAATACCGGTCTCCCGTTCGCCGGCGGCAATGACCGCCTTGTGCACGTGTATCCCGTACATGCCTTTGCCTCCGTATTTAGGCAGAAGTGCAGGATGAATATTGATAATCTTACCCGGATAGGCATTCAACAAGGGATCGGAAGATCGGAAGAGCGTCGTGTAGGGAAAG
>OGMO01001698.1_pt1 | contig 12158 bp, 9 predicted proteins | sample 1573241 | NCBI WGS metagenome assembly OGMO01 (sample SAMEA2581896, study PRJEB24529) | metagenome | biome: Human gut stool | place: China | collected 2011 | reverse complement strand
CGGCCGGGTATCCCGTCGTTTTTAATGCCATAAATTTGATTGTATGGCAATAATTTGATTGATTTACCCACCCGGTAATCCAAATTTTTTTTATATTTACCCACCGTTTTAAATTTATAAGCACATGGAAACGACACTCCGTATATTCCGTATCTTATTCAAGCTGCTCCTTCTCTCTTATGTGACAGTGGTAAATCTTGTTCTTATATCCGCCTTTTACGTCTTGTTGCTGGCTATCGTGGAATGGGTGGCCCCTTCCTTCCTGCCGGGCTTGTCCGCACAGTACGGCTTTGCGCATCATCTGGTCTATTCATTGCCTTTCTATATTGTCCTGCTTTACATTCTGTACAGCCTTTCACCGCTGAACGTATGGCTGATGCGGATGAAAGAGGGTTACAGACCGCTGGGCGGTGAGGAACGGGTACGGCTGGAACGCCTGCTTTCGGAAATGGGGATGGAGAGGAAACTGAATATCTACCGCAACAGGGATGCACGCACGAACGCCGTGACCTTCGGTTTCAATACCATCGGTCTGACGGACGGCATACTCCGGGTGGCTACGGATGAGGAGCTCAAAGGGATAATCAGTCACGAGGTGGGGCATATCTCGCATTATGATTTCGTCTATCAGGTACTTCTTTTCTCGATGCAGTCGCTGGGCTACCGTTGTCTGTACGGGCTGTTCCTGATTCCTGCACTGGTTTTCGGAATAATCGGCAACCTTGTGATTGCCGTGGTTCCGGCTGTCCGTTTTGCCATAGCGGGGGTGGCGAAACTCTGGTGGAGCCTTTATAAACTGCTGCATCATACGATTTACGGCATCAGCCGGATAGCAGACGTAAATATCAACAAATATGCCGAATACCGTTGCGACACGTATGCGGTGCGCTACGGCTGCGGGGAAGGCTTGCTCTCGTTCCTGCGCCGGCTGGCGGTGGTGGAGACGGGCGGGGAACGGCCTTCATTCACCGAATATATCATGAGTACGCACCCGTCAACAGAAAAACGGATTGTCCGGCTGGAAAAGTTGTTATAACCTGCGGCAAAAAATAGGTGCCTATATCATTTTGCGGATATTGGTATAAGGGGTACCGGATGTGCGTATCCGCTGCATTTCCCGGGAAAAATCTTCATAGTAACAGACAATATGGCCTGCGGCAAGCGCGCCGGTGAGGCTGTCTTCCTCTGGAAGCGTCTCCTTGCTGTCCGCCTTCTTTATCAGGTCATCATATAAGGCGCAATACACCTTGTCGGTATCTGCCGGATAGGGTGTATCGGTGGCAATGGCCGAAAGGCGTATGTCCGGACATCTGTCCGCTTCACGGAGCATAATGGCCGTATCTGCCGCCAATAATCCGATATAGGTATTCAGATTACAAGAGAACGTACGGTATCCTTCGCCATAAAGCGCAAGAATGACACTATAAAGTTCCATACGGATTTTATCTTCGCTGAACCAGTCGTATTTGGTTGTCTTTTCAATGGTACTGCCGGTAATGGCAACGCTCTTGTCGTACATCTTGCTATGATTTTTTGAGTAATACCTTGTCCGTAACTTTTTGTTAAATGCCGAAAAAAAGCACGGAACTTAACAGGTTCTACTCTCCGGTACGACCAAGCACCCATGCAGGAAACGAGTTAAGACCGTGCCATTGTTGTATGACAAGGACTCCGCCCGTTTATTCTCCTGCATTGAATTTGGTCGTTTCGAGAGTAAGAACAAACAGCTAAAAGCTATTCTAATATGTTATCATTCAAATTCTTTAATCCTATAACTTTCTTTTTTGATTCAACCCTGCAAAAATAGAAAAAAGCCGGGCAACCGCATAGGGATTACCCGACTTTTTTAAGAGGAAGTATTCAGGTGTGGGGTGTGGCAGGTCATTCCACCGGCTCGCCGCCATAGCGAAGGCGGCAGATGTCCTCGTGGATTTCATACATGATATGCATCTGCATCCGCTTGCTGATATGGCGGCTTTGGGAGCGCATGAACAGACGGTTCTCTATCAGGCTGCAAAACTTCGTGCCCTCCCTGCCTACAATGCAGACAATCTGATTCTCAAGAAAAAAATCCCTGTCGGTGGAATACTCCACATTCGGGGACATTCTTATATATTTCATATACTGGGATTTTTAAAGGTTTTACGGTGGCGGTGTGGGTGGGGGCGTCCGGCCCTGCCCTCTGTTCTCTTGGGGGCGATGAAAAAGATGTGCCGGATGTTGTTTCCGGCACACGTTTTCAGCTTGGGATTATGCTGCCTTTCCGCTTTCGGGCTTCTCCGTTTTCGGGGCGGTGGTCTTCTTCTCCGTCTTTTCCGCTGCCTGCTGTTTTTCCGCTTCCTTGGCTGCTTTCTTTTCCGCTTTCTTCATTTCCTTTATCCTTTCCTCCAAACGTTCATGCCGTTTCTGATATTCTTCCTCGTGGGTGGCTCTGGCAAGTCCGTACCGGTCGGGGAAGTGCATGTTTGCGAAGTCCCTCAACAGCTTGGATGCGTTGTTGTCCCCGTGGCCGTTCTCACAAAGGAAGTGGCTGATGAAGTCCCGTTTGATTACCGTCTTTTGTGCGTCCGTCAGTTTGGCAACGATTTTCATCCGCTGTTTCTCGTCCAATGCGAAAGGCTGGTCCTTGATGCCAAAAAGCGAAAAATGCTTCCTTTGCAGTTGGGTAAGCATGGCGAAATAAATCATGCCGTCCTCGTACTGCGTGAACGGACTTTCGAGATAGTCGTTCTCCCGGACAATCTTTTTCGTGTCGGCAACGGTTTTTTCGATAGAAAGCTGTTTGAAACGCTTGTCCCTCTCCTGCAATGTCCCGATAGTGACGGGGGCGGTTTCCTTCCTGTTTATCTCCACGTAGCAGAGTTCGGGTTCCGTCTGCCCTACCTTCACATAGGTCTTTATCCTGCCTTCCTCCTTCATGCGGCCAAGTTCCTCCACCTTTCGGGCGTATTCCTCGTTTCTGCGCTCAAAGGTCTCTACCGCCTGTTCGTACTCCTTCGGCTCGGTGAACCGCTCTTTCTTCGGTGCTTCGGGGGCTTTTGGAAATTCCCTTGCCGACACGTTGTAGTCAAGTTCCTTGATTTCATGCCCTTTCTTGTCCAACTTCTGTAGTGCCATATCGTTACGGCTTCCGTAGTAAGGGCGTGCGACAACCAATTTCGGATCGGATTTCAAAAGTTTCTCCGTCTCTTTTGCCACATGGGCGGCATTCTTGGCTTCCAGACACTTGCGGTTGGTGCAGTGTCCGCATCCGTTATGCTCGGCAAAGAGATTGTAATTGGCTGCGTTGTGTACGCATGCCTTGCATTCCGTCTTGTCGAATTTGTATTGCTCAAGGTCGGTTGTGTAGTATTTCTCAAAATATTTCTTGAACAGATTGAGCGTGTAACCGCTCCAATCGTCCTTGTTGTCTGACTTGAGGTGGTTCTCATACACGTCCTTTTGGATATTTGCTTCATAGGTGCTTATCTCTTCGGCTACGCTGATAGTAATTGTTTCATTGTCTAACAGTTCACCGATAGGCGCATAGAGTTCGTTCAGTTTCAATCGGGTATAGATATACTTCTCGCTCCGTCCGAAACGTCCTGCCAAAGAATAAATATCATACCGTCCCTTTTCAAGCAACCGCTTGAAGGCTCTCGCTTCTTCGGTGGGGCGTACCTGCTCACGCTGCAAGTTCTCGCTTAACGACATGTCTTCCGCTTCATCGTCCGTTACATTATTATATACGGCTGCCTTTATGGTCTTTGCTCCTGCAAGCAGTGAGGCACGGTAACGGCGTTCGCCATAAATGATTTCATAACCGCCCTCTGTGCGTGGGCGTACCGCAATGGCCTGCAAGACTCCCACTTCCCGAATGCTTTCCGCAAGTTCCTGCAATGATGCGTCATTGAACGTCTTGCGGTGGTTGTCCGTGCTTGGGTGTACGGTGGCAATGTCAAGGTCAGTCTCGGCTGTGGCCGTTGCAAGCGGTGTCTTAAACGTGGCCTGCTGCGGTACTTCTTCCGTAACGGTGGGAACGGTTGCCGTTTCGGGTACGGCTGGTGCTGCTTCGGATGCTGCCGTCACTTCGGTAGCCGTGGGCATGTCCTGCGGTGTGAGTAGCGTCATCGGCTTCGGGATGATTGCCAAAGCGGTCACCTTTACTGCATTTTCTTTCTCTGATTTCTGTACGCTGTTCTTCTGTACTTTCTTGTTCGTCTTCATAATGATAAGTTTTAAATGTTGATAATTAATTGAATAGTTTTCCGTCTGAAAGGTATTCCCAATCGTTGGCGTTGCTTTCTTCCGTGAAGTGTTCCAAAGTCTGGGTGCTCTCCATGTCATCCCGACAAGCACGGAAAAAGCTGTCGAGACATTCGTTCATAAGGCTGTCAAACGTGACATTCTCTGACGGGGATTTCAAGAAGTCATAAATAGGACCAAGAATATAGTTGTCTATGTAATAGCCCGTAAGAGGACAACAGGTATCTACAAATATCCTGCTTTTTCGTCCTTTTCTTCCGTTCCAATAGAATTTAGGCGTATATAGGTCGTTCCAATGGTTGTTCATCAGATAGGCCACCAACCGCCAACCGCTTAGCCCGTCTATGCAGTCTTCCTGCCTGCTGCGGTAGTCATAGCTGTAATTGCATGCATCATATCTCCAATTACGGCACACAATGCCGAAGCGTTCGCAAAAGGTATCAAGGGTCTGACGGTTCTCGTGTGTCCAACCGTAAAAGTATCCATTGCATAACCACTGATTATACGCCCTTTCTTTGGCTTCCTCGGATAACTCGGTTATCCGATAGAGGGTGTATGTTCTTGTTTCCGTTCTCATGTCGTTACTTTTTTATGGGTTCGTTGATAGGCGGGCAGATTGTTCCGCCCTGCCGTTCATGCTGTTATACACGGATGCACGTGGCGAGTGCTTCCCTTACTTTCGTTTCCTGCTTCTTGGAATATATCCACCCTGCATGCCTTTCGCCCTTATAGGTGAGGTTCGCACGGAACAGACCGTTCAAGTCTTTCAGAATGTCCTTTATCGGCCTGGTGTCACCGAATACGGCAATCGCCTTCTCACTGTATTCCACGATTTCAAGACTGAGGGTTGAAAGGTCTGCGGTTGCTGTTGGCTGTTGCGCTTCGGTTTCCCTCTGCGGTGCTTTCATGCAAAGGTTGGCTTCATCCCCTGCGGTGTGCGCATACCGTTCTATGAACTTTTCAAGGTCACAGATAGGCTCTTTCTCAACCGTCCAACCGCTGTACTTGTGTTTGCCCAAATACATGCCGTCCCCCATGCTGTAATTTTCACGGTGTTCGTAATCTGCGTTATATTCCGCTAAGTAGGCCGTTCCCTCAAAATTGGCGGCATGCTTGCGCATTTCTGAAAAGAGGTTGCGTGTATGTTTGGAAAAGCCTAAAATGACGGTTCTTGCTATACTGTAGTCGTAATAGTCCGTATAGCTGTCGCACTCGCTTACCCGTAGTGTGCCGATAATGACCGCCTTTGCATCCGTCGGGACAAGGGGGTGCAAACGCTCCGCACCGATTTTGGCGATACGTTCGTATTCCTCTCTTGCTTCCTTCGCTTTCTTTTTTTCTTCGACTTTCTTCTCTTTTGCCTTGGTGAGTAAAGCGGCTGTTTCCAACGGATCTAAAAACCTGGGGTTCGCATCATCGTAATAGATGCCTATTCCGAATTTTTCCGATAATGGCCGGATAAGGTCGGAAATGTGAAACTCGTACGTCCGCAAATTGATAAGATGATAGGTTATTCCCCACTTGTCACGGGTTACTTCATACACGACATAGCTGTCATGGCTGTAGCCTTCCAATACTACCACTTGGTTGACTGAAACGGTCTGAATGTCCCTGTCGTAACTTCTGTTAGCTCCCAATAAATGTACTTTGTTCATAATGAGTTGTTTTAATGATTAATATTTCGTTTCAGAGTATCACGCAAAGCGCAAGGATGAAAATGGCGAGCACGCAAAGGATGCGCCACACGGCACGGATGAGGAAAACCACCACCGCCAAAACTGTCAACATGGGCAGCACACCGCCCAAAGAGGTCGCCACACCACCCCAAAAGGCACACACGAAACGCACCGCCACATAGACCACGAAACCGACCAGCGACCACTTCACCAAATTTTTAATGCCGGTTGGAGCGGAGCCGAAGCCTCGTTTCAAATCCTGCTGTATTTCAATTCTCTTTTTCATAACATTGACTTTTTTTTTATGCCTTGTCGGTGGCTTCACCTTGCTCGTTTCAGGGGGCAGATACGGACGGGGAGAAAATATGCAAGGCTTTTGGTGAAAAATTTTCAACCGCCCGGCTGGACGGATTGAAAAATTTTCGCCAAAACCCGCAGGGCGCGAAGCGGCCTTGCAGATTTTTAGGGGGCCCGTCCGTAGCTTCGCACCCTGAACCACGCAAGGTGAAGCTACTGACGGGATAAATAAAAATGGGAAAATCGTTATATGGGAAAAAGAGAATTGAAATACGGCAGGATTCAAGGGCTGTTTAAACAAGCATAACTATCGAATTTATCATAGCTCAATATAATTTTTGGAAAATACATTTATTGTTAGAGTAAAATATATTAGTAATTCTATGTTATAAGTTTAACAGATATAGCTTTGGTAATAAATTGTTAAATAAAACCATTGCAATATGCTATAGTATTATTTTTGGGATCAATAATTGTGCACATATACAGTTTGAATATTGAAATAATTTATATAAAAGAGGTAGATTCTTTTGTGTTTTAGTTACTTTTGCGTAAAAAAAATCAAATATGACATTTTTGATTAAGATGTTAAGCTATGAAAAGTATAGTTGTATTTTGGTGTTTTTGTATTATTGGTATATGTTATGTCTATGCTATAGACGGTAATAGAGTAGATTCTTTATTGCTGAAATTAGATCAGGCAATAAAGAAACGCCCTATATATATGGAACAAAAAGAGTTGAGATTGGCAAAACTGAAAAATCAGTTGCTTCAGTCCATATCAGAGGAAGAGCATTTTGCCATTCTTAGTGCGTTATTGGATGAATATCGTTCATTCAATACGGATTCTGCATTTTATGTTGCCGAGGAGAGGGAACAGATAGCTATGCGTCTTGGAAACCGAGAATATATAGATAATGCCCGTATGAATAAAGCTGATGTTTTGGGAATGACAGGCATGTATAAGGAAGCAATGGATTTGATGCGGAATATTCATGCAGAACGGTTGTCGAAAAATCTCCGTCCCTATTATTATCATATCTATCGCACAATCTATGGACTTATGGCTGACTATGCAGTTACAAAGTATGAAAGGAAACTTTATACGGAACTTACGGACAAATATCGTGATTCATTGCTACTAGTCAATAAGGATAACCTTTTGATACATACCTTGATTCAGTCCGACCAGTATAATGTACGCAACGAATATGATAAAGCCATTTGCTTACTGACAGATTATTTAGCCCAGCAGAAGGAATATGAACATGATGTTGCAATTTGTGCCTATACTTTATCAGAGTCCTATCGTCTGAAAGAGAATAAAGAAAAAGAAAAAGAATTTTTGATTATTTCTGCCATAGCAGATATGACAACCGCTGTCCGGGAATACATTTCTTTGCGTAAGTTAGCCATATTGCTTTATCAAGAGGGAGATATCGAGCGTGCCTATTCTTATGTAAAGATATGTATGGAAGATGCCGCAGCTTGTAATGCTCGGTTGCGCAAATTGGAGATTTTGGAGATATTTCCCATCATTAACGATGCTTACCAACAAAAGGCAGAGAAACAGCAGGAACAAATGAAATGGACATTGGCATCTATCAGCATACTTTCATTTTTTTTATTGCTTGCCATATTTTATGTATATAAACAGATGAAGAGGTTGGCTATCGCTCGCAAAGAAGTGATTGACACCAATAAGCGGCTAAAAGAACTGAATGAAGAACTTCACCTTTCGATGCACAAGCTTAAGGAGGCTAACCACAGTATTGCTGAGAATTCTTATCTGAAGGAGGAGTATATTGGTCGATATATGGATCAATGTTCGGTATATTTGGAGAAGATGGACAATTACCGCCGGTCATTAGGTAAGATTGCTGCTACTGGGAATGTGGAAGAACTCTACAAGAACATCAAGTCTTCCAAATTTATAGAGGTGGAATTGAAGGAATTCTATACGAACTTTGACAATACTTTCCTGCAAATGTTCCCTACTTTTGTGGAGGATTTCAATGCCTTGCTTACCAATGATGAGCGAATATCTTTGAAAACTGGTGAACGGATGAATACAGAGTTACGCATCTTTGCACTGATACGCTTGGGCATTAGTGACAGCGTGAAGATTGCTCAGTTTCTACGCTATTCTGTAACCACCATTTATAATTACCGTACGAAAGTTCGAAATAAAGCCGCTGGTGACCGTAACCTACTAGAACAAGAGGTAATGAAAATTGGAAAATCAAAAGATTAATAGAAGTTTACGATTCAGAATATTCTTGTTTTACACTTATATTTTTACTACTTTTTTAGTTTTACTATATTCTTTTATATTTCTAATATACAGTGATTTACGTGTTTTTTCATTGATGTAAATCACTACTTTTTCACTCTTTGATTCATAATTAGTATTTCTTATCTGATATTTTTGCGTTGTCTCTTTTCCCAAGAAAGAGATAGTTTATAATTTATACTTTTTTATCAACTTTAAAATCTTATATTATGTATGCAAAAGAACAATTTAATTAGGAAACAAAGGGTAATAATTCGAATAGCCAACAAGTATCCAGACCCGCGATATGTCGTTCTGCTTAATAGGCTGTTATATTGTAATCAATGACGTTAATCTTTTAATTTTAAAAACTATGAAAGTAAAAACTACTATTCTGGCGCCACTATTTTTGTGGATAGGATTCTTTCCAGTTTATGCTGATGAGTCTATGGCAGAAAGTATTATTGTCCAACAGCAAGTAAAAGGTATCCGAATTAGTGGAACCATACTTGATAAAGAGAAATCTCCACTTCCAGGTGTTAATGTGACAGTCAAAAATGAGCCAGGAGGGGCTATAACTGATGTGGATGGTCACTTCTATATTGAGGTACCGAATAAACAGAGTGTATTAAATATAACTTACATAGGTTTCAAGTCTAAAGAAATCGTGGTTGGAAATGAAATCAACTTCAATATTATATTAGAAGAAGATGTAGAAGCTTTGGATGAGGTTGTGGTAGTAGGTTATGGTAATCAAAAGAAACTTTCAGTTATTGGTTCGGTACAGACTATAGAACCTACCAAGTTGCAAGTCGGGTCCTCCCGTTCACTCAGTAACAATTTAGCCGGACAGTTAGCGGGTGTGATTGCAGTACAGCCATCTGGCGAACCCGGATATGATAACTCAAATTTCTGGATTCGAGGCATTGCTTCTTTCAGTGGAAATACTTCTCCATTAGTATTGGTAGATGGTGTAGAACGTAGCTTAAATGATCTTGATCCTGCTGAAATTGAATCTTTTTCTGTTTTGAAAGATGCTTCAGCCAGTGCTATGTATGGCGTACGTGGAGCGAATGGAGTCATTATTATCAATACAAAACGCGGAACGATAGCCGCTCCTTCTGTTAATGTACGTGTAGAGCAGTCCATTCAGGCTCCCACCAAACTTCCTGAGTTTATTGGAGCTGCTGAATATATGAGTTTACTCAATTCTCTGGAAAGTGATCCCAATAAACGTATGTTTACAAAGGAACAGATACTTAAAACTTATTATGGCTACGACAAAGATTTATATCCGGATGTAGACTGGATAGACGCTATTACCAAAGATTATGCAACTTCTACTCGTGCTAATCTTACAGTAAGTGGTGGAACAGAAATACTCCGTTATTCTCTTACAGCCTCTCTTTATCATGAAAATGGAATTATGTCTTCCGATAAGAGTTTGCCTTATGATACCCAAAGTAAGTTGAACCGTTACAACATACGGGCAAATGTAGATCTAGACTTGACAAAAACGACCCTAGTTCGTTTTAATGTAGGTGGTTACTTACAAAATCTACATAAAAGTCGCAGTGGTACGGATGAAGTTTTCAGTGCTGCTTTTGAAACTCCTCCTTTTGTACACCCTGCTGTTTATTCAGATGGAACTATTCCTATTGCCAGCAGCAACCGCCCTAATCCTTGGGCTATCAGTACACAGAACGGTTACTACCGTAGCGGACGGAGTAAACTGGAATCTTTGTTTGCAGTTGAGCAGAATCTTAAAATGATAACTCCGGGACTAAAAGCTAAGCTCACTTTTGCATTTGATACATATAATGAGAACTTTGTGACACGTGGTAAGGAGCCGGACTATTATAGCGTAGCAAAATCACGCAATGATGAAGGTGAACTAGTACATAGCATCTTGAAATACGGAAGTGAGTTTCTTGACCATTCCAGTAATGCAAATTACGGTAACCAGAGCGTTTATTTGGAAGCGGCACTCAGTTATAATCAGACGTTTAATAACAGACACATGGTAGATGCACTTCTTTTGTATAATCAACGCAGCTATGATTGGGGCGATATACAGCCGAACCGGACACAAGGTATTGCAGGACGTTTTTCATATACATTTGACCGCCGCTATATTTCTGAATTCAACTTTGGATATAATGGTTCGGAAAACTTTGCGAAAGGCAAGCGTTTTGGCTTTTTCCCTTCCATCGCCTTGGGGTGGCTCGTTAGTGAGGAGCAATTCATGGAACCTATACGCAATGTGATAAGTAAACTGAAACTCCGTGCCTCTGTGGGAACGGTAGGAAATGACAATATCGGTGGACGCCGTTTCGCTTATATCACAACCATCAATTCAAAAGCTAATGGTTACAATTGGGGATATACAGGAGATACTTATCGTGACGGTGTGCAGGAAGGAGAAGTCGGCGTAGGAAACCTGACTTGGGAGAAAGCGCTTAAAACGAATATAGGTATAGAAATAGGCCTTTGGAATGAGCTCGATTTCCAACTCGATCTATTTAAAGAACGCAGGACCAGTATTTTTATGCAACGTGCTACCATTCCTTCCCAAACAGGATTTATCAACAATCCATACGCCAATTATGGCAAGGTGGACAATAAAGGTCTCGATCTATCACTGAATTACAACAAGCGAATTAATAAGGATTGGAACATTAGCGTAAGAGGAACTTTTACTTATGCTAAGAATACAATCATTGAACGAGACGAACCAGAATCAGTCAAAGGAACTTATCGTTCTATTACCGGGCATTCAATCAATACGCTGTGGGGGCTGCAAGCCTTAGGACTTTATACCGATGATGATTTCGTAGATGGAAAATTGAAAGAAGGAATTCCTGTTCCACAACTGGGCGGTGAAGTGCGTCCGGGCGATATCAAATACCGTGACATGAATAACGATGGCTATATAACTAGTGCTGACGAAGGCTATATTGGTGGTACTACTGACCCGAGAATCGTTTATGGATTTGGCGGAAATATCAATTTCCGTAATTGGGATATGAGTTTCTTCTTCCAAGGAAGTGGCGACATTTACCGTATTATCGGTGGGTCGGATTATTTCATTCCCGGTAGCGGAGCCGGTGTATTAGGTAATGTCTATACCAACTATACAGACTGCTGGACTGAAGAAAATCCTTCTCAGGACGTTTTTTGGCCACGTCTTTCTCAGAGTACTAATACGAACAATAACCGTGCCTCGACTTTCTGGAAGAAAAATATGAGTTTCCTCCGTTTGAAAACACTTGAAATAGGCTACAGTCTACCTAAGAATGTCGTTAATAAAATTAGTGCGAAGAGTATCCGATTATTTGCCAGTGGGAATAACTTGTTCTACATTTCCAAGTTCAAATTATGGGACCCGGAACTGGCCACCTCTGATGGTTTAAAATATCCGTCCATGCGTTCTTTGATGTTGGGGGTAGAAGTAAATTTTTAATGTAGAATGAACTAAAGAAAAAGAACAATGAAATTTATAAAAAATATTCTTATAGGATTTATAGTCACAGCTTCATTGATGTCTTGTGTTGACTATCTTGACAAAGAAACTGATACAGAATTAACTCTTCCTTTGGTCTTTGAAGACAAAACTCGTATTAGATCGGAAGAGCGTCGTGTAGGGAAAGAGTGTAGATCTCGGTGGT
>OGMO01001696.1_pt1 | contig 12189 bp, 10 predicted proteins | sample 1573241 | NCBI WGS metagenome assembly OGMO01 (sample SAMEA2581896, study PRJEB24529) | metagenome | biome: Human gut stool | place: China | collected 2011 | reverse complement strand
CGCCGTGGGGAAGCAGGTGGCGGGAATACTGGGATTCAGCCCCAAGTGGTCGCTCTCGCCCGCCTGCTTGCGCAAGCCGTGGGGACCGTCCGACAGCCAGATCTGCGGGATGCCGTGTTGGGGCATACCCCGCGTTTTGAAGGTTTCCGCGCCGGAAAGCAGCGCGCATTTTTCTTCCAAGGTCAATTCTTTCAGCAAAAGTTCTGTATTTTGCATATATTTTCCCTTCTCATAAGAAAAGCCGCATCCAACGCCTGCAAGCAGACATCAGACGCGGCTTTCATTCAGCAAGTACCGTTAGGTTTTATCAGGGACAATGGACGCTTACTCTGCCGCCAGCGTGACCACAGCCTCGTTGATGGAGTAGGTGGTGCTGGAGCCCCAGCCGGAGACGATTTCGTCGTGGGCGGGGATGGTCAGCTGCTTGCTGCCGTCCTCACCCTCGGTGATGGGCACCGTCAGGGCATCGCTGCCGTTCAGGGTCATGGTAAGGGCATTGTCCTGCACATCCACCAGCGTGCCGGTGATGGATGCAGAGTCGTCGGCGGCAGTCAGCGTGCAGACCTTGTGGGAGTAATCCACCAGCAGCACGGCATCCGTTGCGGTGGGCGTCTCACCCTGCACCAGCTCATAGCTGCCCGTGTACTGCTCGGTGACCAGATCCTCGACCTGCACTTCAAACGTAGCGGTTGCACCCAGGAAGGAGGCCGTCACGGTCTTGGTGCCTACGGTGTCGCTGTCGTAACCGGTGAAGGTCAAGCGACCGCCCCAGATGGACTCCTCCGCACCGTTGGCGCGGGTAGCCGTCACAACCAGCTCACCCGGGTTGAAGGTGTCGCCCGTGTAGAAGGTGCGCAGGTTGGAGGCATCGATCGTCAGGCTCTTGGCATGGGCATAGGGCTGACCGTAGATGTTGATGTTGCGGGTGAACATACCGCCCATAACGCCATAGCTCAGGCTGGCTTCCATGCTGTATGCGCCGTGGTCGGTGTCAAAGACGAAGACATCCGCATCTGCGCCGCCATCCACATCGGTGGGGCGCACAGTGCCGTCGGCGTCCTGATTGCCCAGCAGATGAATGACGAAGTTCTTGTCGCCGTTTTCATCGTAGTTGTACCAGTAGCCGTAAACATGGGAGATAGAGTCGCCGCCCACGGAGGTGCTGGGACCGCTGAAGGAGCCCCACATCGAACCGTCGGTGTAGCAGTACATATCAAGACACGCCGGATCCACGATGGTGCTGAAGCCCTCGGTGTACTGACCCTCAAAGAAGTAGGCGACTTCCCCGTTCGGCTCCTTGGCTTCCCAGGTTTCCTGCGGGATGGCAATAAGGTCATCCAGCGTCTTGGAGACATACTCGTTGTCGTTGTAATTCATAACGGGACCATCGGCAGAAGTCTGCGCCGCATCGGGGGCAACCTCCGCATTGTCGGCCGAGGGCAGGCTGCTGCTCTGCAGGGAGAAACCACCCACGCAGACCGCAGCGACCACGACCACCGCACCGGCGGCAGCAAACTGTTTGCCGGTGGCTTTTGCCTCGCCGGTTTTCGTCTGCTTGCAGAAGCAGGCAATCACGCTGAGCAGGCAGGCAATGAAGGTGCCGACCATATAAAACACGCACAGACCGGCGTTGCCGCCCGCAAAGGTGACATGGTTGATGACGTCGGCAAAGACGAAATACAACTGCACAACGACAAGATACAGGGCAATGTTATAAATGACCGCCTGAATCAGTGCGCTGAACGGAACGGAAACAAAGAAGAAAACGAGCGAAGCGGCAGCACCGACCAGCAGCACCACGCCGGCCATCGTGCCGGAGTGACCCAGAGGGGCAGCCGTGGCCTGTGTGAGCAGGAATACAATGCCGGTGATCAGCGCGACCAGCGCTGCGGCAAGGCAGAACCAGCTGCCCAGCCCTTTATTTTTCAAGCCTTTATTCATCAGGTTCCACCTCCATCAATTCTTTTTGGCGGCACGATTCTTCCGCTTTTCCTCGGAGAAAACGTCCGTGTAGGTATGCAGCACATACATCACGACAGCGGCAACGGCCAGTGCGCAGAACACAACATCGAGGGCGCGCAGGGTCGTCTGCCACCACGGGGCTGCGTCGGAAACGACAACGTCCTCCGCGCCGGAGCCGCCCATAGAGGACTGCAGCATGATGTAGTACAGATAATGGTTGGAGTCGATGACCTTCTGCAGCAGGTCGCCGTCATCGGTGCTGGTGATCAGCTTCTCGATTTCGTTCGGGCGGGCGGTATCCAGGCAGAAGATGTTGTTGCCTGCCATCAGCATTTCGGGGGCAGAGGAATACTCGGACGCAGTCAGCGCATCGTCGATGATGTAGCCGCCGTAGTTCCACTCGTCGCGCAGGATGTGCTGGATGCCCTGATTGGCGGCAGCGTACATAACGCCGATACGGTTGTAAGCGGTCATAACGCCGAGAGAATCGCCCTCAGCCAGAGAACCCTCAAAGGCGCGCATATAGATCTCGCGGATGGACTGCTCGTTCGCAAAGGTGGAGATGCCCTGACGACCGGCTTCCTGCTCGTTCAGGAAGAAGTGCTTGACCGTGCCGATCAGACCCTTGTTGCGCATACCGTGGGAAACGGCCTTGGCAGCATAGTAGCTGAGAACGCCGTCCTCGGAGAAATACTCAGAGGTACGACCGGAGTAGGGAGAACGCAGGGTGTCCGCGCCGGGCGCGTAGGCGATGGGGATGGACGCATACAGCGCATCCTCGCCGTACATCTCGCCAAAGCGGGTCTGCACATCGTGGTTCCAGGTTGCGCCGACGATGGGCAGCGTAGCCCAGCCGGTGCAGTTGCGGCGGTCGCCGTACTTAAACTGACCGTTCATGCCCTCGGGACCATCGACGATGGTGCAGCCGGGCTTGTTGACAGCCTTGACAGCCTTGATGCCCTTGGAGTCGCCCATGTTGATGAGCAGATCGCTCAGCGTCAGCTGAGAAAGGAAGTCGTTCCACTTCGGGTCGTCGAAGGCGACGCCGATCATATCGCTGAAGTTGATCTTCTCATCCAGCTCCACGCCGAGGTTGAAGTCGGAAACGCTCTTGGCGTCGGCTGCCTTGACGTAGGTCTGCATATTCAGACCGTTGTACAGCTTATCGTTGACCGTCAGGGTCTCCAGCGTGGTGGGGTAGGTCGTATCCCACGCGCTGCGGGACAGGTAGGTGATTTTTTCGTCGTCGTTCGCCCAGTAATTCACATCAGCGTCGTCGAAGGTGTTCGTGACTTCCACATCGCTGTTGTAACGGGAGTTGCGGTACTTTTGGGTATCGACCTCGGTGTTGGGGGCGGTCCAGGTGGCCACGGCGGCGGTGTTGCCGGTGACGACATTGCCGTCCTGATCGATCAGCTTGCCCGCAACGGCGTCACCGCACTTGGCGGCCAGCACATTGTTCAGTGCCTCGTGTGCGCCGTTGCCGACAGCGAAGTAGTAATCGCCCGCATCGAGGATGTAGCCCTTCGCGCCGTTGGCGTCATAGGACGCGAGGAAGTAGCCGGGCACATCGACCGTGACAGTCTCGGATGCACCTGCGGCCACGTCGATTTTGTCATAGCCCAGCAGCTGGATCGAGGACTTTTCGACGTTGTTCTGCTTGTCGTAGTCGGTGTAGGGGGTCTGTGCGTACAACTCCACCGTAGCCTTGCCGTCCCTGTCGCCGGTATTGCTCACCGTGACAGTCGCCGTAAAGGTGTCGGTGTCGCTGTTGTAGTCCAGTTTGTCAAGGTTGTACTCATAGTTCGTGTAGGACAGACCGTAGCCGAAGGGGAAGCAGACCTCCTCGGCGTAGTTCCAGCCGTCGGTCGAGGCTTTGGTGCCAACCGTGGAATCGGCGTTGCCCTGACCGAGGATGGTGTCCTCGTAGCGGGTCTCGTAGTAGCGGTAGCCGACGTAGATGCCTTCGTTATAGCTGACAAAGCTGTCGCCTGCCGCGCGGGGCGTTTTGCTGCCGTAGTTGTAGGCGTGCAGACCGAAGTTTTCGGCGCTGGGCGCGGACAGGGAGTTGGCGGCAAAGGTGGCGGTGGTGTGACCGGAGGGGTTTACCTCACCGGTCACAACGCGGATGGCGCCGGGCATACCGTAGAAGCCGGGGTTGCCGACCCACAGCACGGCGTCAACATTGTACTCGTCCAGCCAGTCCATCTCCATCGCAAAGACGGAGTTCAGCAGGACGACGGTTTTCTTGAATTTGCCGGAGTCCTTGATTTTCTGGAAGATCGCTTTCTCGTTGTCGTCCAGCTCCAGCATACGCTTGCCCTCGTCGTTGACCATTGCAAGGTCGTTGCCCTCGGTGGCAAAGCGGGACAGCGTAACAAACGCGACATCGCCGTAGGACGCAAACGAGTCGGTGACGCTGCCGGTGAACAGCGCCGGGTCATATTCGCCCACGCTGGAAACGCTTCTTTCTTTCGGCGCGGTGGCGGAAGCGTAGGCGTCCAGCACGGTTTGGTTCACGTTGAAGCCGGCATCCTGCAGGGCGTCAACGGGGGTTTTCTGGTAATCCGGGTTTGTGGAGGAACCGCCTGCGGTGCTGCGGAACACCGGGTCGATGCTGCCGCGGCCAAAGACCGTGACGTTGCGCTCAGACTCGGAAAGCGGCAGGGCATTGTTGCGGTTGTAGAGCAGCACGCTGCCCTCTTCCTCCTCCTGCTCACAGAACTGATAAGCGGCTTCGATGTACTTTTCGTAGCTTGCATCAGACAGGGTGCCGTCAGCGGAGAACTCCGTGCCGCCGTAAGATGCGTCAGCGCCTTCGATGCCGAGTGCATGGTTGACTTCGCCTTCCTGCTGGAACGCAATAGTCGTTCCGGTCAGGACAAGGTTTGCCACCAGCACAGCCGCGCCGGACAAGCCCAGCCAACGGCGGGACTTGTTTGAGGTTTCCTTTTGTGCCATAGGTTTTTCTCCTTCCTAAACTGTCACAGATGAATGATACGATGCGCTTGCTGCCAAGGGCTGCGCACTTCCCTTTTACAGAAACCGTTCATATCTTTTTCACAAAGCTATCATAAAGGGAAGCGTTGACCGGGTCAATGCAGTTGGCGTAAACGTCAAAAAACACGGCACAAATGACACAAAAGCAAAGCGACTGCCGAAAGGCAGTCGCTTTTGGGTTATGCAGTTTCTTTTTGGCTTTTCCCGCAGGGGAAGGTGACCACCAGGTAAAAAATCGAGTCCTCCACAAAGCAGTCTGCCGTGCCGCCGTACAGCTCGGCAATGCTTTTGATGCTTTTTATGCCGTAGCCATGCTCCTCGGTATCCTGTTTGGTTGTGACGATAGCGCCGTCCCGCAGCGTCGGCGGTGCGGGGGTGTAGTTCTGCACGCGGATAACCGCCATGTCACGGCAGCGGCTGATGTCCAGTGTGATGACCCGCTTAGACGCATCGTTTACCTGCGTCAGACACTCAATGGCATTGTCCAGCGCATTGCCCAGCAGGGAGTAAATGTGGTAGTGCTTCATATTCTCCAGACAGCTGCCGTCTGCCGAGCAGACCAGCTGAATACCTGCCCGCCCGCAGAGTGCCGACTTTTGGGTCAGTGTGATGTCCAGGGCCTTATTCCCGGTGAAATAGCGCAGGTTCAGGTTGTTCATCTCTTCTTCCAGACGGGCGCGTTCCTCATCTGTGGCGCGGGAATACTGCTGTTTCAGGTCATGGTAGCGGATGTTGATTTTTTCCATGTCTTTTTTTGCCTGCTCATACTGCTGCTTGTCACATTCCAGCAGCTGCGCCAGCATTTCATTTTCGTGTTCCAGACTCTTGATGCTGCAATTTGAAAATTCCAGCGCCAGAATCGTGATGGCAAACAGGATGCAGAACGCATTCAGCGCCAGATAGGCGGTCAGGTAGGACTCTGCGCTGCTGTCCAGAACATCCTCCAGCACAACACTCAGGTAGACCGCGGCAATCAGGAAAAAGCCGGAGTAAAGCACAGTCTTGACATTGTCAAACAGCAGGCGCCCGCGCCGGATGCGCAGGGTGAGCAGCCGGTAGATGACCAGACAGACCACAAGGTTGCTGAAAAGCAGAATGAAAAAGCTATCGAGCCTGTCCGTGCGCCCATGGTGAACCAGCCAACCAATGGGCATATAGGCCAGCTTACTGGCAATGTGCTGCACCGCGTAGGCACAGGTTGTATAAAACAGGGCGTGCAGCGGGCTGCAGTCAAAGCTGAACCATATCAGGTCAAACAGCAGCGTCGTATACAGCAGCAATTTTGCCCAAAGCGGCAGGAATGCCAGGGTGTCCGTCAGCGCAAGAAAGGCCCATACACCCGCCGCCAACCGCGGAACGAAGCAGCTGCGGCGCTGCCCCCACGGGACAAACAGGCAGGCGCATAGAATCATACCCAGCTGGATTTGCTGGTTCAGTATCCAATTTATGACCGGCACGGGTCTTCCCACTCCTTTTTTGCCATATATCGGGAGAATGCTTCGGTGAAGGCGTCCTTGTAGGTGCGCCCGATGGGCAGTGCCGCCCCGCCGATATAGACATTCATACGGCTTACCGCCGTGATACAGCGCAGGTTCACAAGGTAACTGGCGCTGCATCGTACAAAGCCGTAGGGCGTCAGCTGCGCCGCGATTTCCTGCATCGAACCGCGGTTTTTGATGATCTCGGTCTTACCGTCCCCGCCGCACAGGTTGTACAGCAGGTCGTGCTGGCGCACCTCCACATAGGCGATTTCCGCTGCATCCAGCAGCCGCGTCACGGTGCCGTCCTTGACGACAATGTGCGGCGGCGCAGTCTTTTGACCGGCGCGCTTTTGCAGCACCTTCAGCGCCCGCGTCAGATACATATGGAAGGAGTACCACTGTATCGGCTTTACAATAAAGCCCAGCGCGCCGACACTGTACCCGTTCAGCGCGAATTGCTGCAAATTCGTGCAAAAAATGAGGATGACGTCTTGATCTGTCTCCCGGATTTTTTCGGCCAGTTCCATGCCGGACATCTGCGGCATATCAATGTCCAGATATAAAATGTCAAAATCACGGTCTTGCGCCGCCAGATAGACTGCCGCACAGTCGAACTCCTGTACGTTCAGTTCTGTGCCGTTCTCCGCGCCAAACCGCGCCAGTGCCTGTTTCAGTTGGTCTCTTTCTTGTTTTTCATCGTCCACAATGCCGATTCGGATCATCGTGCGTTCCTCCCTCCGCGCAAGGATCTATACAAATATGATATACCCCCGAACGCAGCCGCGTCAACCTTTTACGAGCGAATCGTCCAATTTTTCCAAGATATTTCAGGTGGCAGTTGCCGCAGTTGCAGCCGCCGTAGATCATACCGTCCTCCACGGCTTCGGGAATTTTGAACGCCCCGGTTTCGTACCCGTACAGCGTCCACAGGTGGTCTTTTTTGTTAAAGTAGGTCTGGCAGCCGGCGGCTTCATATTCCTTGAATTTTTTGTCGCAGTCAGCGAGCAGCTTGCGGTAACGCAACGGCTCGATGCCGACATCCTTTTCCTCGCTGGTGGGGCAGTAACGGGCGAACGCAAAGACGTTCGCACCCGTTGCCACAACCGCGTCGATGATGCCGGGAACCTCGTCAATGTTCGTGCCGGAAACTGTGGTCATCACCACGGAGCGGATGCCCGCCCGATTGATGCAGACGATTTTTTCCAGCGTAATGTCAAAGCTGCCGGGCTTGCGGAACCAGTCGTGGGTTTCACGCAAGCCGTCAAGGGAAAGCTGGTATTTTTCGCAGCCGTATTCTTTTAAGCGGCGGCAAACCTCGTCGGTCAGGTGGAACGGATTGCCGAGGATCGCAAACGGAACACTGTGCTGCTCCATCAGCCCCAGCAGCTTCCAGAAGTCCGGGTGCAAAATCGGGTCGCCGCCAGTAATGTAAAAATACGGCAGGCGGTCATAGAACGCACAGAAGTCCAGGCAGTTATAAAAGGTGTCCTGCATTTGCTGCCAGGACATTGCATCCAACTTTTTATTGCAGTTCTCGGAGAAAATGTAGCAGTGCTTGCACCGCTGGTCGCATTCATCCGTGATATGCCACTGGAAAGAAAAATACTGTTTCATGGGATCCTCCTTGTTGTGGTGGGACGCATTTCCGAAAGTGAAACAGCCGTTGCCCTCTCGGAAATACGCCCCAAGGTTTTCTTGGGGTGTATTCCTTACACCTTACTGCTTGTCGCCGGCGCCACAGGCAGAACCGCAGGCGGCGGGCTTCTCGGCGGGCTTGTCGGCAGCGCCGCAGGCAGAACCGCAAGCAGCGGGCTTCTCAGCGGGCTTGTCGGCAGCACCGCAAGCCGTAGCAGGGGCGGAAGCCGCCTTCTTGTTCCAGCCAAAGAGATCAGAAAGAGCCATGGTTGTTTACCTCCCAATAATATTCAGTGGGCGTTTCGCCCTCCTGTGCCTTTATTGTACTTGAAACATATTTCGGGCACAAGTACGCACAATTTTATTACATAGGCACCTTTTTGTAACCTTTGGCGGGCTGGGATTTTCTCTTGCAATTTCAAGCGTGCTGCACTACACTATGAGTGTAACATTCAAAAAGAGGTGTTGTATATGCTGACCAAAGAAGAACTCCCTGCCTGCCCGGTAGCCACCACCGTCCAGATGATCGGCAGCAAATGGAAGCTGCTCATCATGCGGAATCTGCTTCAGCGCCCGTGGCGCTTCAATGAGCTGAAAAAGGACCTGGAAGGGATCAGCCAAAAGGTGCTGACGGACAGCCTGCGCTCGATGGAAGCCGATGGTATCATTACCCGTACCGTCTATCCCGAAGTACCGCCGAGGGTGGAATACGCCCTCTCCGACTTAGGCGAATCCATGCGTCCCATTATGGATGCAATGGAGATTTGGGGGACGGAATATAAAAAATCGAAGGAATAAAAAGCATCAAGCCTGTCGGAGCAATTCGACAGGCTTGATGTTTTCATGCTTTTTATATCATTCCCAAAAAAGCGGAAGCGGACGATGGGCTGATGCGAATCAGAAGCCAAGATATAGCACCGGAGCTGCCAGAGGGAACAACTTCCCAGCAAGGGGTGCTGCCGTGCCTTTTCACAGGTTCTTTCCGTTCGTTTCGGCTACGTTGGCGTACCAGACAGCGCTGTCCTTGGGGGTTCGTTTGCCGGTTGCGTAATCGAGATAGATCAGACCAAAGCGCTCGTTATAGCCCTCGCTCCACTCAAAATTATCCAGCAGTGACCAGTGGAAATAGCCGCGCACATCCACGCCACTGTCAATCGCGCGGCGCAGCGCCAGAAGATAGCGGTGGGTGAAGTCAATGCGCGCAGGGTCATGCACCTTGCCGTCCAGATGGATGCTGTCGGTGCAGGAAAGGCCGTTCTCGGTGATGTAGATGGGCAGACCGTACCGCTCCCAGATAAAGCGTGTCCCCCACTCCATCGACTCCGGGGTGATGGGCCAGCCGATGGCTGTGCGCGGATGTCCTGCGGCCCGGGGGCAGAATTCCGGCTTGCCGTTTGCCCCGGCGCGCACCATGACGGAGTTGTAGATGTTCATCCCGATGAAATCCAGCCTGCCCAGCGGCAGAGCGTCCAGCTGCTCCTGCGGGATGGCATCCACCACACGCTGGGCCTGACCGCCCGCGATCACAGGCCAGCCGCGCCCGCACAGCGGATCAAGTGCCGGGGCATAGGTGAAGGTCCAGTCTCCGTCCGCCAGCGCAAAGGTTGCCTCGCGGGCCGCCGCAATATCGGCAGGGTCATCTGTTGCCGGGGTGCAGATGCGCCCTGTCGGGGCCATGCCGACCCGGGCATCGGGGTCAGCCCTGCGGATCGCATCGGCCGCAAGGCAGTGGGCGTAGATCGTGTTGTGCCACGCTGTAAACACCGAGCCGTCATCCAGACGGAAACCGGGTGCGTGTACACCGCTGCTGTAGCCCAGCCCCACGCTGCACTGCGGCTCATTGAGGGTAAAATAGTACCGCACCCGCCCCTTAAAGTGCGCGGCCACCGCGGCGGCATACCCGGCGAAGGCTTTTGCCGTATCATCATTCAGCCAGCCGCCCTTGTCCTGCAGGGCTTGCGGCAGATCCCAGTGGTAGAGCGTGACATAAGGCTCGATCCCTGCCGCAAGCAGCGCATCGACCAGCCGGTCATACCAGGCAAGACCTGCCGGATTGACTGGTCCCGTGCCCTGCGGGAAGATGCGCGGCCAGGCAATCGAGAACCGGTACGCCTTCAGGTGCATCTCTTTCAGCAGTGCAATATCCTCTGCCCAGCGGTGGTAGCTGTCGCAGGCGATGTCCCCTGTATCACCGTTCCTTGTTTTGCCCGGCGTATGGCTGAAGGTATCCCAGATGGACAGTCCCCTACCATCCTCCTGCACTGCGCCCTCGACCTGATAGGCTGCGGTTGCCGCGCCCCAGACGAAATTTTCCGGAAATGACATCGTATATTCCTCCGTATTTTGTCGTTTGCTTTTTTTGCATAAACACCAAAAAAGGTGCAGCGCAAGCGCACTGCACCTCCGTAAGTGTTATTTTACCCTTTCACGCTGCCCAATGCAACGCCCCGCACAATATATTTTGAGAGTAGCAGATAGACGATCATAACCGGCAGAATGGCGATGGTGATCATCATATATACCTTACCCATATCGAACTTCAAAAAGTCCGCGCTGCGCAGCTGCGCCACCAGAATGGGTACGGTTTTCCACTTGGCATCGTTAATAATCAGCGCCGGGATAAAGTAGTTGTTCCACGCGCCCACAAAGCTGAATATCGCCTGCACCGCCATAGCGGGCTTCAGGATCGGCAGAATGACCGTGTTGAAGGTGTGGAACTCTCCCGAGCCGTCAATGCGCGCCGCATCAATAATGTCGCGCGGCAGGCTCGAATCCATATACTGCTTCATGAAGAAGAACACTGTCGGTGCGGCGATGCTCGGCAGAATCAGCGGCCAGAGGGTGTTGGTCAGCTTCATCGAGTCCATCAGGTTCAAAAAGCCGAGCGCCGAAACCTGTGTGGGCATCGTCATGATGAGCAGAATGACGGTAAAGGCCAGCTTGCGCAGCTTGAAGTCATACGCATAGATGGCGTAGGCCGTCAGTGCGCTGAAATAGACCGACAGCGCCGCACAGGCAGCCGACACGATCAGGCTGTTGCGCAGACCGGTCAGGATCGGCACATTGGCATCATGGGTGGTGTTGAAGAAGTTAACGCCAAAGCTGCCGCGGGGCAGCGGGTCAAACCCCTGCTGGATGGTAAAGTTGTTGTGCGTGGCGTTGACGATCAGCACATAGAAGAAGAACAGGCAGGTAAAGCAGAGGACAAACAGCACGATATAGGCCACTGCACGCTGCAGGGTCAGCATAGGGTCGTGAATTTTGCTTGCCTTTGCGGTAGTGGTGGCTGCGGTTTTGGTCTCGTTCGGCATACTGGTTCACGCTCCTTCCTTAGTGATGCCTGGTGGCCGCTTTGGCTGCCTTGATGCGGGCTTTCTCAGCCTTGCGCTGCTCACGGGTCAGGCCGTCATCCTCCTGCGTGAGGGTAAAGTAGATGATGACGCAGAGCACCGCACAGAGCAGGAACATCAGCACCGAGATAGCGCCGGCTGTGCCGTAGTTTTTGTTGTACAGATGCTGGTTCAGGCTTATGCCATTGACCTGTATAACGCTCTGGGTGTATTCCTGCCCCTGATTACAACAAACTGCGCAGTATTGGGTGTAGCCGTTACAAATATGCAGAAGGGCTACAACTTCATCGAATCCGTTCTGAACGCAGTTGGTGGTGCTGCCGGTTTTGCTCTGGCAATCATTCTGTTTGCCGGTATTCGTGAAAGAATCGCTGACAATGAAACACCGAAGGCCTTCGATGGTTTCCCTATGGCTCTGATCACAGCTGGTCTGATGTCTATCGCATTCCTGGGCTTCTCCGGTCTGATCAAACTGTAATAGAGGAGGGTAAAAGAATATGGATCCAATGAGTATTTTATTTCCCGTTCTGAGTGTCGGCGGTATGGGCGTTGTTTTCGGCGCTTGCTTGGGTGTTGCGAGTGAAGTTTTCAAGGTTGAAGAAGACCCTCGTATCGGTCAGGTTTTGGAATGTCTGCCCGGCGCTAACTGCGGTGGTTGTGGTTTCCCCGGTTGTGGTGGTTGTGCATCTGCAATCGTTGCCGGTACAGCTCCTGTAAATGCCTGCCCCGTTGGTGGCGCAGCAGTTGCTGAAAAGGTTGGC
>OGMO01001694.1_pt1 | contig 12193 bp, 7 predicted proteins | sample 1573241 | NCBI WGS metagenome assembly OGMO01 (sample SAMEA2581896, study PRJEB24529) | metagenome | biome: Human gut stool | place: China | collected 2011 | reverse complement strand
TGCCTCACGCCCACCGTCGCGCGCCAGTCCTCATCAAGGACGCCGCCCGAAGTCCGCTCAACGTCGGCCCAGAAGTACGTGGCGGGCGTCAGGTTGAAGTTGACGCCGAGGCCGTACTCGACCCAGGTGTCCTTGCCGTCCGTCTCAAGGATCGCACCGTTGCCGCCCGTCACCTTCAGGTCGCCCAAGAACTCATGGACGGCCGAAACGCGCGCATGGACGCTGCCCATTTCGTTCGGCCACTTCACGCCGAAGGCCATGCCTGCACGGCCGAGCAGGCTGTGCGCATCGTCAAACTCATAGTTCGAGCCGTCGCTGAGCTCAAGGCGCTCGGCATCGACGAACGTGTACGTGGCCTCGACCTGAGGCTCGACATAGAAGAGGCTCGAGACGTCGAAGCGCCAGCCGAACTCGCCCGAGAAGCTCAGCGCCACGTTGTCCATCGAACCCTTCTTGCCGCCGTCAACCGTCATGTCGGTCCTGGCGGAGGCAAGACGACCCACCACGTCCACGAACTGGCCGGCCTCACCCATCCACAGGCCGTAGGCCGAGAGACCATAGAGGTCCATGTCGGCATTGCCGCGCCTGTAGTCGGCTTCGCTGCCCGTGTAGCTCAGCGCCGCGCCGAAGCGGATCGAACTGTCGCCGGGCACCGTGTCGACGCCCGCCTGAATCGTGTGGAAGTCGTTCTCAAGCCCTGCGGAGCCCGAGAGACGGCCGCCGTCATAACGTGCCCAGACGCCCGACGTGCCCTGAGACGTGCGGATGTCGCCGAGGCGCTTTCTCACGTCGTTCATGAGGATGCGGTTGATCGCAAGCGGCGCGGCCGCGGCGAGCTCAAGCGTGGACTGCATGACCGAGTTCGGTCCCGTGCTCGTCGTGGCACCTTCCTCGTCGATCCGGAAGCCGTCGTTGTACATGCCTTCCTCGACAGTGCTCGTGACGCCGACGTTCGCGGCTGCATCAACACCCGCCGCCATGAGCGACTTCGCCTCTTCCGCCGTCAGGTCGTCAGAAGTGAGGTTCCTCTCCATCCAGGCGTCCTTGAGCTTGACGTCGATCTTCGAGTTCGCATCGGCTTCAGCGATGGTGATCGTGCCGGTCCGGCTTCCTTCCTCAGCCGTCAAATCTGCGGCGAGATTGACGGTGCCGCCCGTACCAGTCATCTTCTCGACCGTCACGTCGATGGCGCTGTTCGTGATGTTGATCACGCCGCCATTGTTCTCGAGAAGGTTGAGGGCAGTGTATTTCTGGCCGAGATTCACGGTCGTCGAATCTTTCGCTGTTTTGACGGGTGTCCACGTCGCGCCTTTGCTCAGGCCCAGCTTCATGCCCGTGACCGAGAGATACTCGTCTTCCGAGGTTGGTGTGCCCCTCCAGGAGACGACCGTGTTGCCCGTCCAGCTCGATTCGGGGCCGACAAGGTTCAGAACCACCGTAGCGTCAACGGGGGTTTGGGAAGTCGGAGCGTCGTAGCTGAAGTTGACGTTGCCGTTGATGACGGTCGAATGCTTTCCATCCTCATTGACAAGCACTTTCGCGAATCCACGGGCAAGAATGGCGTCATCAGCCGTGATTGTTGCCCTTGATCGTCACCTCACCAGAACTCATGCCGCACACGCCGGTGGCACCGACAGCACGATTGGGATTCTCCGTCGATGCTGTGATCACAACCTCGTCGGCATCGATGAGAACAGACGATGCCTGATTGAACTCAATTGTGTTTGTTGCAGCATAAACGGCACGGACATCCGGCCCGCTTTTCTTGCCGATGGCCTCAATTGACACCTTTTTGCCCTGAATCGCCAGTTGTCCGCCGATGCCTCCAGATCCATTTGCCCAAGCTGCGATCGAGTATTTACCGGTCGCGTCACCCGTATCAGAGGTCTTGATCGTCACCACGCTCTGGTCACGGACACCCAACGAGATTTTGCCGCCGCCCTTTGCATGAACACCGCCGACAGAGCTGCCCGTTCTGGATACGTCGACCAGAATCTTTTCGCCCGTGAAAGTGCCGGCCGCATTGGTCCCCACCGCCAGAATGCCGTAGTCCACATCCCCAACGTAGTTCACGCTATCCGTGATGGTCTCGGTTCCGCTGACCTGATGCAGGGAGGTCGCGGCCGACGCCTGCCCCGCGAACGCTGCGAGCACCGCCACAGCCAGAAGGTTTCGTTTCATGGTTTTCCTCCCCGACGCAGCCCGCACGGTCGCGTCTTGTTGAATTCACAGTCCCGGCCCCGTTGCGCAGTCGTCTCAAAATCTACAACCTCACGGCAATAGGCGCTTTACCCTTCCAATCTACAACAGACTGATACAGACAAGCCAGTTCCGCGTCGTTCATTCCACGCGGCCGAAAAAACCCTCATCGGCCGTCTTTCCCTCTGCCGCCTGCATTTCCGCGAGTCCGACGCCTCGTTGTCCAAGTTCTCTTGATGTCGCACAAACACCACACCCCGACATTTCGGTCCTTGAAGCCTGTAGATGCGCTGCCGATGCCGCCGCACGTCCGGCCTCTCCCCTCACCCCGTCATTTGCGCATTTCAGGTCCATTCTGTATCATGCGGTACGTTCGTACCGGTTGGTACTCAATGACGTACTTCTACGGAGCAAATCATGGAACGACGCAGACTTCTTCAGCTCGCAGGGGCTTTTCTCGCCGCGGGCTCGGCGCCAGGCGCCCTCATCGCGCAGACGACGCCGATGACGATGGTCGTCCCCTTCCCGCCGGGCGGCGGCGGGGACATCCTCGCGCGCACGGTATCCCTTCCCTTCTCGGAGGCGCTCGGTGAAAAGGTGGTGATCTTCAACCGTCCCGGTGCGGGCGGCAACATCGGCACCGGCCAGGTCGTCAAGTCCCAGCCGGACGGCACGACGATCGGATACGTCACGAACGGCATCATGTGCGTCAATCCGTACCTCTACGACCGGCAGAGCTTCGATCCGCTCAAAGACCTAACGCCCGTCGCCGGCCTCACCTCGATCGGCCTTGTTCTCGCCGTCAGCCCCAAGGCTCTTCCCGACGTGCACACCGCAGCCGACCTCGTGAAGCACGCCCAGTCCCGTCCCGGCGAAACCGCCTTTGCGTCCGCAGGACCCGGGACCACGAGCCATCTCGCGGGCATTCTGCTCGAGAGCGAAGCAAAGCTCGACCTCAATCACATTCCGCACGCGGGCGGTGCCGCCGCCGTCAAGGAAGTGCTCTCAGGCCGCGTGCCCTTCCTCATCGACGTGATGCCCAACCTCCTTCCGCACCTAAAGGCCGGCACGCTTCGCGCCCTCGCCGTCACGACGCCCTCACGATCCGCACTTCTGCCCGAAGTTCCCACCATGGCCGAAGCAGGTCTTCCCGGCGTCACGCTCTACGCCTGGGACGGCATCGCCGCCCCGAAGGGGCTCTCCGACGCCGATGCCGATCGCTTCGCGAAGGCCGCCCGTGCCGCGCTCAACGACAAGGCCGTGCGCGACCGTCTTCTGCGCATGGGCGCCGAACCCCAGTTCCGCGGTCCCGCCGACTTCAGGCAATTCATAGAGGCCGAGGCCGCCAAGTGGCGCCCGCTAGCCCTCATGGCCCGCGCACAGCGCTGAGCCCCTTCTCGCATACAGACTTTTTGAACAGGAATCAACGACATGCAGCCCATGCTCGACACCTCACATCTTCCTCCCGTTCCCGAATGGCACAAGGCGGGCGAATTCACCGACATCGTCTATGAGAAGTGCTCGGACGGCATCGCCAAGATCATGATCAACCGTCCCGAGGTTCACAACGCCTTCCGTCCGCAGACGGTGATGGAGATGAGCCGCGCGCTCAACGACGCCCGCAACGACGCAGACGTCGGCGTCATCATCCTGACCGGCATGGGCGAAAAGGCCTTCTGCTCAGGCGGCGATCAGAAGGTCCGCGGCACGGGCGGGTACGTCGGCGACGACGGCACGCCCCGCCTCAACGTCCTCGACCTGCAGCGCGAGATCCGCACCTGCCCGAAGCCCGTCGTCGCCATGGTGGCGGGCTGGTGCGTGGGCGGCGGTCACGTCCTTCACATGATGTGCGACCTCACGATTGCCGCCGAGAACGCCATGTTCGGTCAGACGGGGCCGCGCGTCGGTTCCTTCGACGGCGGCTGGGGCGCCTCCTACATGGCACGCATCGTCGGCCAGAAGAAGGCACGCGAGATCTGGTTCCTCTGCCGCTTCTACAACGCCAAGGAGGCCCTTGACATGGGTCTCGTCAACACGGTCGTTCCGCTTGAGAAGCTTGAAGCCGAAACCGTCCAGTGGTGCCGCGAGATGCTTGCCAACTCCCCGCTCGCCCTCCGCTGCCTCAAGGCCGCCCTCAACGCCGACTGCGACGGCCAGGCGGGCCTGCAGGAGCTCGCGGGCAATGCCACGCTCCTCTACTACATGACCGAAGAGGGCCGCGAAGGCAAGAATGCCTTTCTTGAAAAGCGCCGTCCCGACTTCTCGAAGTTCCAGCGCCTGCCCTGAGGCTGACATGCCCTCTCCCACCACGGGCGCCGGCCCCTCCATGAGCGTCGCCGCCCTCGCACTCTCCGCGCCCGACCGCACGGCCGTTGTCGACGCCTCCCGCCGCATCACGTGGGCGGAACTCGCCCGTCTCGTCTCGGATCGTACGGCCTCGCTTTTGCAGCCCGCTCCCGGCCGCCCGGCCTTCCTCATCCCGAAGCCCGACCTGAACGGCCTCGTCGACATCCTTGCCCATTGGGAGGCGCACATTCCCGCGGTCCTCGTCTCGCCCAAACTCACTTCTGCCGAGCAAGACGCCCTCAAATCCCACGCGGACTCCATCGCAGAACCTCTTCCCGACGGCACCGCATTCGTGGTCTTTACGTCTGGAACGACGGGCCTTCCGAAGCCCGCCATCCTCACGCGCGAGTCCCTGACGGCAGGCGCCAGAGCGATGATCCGCGCCCTTCGCATGACCTCGTCCGACGTCTTGCAGCTCTCGCTCTCGCCCGCCCGCGTGGGCGGCCTCGGGATCATCATGAGAACCCTGGCCGCAGGCAGCACGATCGCGCTGTCTCCGGGCTTTTCGGGCGCCCGCTTTCCCGAGACCCTCGCCCGAAACGGCGTGACGTTCGCCTCGCTCGTCCCCGCCATGCTGGCAGACGTCCTCGAGCGCAATCCGGACTGGCGCAATCCGCCCCACTTGCGCGCCATCCTCATCGGCGGCGCCCCGTTCCCCGACCGTCTTCGCGCCGAAGCCGCCCGACGCGGGATTCCCGTCATGACAACCTACGGCATGACCGAAACAGGCAGCACCTCCGCGGTCTCGGCCTATGAAACCCGCCTTTCCCCTGTCCCTGTCGGCGAAGTGCCGCTCGCGGGCACCTCGTTCAGGACCGTCGACCGCGTCCTCTGCCTCAAGGGACCGATGCTCTTTTCCGGCTACTGGGGACGCCCCGCACCCGTTCATGACGGCTGGTTCGAGACGGGCGACGCCGGACTCGTCAATCATGACGGTTCAATCCGCATCCTCGGGCGCACCTCCGACATCATTATCACGGGCGGCGAAAAGGTCGTTCCCTCCGAAGTCGAGTCGGCCCTTGAATCTCTCCCCGGGATTCGCGAGGCGCTCGTAGTCGGCATGCCCGATGAAAAGTGGGGGCAGATCGTCACGGCTCTTCTCGTCTCCGACACCGATCCCCATCCGCAGTCTGACACCATCGTCCGCGGACTGGCTGCACGCCTCGCCCGCTGGAAGTCTCCTCGACGCATTGCATGGGTGAATTCCCTCCCGCTCACCTCCGCGGGCAAGCGCAACCGCAACCCCGAGGTTCTTCGGGACCTTGAATTCGACGTTCTGCGCTACAGACACTCAACCGAAGCCCCGTTGTAATCCGCCTCCCCGGATTTCGTCTCCTCCCCTTTTTGTCTTTTCCAAAGGGCCGCAGCGGACATCAGCACCGCCGCGGCCCGTTTTTTCATGACCGCCGGCCACTACGCACTCACAATTGCATTCGAGCCGCCGCGCCCCTCTTTCTGAACGGGAACACGATGTCCTTCAGAACGTTCAGGCGCAGTCGTCCTAGCGTCTCCACACTTTCCCGTTCGGGACCGATAGCGAGAACCTTTCTCAAATACCTTTGTCACAAGGGTTTTCCGGCGATACCTTGCGTGAAATCCGTTCCCTAGCGGGACTTCAACCTTTGAAGTCTCAAACGCCTTCGTTCCTTGGCGTCAGTTGTTTCACTTGTCGAATTTTGATCATCGAAAAATGACCGTTGTAAAATAGCAACAGCTATCAAACGATCGAACAACCTCACAAAATTTTGCCTTACCCCCTTTAAATACACTGTGTTTCAGTCGATCTCATATATATCAACCTAATCCATTTGGGCGTATTAGGGTTTTTACCCCCCCCCGCCAACACCAATCCCTGAAACTTCGCTATGCGCAGTTTTCGCAAGAGAACCTTCGCATTCGTTTTTTCTTCCCAAAAGGAATAATTGACATGAATTCGACATTCAAGGTTGTTTTCAACAAGGCGCGCGGCGCCTTGATGGTTGTAAATGAAGTTACGTCCTCCGTGCAGGGCAAGGGCACGAAGACGGTGATCGCCACTGCTGTTACCGCTCTTATGGCAGGTTCCGCGCTGGCAGCTTCTGTTATCCCTGAAGTCCCTTCCGATGTGACGGTGACTACGGCAAACACCGCTTGGGATAAGGTGCAGGCTGATGGTCAGTATCACTTCAAGAACGAGGGTGCCCAAGGTGCTTTCACTACGGTTACTGAAGGCAAGAATGCCGAGTTTGGCGGCAAGCTTTGGGTGTCCGCGATTGGTGCTAATTCGGACGCAACTGGTTTGAACGTCAATGGCAAGGATGTCGTTGTCACGAACAAGGGTGAAATCTATGTCACGACCGGCAAGGATGGCGTCGAGTGGAAAAATGAGGCGATCCTTGCAGATAATAGTGCCAAGGTCGTGAATGCGGGCAGGATCGTCGTCAAGAACGCCTACGGCATGCGCGTCGGCACCCAGGCTACGGCCACGATTGAAAACGCCGGCACGATCATTGTGGAAGAGCAGGGCGTCGGCATGGAACTCGGCGGCGGTGATAAGTCCGTGGATTCCGTTGCGACCAACAACGGCTCCATCATCGTGGGCGACATTGCCCAAGGCAAGTACGGTCACGGCGTTCTCATCAAGGATGCGAAGGACGTCGTCCTCAACAACAACGGTCTGATCCAGGCGGGCGAAGGCGCTACGGCCATTGACGTCCAGCTCGAAAAAACTTCCGCCACGATCAACCTTGGTGAGACGTCCCAGATCGACGGTCTGATCAAGATCGGCGAGGGCACGAAGGTTGCTCTCAACGCCAAGGGCATGACCGGCAAGCTCAAGGTCAAGGCCGCTGATGGCACGACGACGCTCAACATCGATTCCGGTTCGGATGTTACGCTTGCTGACCGCCAGGGCAGTGTCTATGAAAGCGTGAACATTGCCGACGGCAAGCTCACGGCCTCCATCTGGCACGACACCAACGAATATGGTGAAAAGAAGGAACAGCTCCAGAACGACAACAAGTTCAAGAATGTGACGGTTGGTGAAAAGGGCGTCTTCAACATCACCAAGCTCAATTCCGGTGGTGACAAGGATCAGACCAAGACCAATGCAAAGCCTCACAATACGTTGCTCATCAAGGACATGAAGCTCACCCTTGACGGAGGTGCTCTGCAGGTTGCCGGCCAGAACTATACCGGTGCCCTTAAGGTTGGCATGAGCAGTGAAAACGGCGCCGACACGTTGACGATCAATGCCGGCAACTACAATTTCGAAAGCCTCAAGGTCGGCAACGCCTCGAACAATGTTGTGACCGTCGCCGGCGGCTCGCTGACGGTTGGCGACGTTGAAATCACAGGCAAGCGTCATGGCAAGCTCGCCTTGACCGGCGGCACGACTTCCGTCAACGGCTCCTTCACGACCGTTCAGGGGGCCATTGAGCTCAACGGCGGCACGCTCGTGACTTCGGGTGCCAATCTCTTCGCCAAGGGTGAAGAGGCTGATGCTGAATACGCCACCACCGACGCTTGGAAGCACGTAACGGCCACGAAGGGCGTTGTCGAGTTGACCGACACCGGCTTTGAATACAGCCTTGCCGACCTTAAGAAGGGCCAGGAACTCCTGAAGCAGGATGGTTCGGTGAAACTCGTTCTCAACGGCACGTTCAAGCTCGGTAAAAATGAAAAGCTCGACGCTGGTTCCGTTTCCAACCTGGTTCTTGCTGACCAGACCGGTACCGCTTCGGACAGCGTAACGGAAGCCTTCAAAGTCACCGCCGCCACCACGCTCGGCGCTCTCGACTTCACGGCCGTGACTGAATCCGAAACGAACAAGAATGCCGATTCCATTGCACTCGGCAACGGCACCAATACGCTTACCCTCGCCGGCAACGATGGCGACGTCTTCAAGAACCTCGGCGCCAAGGTCACCACGGTCACCACGGGCGACCTCGTCCTCGGTACGACCGGCAACTCCGGACACGTTAACGTTGAGAACCTTGCTGCCAAGACCCTCACGGTTGTCGGTGCCTTTGACGCTGAAAACGTGTCCTTCACGGCCGACAGCTCGATCAAGGAAGGCGCCCTCCTTGACGTCGCCAAGCTCACGAGCGAACAGAATAAGATGGCTGTTGCCGGCACTCTCGTTGCCGACGTGATCGATGCCAACGTCACCGTTGACGAGTCCGGCGTCCTCGTCCTCGGTGAACGTCAGCTCGCCCCGACCAAGCGCGCTCTGCTCGCAAAAACCCCTGCCGCCCCTGAATTCGTTGATCAGATTCAGAAGGTTGTCACCGCCAATACGCCCGGTGCTCTCGTGACGACGAACAAGCAGGGTCAGGCCCTCTTTGCCGCCGCTGCCGGCGACCTCTTCGACGCTGAAAAGAACGTCGGTCTCTATGTTGATCATACGATCGGCGTTGATGACACGACCGGCAAGCTGCTTGTCGGCAATGTCCAGAACGAAAAGGCCACCGGAACTGTCGGCATCGCCGATAACTCCGTCGTTGTGATCGACACGAAGAAGTTCGGCGCAGAAGACACGGTCTTCGATGCCAAACTCAGCATCGCCAGCGCCGCCCCCGTCATTCTCTCCGGTCTGACGACGAACACGAGCTTCATCCTCGCGACGGAAACGGACAACGCTACCACGCCCAACATCAAGCTCGTCGACAACACAGTCTTCTTCAATGGCAAGCTCACTAAGGCCGAGAACGGCAACCTCGTTCTGAACACCGTGTTCAACGACGATGTCACCGATGACGCCGAACTCAACGACGTGATCAAGACCCAGCTCGACGGCTCTCACAACCAGAAGAACGCCGACGTGCTGGCCGCCATCGCCGATACGACGAAGAAGGCCGGTCTGGTGAACAAGGAAGGTACGGCCCTCACCGACAAGGGTGTTCAGGCTGTTGAGGAATACCTCGTCGCTCCGCTCACGGCCGGCGCCCTCAACCTCGCCTACGACGCCACCGCCCAGGTGAACGCCGTTGTCGAGAACCGCGTCCTTGAAAAGGCTGATGGCGTCTGGGCTGACGTCTTCTACGCCTCCAACAAGGATTCCGAACGCTACGGCGATTTCGGCTACAGCGCCGACATCACCGGCGGTACGCTCGGTGTTGACACGACCGTCTCCTGCGGTGCCAAGATCGGTGCTGCGTTCACGATCGGTCAGGGCGATGCCGACAGCGAAGGCACGGTCCACGGCTACTCCACGGACGCCGACTTCTACGGCATCTCGCTCTACGCCGGCCGCAACGTTGCCGACACGAGCCTGCGCATTTCGGGCAACCTGTCCTACCTGATGTTCGAAAACGACATCAAGGGCTCGGTCGCCGGTGCCTCCGCTGACGAATCCCTCGACGGCAAGGCCTTCACGGCCGGTCTGCGCGCCGACTGGACGGCTTACGAAGGCGCCTTCACGGTCGCCCCGCACGCCGGCCTGCGCTACACGTTCCTTGAAATGGACGACTACCGCGACCTCGAAATCGGCGACATGAACGTCGTTGAGATGCCGTTCGGCGTGAAGGTTTCCGGTGCGTTCGAACCGGCCGCCGGCTGGACCCTCCAGCCGTCCGTCGACTTCACGGTCGTTCCTCAGCTCGGCGACAAGGATGTCGATACGGTCCTCGGTTCCGTTGACGTCATCGACAACCTCTACAACACCGAACTCGGCGTTGAGGCTGCCACCGGCAACTTCGCGTTCGGTCTGAGCTACAAGTACGGTTTCGGCAAGGAAGACCGCAAGAACCAGTCGCTCAACCTGAACGCCCGCTACATGTTCTGATAGATCCCCCCGCATGGAGCCTTCCGGCTCCTGCGGATGATCAAATCTGAACGCAAGCTTAAGGCCCCGCATCCTTCACCGGATGCGGGGCCTTTTTCTGTCTCGATCAGCAACGCCCCTTGCTCTGCCTCAACGCCTCATCAGCGTCCCTCTTGCGTTTGAATACGGTTCGGAAATCACGCCGTCCCGCATTTCGCGTTGCTTTTAGGTAGACTTCGGAAAAACGCCCGCACGTCCTCATGCTTGTCAATCGACGTGCCGGGCCAAAGCTAAAATAGAGGAGAAAACCATCATGATCAACCGCCGCCGCTTCATCCAGGCGTCCGCCCTGCTCATCGCCGGCACCTCCACGCTCGCCCTCACGGGCTGCGGAAGCCCCAAGACGCCTGAAGACGTCGCCTGCGCCTTCGTCCGCGCCCTGTACCGCGGCGATGCCGCCGAGGCCACGAAGTTCTTCCACGTTCCCGCCGACGCCAAGGACGCCGAGGTGAAGATCGCCGAAACCAAGATCAGCGAGAGCGCCGCCCAGGCCAAGGACTCCGCCTCCAAGCAGGGCGGTCTTCGCGACGTCTCCATCATGGAACCCGTCGCCAAGGAAGCCGTCGAGGCCGGCAAGTGCCGCGCCCGCGTCAAGGTGGCCTTCGGCAATGGCTCGAGCAAGGTCGAGACCGCCCACCTCATCAAGACCGAAAAGGGCTGGCTCGTCACCTTCGGCCTCTGATTTTCAGTTCACATGAATACCCGCACGGCGGCTCTCCTCACGGCAGCCGCCGTTCTCATTTCCGCCGGAATCGTCCTCACTAATGAGGACGTCAAGGGTGAGCTCATCGAAGTCGCGACCGTGCTTCTTCCAGGGCTTCAGGAGGCAACGTCCGCCGAAGTCCCCACGTGCGTCACGCTTGACGACCTCGCCCCCTGCGGCAGTCTCAGGACCGGCGATCTGGTCTTTCGCAGGGGCTTCGGAACGGAGAGCCGCCTCATCATCGAGGCTCAGGGTCCGGACAGAGTGCCCTTCTCTCACGTCGGGATGGTTGTTTCCGAAGATCCCGTGATCATCGTGCACGCCACGACCTCCGACGATCCGGCACACCCTAACAGCGTCATCAGCTCCACCCTTCCTGAGTTTCTCTCCATGGGCGACAGGGCGGGCGTTGCGAGGCCCGCCTGGAGCGAAGACCTCAAGGCGGCTGCCGCAGGACGTGCAAGAGGCATGACGGGCGAAGCCTTCAGACTTGTGCCCGACAATCCCGATGCACTCTACTGCACGACGCTAATTGAAAAGTCCTTCGAGCCTGATCTCAAGCTTGACCTTCCCCGCGACGTCGTCAAGGTCCCCGTCATAGGCGGCTCGTATCTCTTCCCTGCCGCGCTCTGGGAGGCGGACGGCATGACGCATGTCTGCATGATCGGGAAGCAGGAGACGAGCAAGCCGTGACTCTCGTCGTCCGAGCCTGTAGAATCTTCGAACCACATCATAATCAAGAACAACCAGCATTTGCGAAAAGGCCCTCATGCAGTTCGGCTTTCCCCGAGATCGACAGCTTCGCTACGCCGACTTCACCAGGCTTCGTCCCGCCCAGAAGCGCGGTCGCGCGTTCATGTACCTGAAGCTCGCCACGCTCTACACGAAGTACTGCCGCACGTACCGTCCCAAATTCCTCAGGACCGTTGCTATGGTGGCCGCCGTGCTTGGCGCCGGCGCGGTCATTCAGTCCGCGCACATGATGCCCGACTGGATTCCCGTCTGGCTCCTCGGCGTCCTCGCCTGGAACCACTCGGTGGTGCGTGCACCCGACCTGCACCCGAACGTCCTCTTCTTTCTTCGTGACGCGGGCGCCACCACGGCCTCGGGCATTCCTGCCGACCTTCTTCGTGACAAAGGAC
>OGMO01001693.1_pt1 | contig 12197 bp, 10 predicted proteins | sample 1573241 | NCBI WGS metagenome assembly OGMO01 (sample SAMEA2581896, study PRJEB24529) | metagenome | biome: Human gut stool | place: China | collected 2011 | reverse complement strand
GCATCGGGGATTCGAACCCCGGACAACTTGATTAAAAGTCAAGTGCTCTACCGACTGAGCTAATGCTCCATATAAAAGACTGGGCTAGCTGGATTCGAACCAGCGAATGCAGCAGTCAAAGTGCTGTGCCTTACCGCTTGGCGATAGCCCTATAAATATGACACCAAGCGTGCCATTACGACACTTCACTAATGAAAAAGGGTGGATAAAGGGATTCGAACCCTTGGCCTCCAGAGCCACAATCTGGCGCGCTAACCAACTGCGCTATACCCACCATGCGAGACAGTGACGGTCAATTAAGTCCTTCCTTATCTCAAATGTGCTCGAAGGGATTCGAACCCCCGACCCACGGCTTAGAAGGCCGTTGCTCTATCCAGCTGAGCTACGAACACATTCGCTCGCATTCACCAAATTGGCAAATGGAAAGCGGGTGATGGGAATCGAACCCACGTATCCAGCTTGGAAGGCTGGTGTTCTACCATTGAACTACACCCGCATAAGTCGGGGTGACAGGATTCGAACCTGCGACTTCCTGGTCCCAAACCAGGCGCTCTAGCCAAGCTGAGCCACACCCCGAAGGATAATTTTCAATGCCTTTCACATCTTAAGAAGCTTTGTTTTTGTCTCTCATTCCGTGACGCAAGAGTTATTATATAAGAGCACAAAGAAAATGTCAACACTTTTTTTACATTTTTTTCAACTTTTTTCTAATTGCCCGAATCCCCTGATTTTTCAGGGCTTTGCGCCTATAAATACTCAATTTCAAACGTTGCTTCTCCCTTTTTATCAATATCCATAATAATATAAGACGGTCTTTTTCCTTCCTGCCTCGGATAAGAAAGGCTGCCCGGATTTAGCGCAATGACATCCTTATGATAATCGATGATTGGACGATGGGTATGCCCAAACATAACGATATCAAATCCTCTTCCTTCTGCTTCGCGCTCAATATCTTCGATTCCGGTATTAACATAATAGTAGTGTCCATGGGTAATAAGTACTTTATACTTTCCAATCTGCAGCTCCTTTTCCCGTGGCAGTGAGGAAAAAAAGTCATTATTCCCCGCTACCACTTCCATAGGACATCCTGCCTGCTCTGCAATATAATCCTCATACCCCTCAGCATCACCAAGATGAATCAAAAGATCAACCGGGCACTCCCGCTCTAACACTTTTAAAAGATTGTCATGTTTTCTATGGGTATCACTGATGATCAATATTTTCATAGGTTTTCCTTTGCAAGTTTCTCTTTCATGGCGCGCAGTGCTTTTCCCCGGTGGCTGATCTCATTTTTCTGTTCTTCTGAAAGTTCTGCCGTAGTACATCCGTATTTTTCCACGCAAAAAATTGGATCATAACCAAATCCATTCTCTCCTGCAATTTTATCCCCGATATAGCCTTCCATGGTCTCTCTTGTCACAAGTTCCCTTCCGTCCGGCAGCACCGCTGCAATGGAACAGACGAAACGGGCTGTTCGTTCCTCCTTTGGAACACCTGCCAGAAGGTCTAAAATTGCCTGATTTTTAATATCATAAGATATATCCTCGCCGATAAAACGCGCAGAATAAATTCCCGGCTTTTTGTGCAGATAATCCACTTCCAGTCCGGAATCATCTGCCATCACGATTGCTCCCGGTGCCTCCTTAGCCACTGCACCTGCCTTAATGAGTGCATTCTCCTCAAATGTCTTTCCATCTTCTACAATATCCAGTTTGATCCCTGCCTCTTTCATGGATAAAAGCTCCACATCCAGATCTGCCATGATGTCTCTGATCTCACGCATTTTTCCTTCGTTTCCTGTTGCAAAAATAATTTTTGTCATCTTTTTAATATCCTTTCGCAAATGCATCCAGAACAGCGTCATAAACACCTTCTGCTGCTTTTTTCTGATAATCGGTACTGTTGAGAAGATTCAGTTCCTCCTGATTTGTCATAAATCCGACTTCGATCAATGCTACCGGTACTTCGCTGGTCCGAATGATATAAATCTCATCGCCTTCCACAAGCCCCTTATCCCTGCTCTCCAGCGCCTCCGTCACATGATCCAGGCAAATCTGCGCAAATGCTTTACTTCCCAGCTCTTTCGTATCCGACTCACTGTACATTACCTGCGTACCGTGTGTCGAGGACATCCGCCCGCTTTTCGTTGAATTATTATGTATGCTGATGAACAGATCTGCCTGGGACTTATTCGCCAATTGAACCCTCTGGTCAAAAGTCGGGTTGCTGTCATCCGTTCTTGTATAGTAAACGCCGATATTCCCGCCGCTGTTATCAAAAATCTTTTTCAGCTGAAGCACAATTCCAAGATCAATATCTTTTTCGTTGATCCCCTGCTTCGTTGCTCCCGGTGCTCTTCCACCGTGCCCGGCATCCACAACCACGACTTTGTCATACACTTCATGTGGCGTCAGGAAATCAAAATAGTAATAATTCTCATCATAATCCATATCCAGCTCATAGACCTGATCCATCGTGATCTCGATCAGCCCACTGCTCCCCCTGCTCACTGCATAAGAAAGATTATCAATATGATTACTGCTTCCTGTCAGCGGATCGCTCTCAAAATAGTTCACCTCTGTCTGTGGCAGTTCGATACGGACAGTTTGTGTCACATAATCATTTGAGATCGTGATATCACTGCCCTTTACTCCCGCCGGAAGTTTCAGTCGCAGCTGCCTCTGTTCCGCATCGTCTTCCACTTCTGTATTTTTAATTGTAAGATCACTCATGGTGATCCGCTGTTCTGCAAGTTCTGCCTCTGCGATCCGCTCCTCCTCACGCTCCACTGCCCATGTGTGGATTGCCGGAAGTTTCGGCAATAACACACACACTGTGATCATGAGAAGAACCGCTGTCACGGTTGCAAACTTCATTGCTTTCTCTTCCACGTAACCCCCTGTTAACGGTCATTACTAAATGCTTTGATGCAAATATTGCAATTCTCCACATTTTTTACATTTTCCCACTCAAAACCATTGGCACTGACATAACCTTCGCCGTCATCTAAGACGACATCGGCAGTCGCATCATCCGCCTCATACTCAATGGCAAGCGGATGTACTGCATCCGGTGTACTGATAAATAATACCACCGCGTACCGCTCTCCTGCATCCAGTGCAATTTGTTTGTCAAATGGGATTGTATAATAACCTGCATTACTCAATTTTCCTGATGCTACCGGTGTCATATTACTCAAAGATGATTCATCTTCAAAATTTTTCACAACATAAAGCTGATACTCCGAATCTTTTCCTGTGGCATAAAAGCTCGCAGCCGTAAGATTCTGATTGGACTCCGCAGTATAAACATTTGCGCCGTAAATGCTCTCTTTGTTATAGCCGAGCTGTCCTACCCAGCCGCAGAGATCACTCTGATAAATGTGATCGTAGTTATCACTGTCCTCAATTCCTGTATACGCGACATTGTGGGTACCAATATTCGTATCATAGTAAGAAATATAAAAAACCCCGCCATCACCGAATTCGCTTCCCCAGCTGTTCTGACAGATAAATGCTCCGTCCCCCTCAAGATCAACGGAAAAATTATCCTTGGAATAACTGTCGTCCCAGCCGATGATCACAACATCATGGTTTGGTTTTTCCGTACCGATATAGCAGTACGAACTTGTTCTGCGGTCATAATAAGGTGATTTCGACTGCGAACTTTTTAACGAGTTATAAATTGAAGTCTGCACGCCACCGTATTTAAATACTGCTTCCTTTATCTTCTCATAATCTTTTCCATCGATGATCTGCATCTCCTGCACATGTTTTACAGCAGTAAGATCCGGCGTCGTTTTGTTATCTCCATATGGATCATCCTTTTCTAATACCGGACCTTTCCATGACGCAAGATACGCCATTCCCATCGTGTACTCACCACCATCGTCCTGTGTCAGATGAAACCCATTATTCAATGTCATATGATCCACCGAAAACTGATACTTCTGCTCCGGTAAAAGAACGGATTCCATCGCACTTAACGCTGCAAACGACCAGCAGGTTCCATATGTTCCCTGATTTCGGATAGCAGAAACCCTCGCTCTGTCCCTCAGATCGTACTTTGTCGGAATAATCGTTGCACTCTCCGACACATCTGCTGCCTGTGCCTTGTTTTCCTGAATATTCCAGGTGTAGGAATAGTCCAGATAATTGGACAGATCATTCAGGCTCACATAATACTCTTTGTTTTTTTTGATCAGCGGAGAAACCACTTTTTCCTTCTTGCCATTAACCTCGATCACATCATCGTTCAGAGAAAAGGAAAGTTCACTGTTATGCTTCTCTACCAGAAGTGTATCCTCATTATAGATATGTGCGCTGCAGTTTAATGCATCCCGTAAAATAGATACCGGAACCATGATGTCCAGATTCGCATCCATGAAAAAAGGATATTTTTCATTCGTGTACTCTTTGTTGTCAATGACTACTGAAAGTAATCCGTCATTTACACTCTGGGCGATCAATGGATTCCATGTTGTCTCCTCCAACTGTGCCCCTCGGAAACGGTTCACGGTCTGATATTGTTCGCCAAAATTATTAAATTTTATCAAAAGTGCAACTGCCAGCACTCCTGTGAAGGCAATATAACGCTTCGAATACTTCATGTACCCTTAAATCTCCTTATTACGTTTTTTAGGAGGCTTCGGTCCTAAAAACTGGTAAAAATAAGTCTTTAACATACCGTTATAAATTTTGCGGTTTTTATCCGCTTTTCTTCCAATATATTTTTCTGTCTCAGTATAGCTTGTGATCAGAAACATCGACCAGGAATCCAGTCTCTGGTATGCCTGCCCGATCTGTGTATACATTTCCGGCAGATCTGCCTTATCCTCAAGACGCTCCCCATACGGAGGATTTGTGATGATGAAGCCATATTTTTTCGGGTGGCTTAAATCTGCAACCGCTCTCTGCTGAAAATGGATCATGTGTTCCACTCCCGCACGCTTCGCATTTTCCCTTGCTGCTTTGATCACATCTCCATCAATGTCATATCCCTGAATATCTACTTTCACAGTAGTGTCGATCATATCCTCTGCCTCTTTCACACACTCATACCAGAGTTTGCGGTCAATCAGGTTTGTCCATTCCTCTGCTGTAAAATCACGGTTCATTCCCGGTGCGATATTCGCTGCGATCATTGCTGCCTCGATTGGGAAGGTACCACTTCCACAAAATGGATCGACCAGAATCCGGTCCTTTCTCCAAGGGGTTAACATAATTAAAGAAGCTGCAAGAGTTTCCGTCAATGGAGCCTTACTCGTCATCGTTCTGTATCCACGTTTATGTAAAGAATCACCGGATGTATCCAGCGCCACCGTCACTTCGTCCTTCAGTAAAAAAATACGGACCGGATAAGCTGCTCCATCTTCTTTGAACCATTCCTTGTGATATTTCTGTTTCATGCGCTCCACCATTGCTTTTTTGGCAATGGACTGGATATCGGATGGACTGAACAACTTGCTGTTGATAGAAGACGCTTTTTTCACCCAGAACTTTCCATCCTCCGGAATATATTCTTCCCACGGAAGGTTCTTGATTCCCTGGAAAAGTTCTTCAAAAGTCGTTGCCTTAAACCTTCCGACCTGGATCATAACACGTTCTGCCGTACGCAGAAAAATGTTGGCACGGCAGACTGCTTCCTCATCACCTTCAAATGTCACTCTGCCATCTTCTACTTTTGTGATCTCATAGCCAAGATCATATATTTCTCTTTTTAAAACTGCCTCTAACCCAAAGTGGCAAGGCACAAGTAAATCAAATGTTCTCACTGAAATCTCCTCTAAAAATAAGTCTAAAAACCTATTCTTATATTATCTGTTCTATTTAGAACTGTCAATTGCAAAAATATTTCCATGAGAAATGGTTCTGCCCGTCTAACGCCTTAGCTGCTCCTGCATTGCATTTGCACCGCCAATCACAGTATAAACCTCATACCCTTCTTTTCCCAGCTTGCGTGCAGCAAGAAGACTTGTACTCCCATACTCACAGTATAAAAGCAGCGGTCGATACTTTGAAAAACGACAGCACCAGCTGTCATCATCGCTGTACGGGATATTTACTGCACCCGGATAGTGATATTTTCTGTATTCCTGAGGTTCTCTGATATCAACTACACGCACCCTCTTTTGAAAACAAATATTCTGGATATCTCTTGGATGAATGGTATAAAATGCCATATTTCCCCCTTTATAACAAGAAACAGATTACAGTGTGATCTGTAATCTGTCTCTGATTCTTTCCTTATTACATATTATGCAATGATTTGTTTTCCGTGCTGCTACTCTTCGTGATGGCAGTCAGAAGTTTTGTTTGTGGATTTGTTTGTGGACTTATTTGTTGACTTATTGGTAGATTTGTTCTGACCACTCTTGTTCTGTCCATTGCTGTTCTCATAACTGTTCTGCTCGTAGCTGTTTTCACTCTTGTTTGTACCATCCATGTTCTTTGCCATGATAAAATGTCCTCCTGTTTTGTGTACAAAATTTTCTTCTTTTTCTGCATGTAAAATTACTTTGTCACATGCATTTTTATTATTTGAAGAATCACACAAAATATACATTTTTTAAATTGCTTTTTAAATATAGATAGGATATACTAACGTTGTGATACGAAAACGTATCATAGTTATACCCCTTATTAATTATTTATACTCCCCTCAGAAAAAGCCAGATGCGGTTGCATTTGGCTTTTTCTATTGATGTTTCACACACAAAAAATCCATCGGAAAAGTTTACAGCTCTTTTCCGATGGATTTTTTTACATCTGATAATATAATAAATTATCTCTTAAATCCTGATTTAATTCTCCGCCAGCACGCTTATACTTGTCGTAAACGGCAAGGATACGTTTCACACTTCTGGAACACTGGATATCATATCGGTTCAGAAGTTCCTGATACATTGGGTTTGCCTTCAATTCATTTCGAAGTTCTTTCGAGAACGGACAATAAGTCATCAGTATCTGTCTGGAAACCTTGTTCAGACGATAGCTTCCTCTTGACTCATATTTGATCCAGTTCTGGTAATCCTTTACAAAAACTTCCCTGTAATTATTCTTTGCGCGGAACAATGCATTTTTCAGCTTTTCTTTTGCATCAGCAGACAATTCAAAATTTTTACGGTAAAACTGCATATAATCGCAATACTCCGCCGTCAGGGATTTTTCACGGATATCATTCCAATGTACACCCTGGATCTTTCTGCAGATTTCCCAACGATATCTACCCATAGTCTCGATCATCATATCTTCAAGATCTACCGCAGTAAAAACAGGGAACATAAAACGTGCTGAAGTGTCGCGCTTCACTCCCGCTGTCTCCTGCCACATCATTGCCTTGGTTCCCGCATTTGGCATAAGAATAATATCCGGCAATACCTCTTTCATAATATTTTCATGGTTAATTCCTTTGTCCGGATCTGAAAATAATACTTCTCTGTAAAAAACAGAAAAATCGATCTTACGGATCTGATTGATAACTCCCTCTAACCGCTCTGCTGTCACAAGCATCTTTTCTACAGAGTTAATCAGATCATACTCTCCTAAAATCGGACAGAATGTCGTTATTTTTCCATACGTTGCACGGTTTCCAGAGGTAAACATGTTCTGAATCTCATATTTTACTTTCAGCTCCCGGTTATCCTGAAGTTGTTTCATCTGTGCTTCCGTAATCTTCTTTGTTTTCAGTTTTTCTAATAAATACTGGCTATAATCCAGATCAAATTCATTCTTGGAAGGCTCTTTCCGGCCTTCATAAATTGCCTTCAGCCACTCATACATGGTATACACATGCTCTGAATTGCATAGATCCAAATGTTCTGTCAGATCGTACAATGCATTGGCATTATCCTCACCAACCATCTGCACATCCATAAAGCCAAAATTGAGGAACATTTCCAGAATTGGCGTTATCTGCCCCTCTTCCTGCATTGCACGCATAAATACCTTATAATATACATCATAAAAAACAGGCGTCAGCTGTTTTCTGATGCGGTATGCCTCATCATCCGTTGATAGCATATCCGGCAGTTCCCGGTATTCCCTGATCCTATTGCGTACATCCTCGATCTGTGATTCATCAAATCCCGCGTAGGTAAGAATATGTTCTAAGCAATCTTCGCTTTCTTCCTCATCGCTCTCAAACTCTTCTTCGTCTTCGCCAAAAACTCCGACAGATGCCACTTCCTCTAACCCATTGCTTCCAAATTCATAATTCTGGTATTCACTCCAGCGGTAATCAATGACTCTCTGATCATAAATCTTTAATTTTTCTACCAGTTCAATGATCAGTTTCACTTCTTTATTGATTGGTTCTAATTCTTCATGATTCAGCCCTGCGCGAATCGCCAGATCAAAGAATAACTGAAAAATATCTTTTCCGGATTCACTGATCAGCAGATCCTTATTATATAGAAGATACGCAACCATCTCACTGATTCCCTGCGCAACTCTTCGCATCTGTGCAGAAGCCTCCATAATTGCACCAACGCACAGACTATCATCCTTTTCCAGCAGATTCAGATATTCTTCCAGATAATTTGTCACCAGACTACTGCTGTTGTCCATCTCCCATTTTTCCGCTTTATGACGCATTTCCAGAGAATGGAAATAATCCATTTTAGAAAAAGGCTGTTCTTCTAACTGATACTGGTTACAGATTGTTTTATAGTCATTATAAAACGTCTCTATAAACGTATGAAACTGTTTGCATCTCACTTCCAGACCAGCGTATACCTGGAGCATCTGCTGTCTCTGCTCAATCGCTGCCTTCAAAAAATATCTTCGGATCTTTGCATCATTTGACAAAATCCCCTGCAGATCCTCCGACGATTCACATGGAAAAACAGCCAGTGCACTGTCCTCCGCTGCGATATAATCACAAAGGAATCTGTCATTCTCCAGAATACCAACAATGCCATTCTGTTTCAATTCCAGTTCAACAAATGCATACTTCTGAATGACAGAACCCTCCTGTATAAAATACCATTCTTTTACTTTGTCATTCTTTTTTGCAACGATCTGACCTTTTTGTACTTTCAATACTTCCATGCAATCTACCTGCCACTTTCTTATCTATTCACGATTTCCAATTTTTCTGATAATCTCATCTAAAATACAGTTTGCAGCATCCTGCTTACTCATTAACTCTAGTTGCAATTCCCGGTCTCTTGTGATGATCGTGATCAAATTCGTATCCACTCCGAAACCAGCGCCTTTGTCCTTCAAATTATTTGCAACAATCATATCAAGATTTTTTTTATCTAATTTTCTTCTGGAATTCTCCAACATGTTTTCTGTTTCCATGGAGAACCCACATAAAAAAGTTTTTCCTTTATTCTTTCCAAGGTATGCAAGAATATCTGTTGTACGTTCTAACTCAATCTCTGTGTCATGATCCGATTTCTTTATCTTCTCATCACAGACTTCTTTTGGTCGGTAATCTGCAACAGCCGCTGCTTTTATTATTATATCGTTTTCTGTGGCGTTTGTCGCTACTTTTTCAAACATTTCCTGCGCTGAAATGATTGGAATCACATTTACAAACATCGGCGGCTCAATAGCGGTCGGTCCACTGATCAATGTGACTTCTGCTCCTCTTAACATGGCAGCTTCTGCAAGCGCATACCCCATTTTCCCGGTAGAATGATTCGTGATATACCTAACCGGATCAATGGCCTCCTGCGTTGGTCCTGCCGTTACCAGTACTTTTTTCCCATGCAAATCTTTCTCATGCGCAAGTTCTCTTACCACATAGCTTACCAATGTTTCTTCTGATGGAAGCTTTCCGTCTCCAGTATCCCCATTTGCAAGCATTCCACATACAGGATCAATGATTTCATACCCATGTCGTTTTAACTTTTCGATATTCTCCTGAACAATGGAATTATGATACATATTGTGATTCATCGCCGGAGCGATCAAAATTTTACAGATGCAGGCCATCACAGTTGTAGTAAGCATATCATCCGCAATGCCTCCTGCAATTTTCCCAATCACATTCGCTGTCGCCGGCGCAATTAAGACCAGATCTGCCTGTTTGGCAATTGCAACATGTTCTACAGAAAACTCGAAATTGCGGTCAAATGTATCGATCAGACATTTATTTCCTGTGAGTGTCTCAAATGTAGTAGCCGTAATGAAATTTGTTGCATTCTGTGTCATGATCACATGAACATTACAGTGCATTTTTTTCAACATTCTTGCCACATTTGGCATTTTATATGCCGCAATCCCTCCTGTGACACCTAATACAACTGTTTTACCTGTTAACAAAGCCTATCTCCTCCACTTTATGAGTACTTTTCCAATTGCTGTTGTAAGTACCGCTGCAACAATTGCCTCCGGCACACCGTTCGTCGCAATGATCGTTAAAATCACTCCGTAAACTGCATCCAGCGCAATATTTTTTGCCGAAGCAAACTCCGAACTGAAACAAATATAAATTAAATTCATAACCAGCAGCGTATTTGTAAATGCACCTGCAACGCCTGCAATCGGAAGTGCAATCCAGTCTCCGGCTGCTTTTTTCTTACACAATTTTTTAATTCCAACATATACAAAATATGGAACAATTCCTACTAAGATACGTGGTACAAAACAAATAATAACACTAAAGAAATTGCCTCCGATTTCCCCTACGGAATAAAATGGTGAAAATGCGAACGACAATAAACTTGGATTAAACGTATTGTTGATAAGACTGGTACATCCAAATACGAATCCTAAAAATCCACCCTTTTTCGGTCCAAGAACAATGGAGCCGATAATTACCGGTACATGAATCAAAGTTGCTTTAATTACGACAAGGTTAATATAACCTAAGTATGGCACAAATGCCATGATGATGATAATTGCTGTAAATAATGCAGTCAATACCATTTCAAATGTTTTTTTGCTAGACATTTTTTCCTCCTGCTCTCGTTCTTCTTTGAGATACGATGCTAATTTTTTATATCTATATCATCACACTCTTGTTAGACTCATGTTTTCGCTCTACGCTCCTACAAGTCATATGCGAAACTGTTTTTCCAACATTCCTGTGTTATTTTACGCAACTCTCTGTTTTACTCTGTATTTTAAACATTTCATATTCCTGATAAACCTGCAGTCAGCTTCATAAAATGCAAGTCCGGCTGCGACCGTTACCAAAATATTAAATGGAAGTGCAATATACCATGCACTTGCCATAATTCTACCACCAAGTTCAAAATGATAATATACCATTTGTACCAAAAAAATATGATACGATGCCTGTCCAATCCATGTCAATGTATTTCCGATAAGTCCCGGTAATTTTATATGATAAAATCTTCGGAAAAATATAATTATAATCGGAAAAATATAAAATGCAATCGGCATTGCTGTTGTTTTCCAATAGTCAAACAGAATGATATCCCAATCAAATCCGAACACAGCAACAATATATCCCAGCCCAATCAAAAACATACTGATAAGCTGGTACCTTTTCACTCTGTGTTCCGGATATAAATAAAGGTAACATCCAAATGCGATCAAAAGCAAATAACGTCCAATGCTCAGGCGATAATAGTACTTATCCATATCAAATATTTTTACGCTGATTTCGAACAATAAATTTGCTGCGCCTGACAATGCGATTCCCAGCCTGGCATTTTTCTCTACCAGCTTATATATAATAGGAAAGATTACCAATAACTGGATCATGATAGGCACATAATAACTACCGGGACCATATGCTCCTAAAAGGAAAATCCGAGGTGGATTAATATGCTTGTCCTCGATCACTAAAAGAACAATTTCAATGAGACACACTGTAAAAAATGGCACAAGAAAACGGATCAATTTGGGTTTTATCATCTCCCATGCATACATTTTCTTTAAATTTCCACCTGTCTTTTTCCGATTTGACATAGCAAAATTGTAACCGCTAATAATCATAAAAACAGGAACTGCCATATTGATCAGCATTGTAAAAAATGGAGAATCCTTATCTGCCCAATCATAATGTGTAATAATTACCATAATAACACAAATGGCCTTCAGGTAGTCCAAAAAATCGATACGTTTCTTTATTTCTTTTACTTCACTCATATGTTTTAACCACTATCCTCATTATTCTGTTGCATAAGGAAAGTCCTTGAAAATAAATTTCAAGGACTTAGATACGTGCGCGAGAAGATTCGAACTCCCGACACCTTGGTCCGTAGCCAAGTGCTC
>OGMO01001680.1_pt1 | contig 12341 bp, 10 predicted proteins | sample 1573241 | NCBI WGS metagenome assembly OGMO01 (sample SAMEA2581896, study PRJEB24529) | metagenome | biome: Human gut stool | place: China | collected 2011 | reverse complement strand
GGTACAGCTCATGGATGCCGATGGGATACCGCACAACAAGCTGTGCGCTGCTGCCGGACCCGCGTGTGTAGACCTCGGTGTTCGGGTCGAGCGTGTTGCTGTCCAGCGGGACGGCATCGTCAAAGTCGGCGCTGGAGCCGTTCAGCGCGGACAGCAGGCTGCCGTTGATCGTGTAGAGATTTTCGCCCATTTCCCAATACAGCTGTCCGCCGTCGGCCAGGGTGAAGCTGCGCAGCGGGGAAAGGATCAGGGAAGGGGAGACAAAGATACAGACATGGGCTGTGCGGTCTGTGCCGGGCAGGGTCAGGGTGTGGGTGACGGGGATCGTGTTGGCAGCCTGGGAGTTCAGGGCCAGCGGGTCGCGGAGAATGCAGTCCCATCCGGTATTGGGCGAATCGTAACCGGGAATGCGCTGCAGTATATCCGGCGTCAGGGTCACGGCACTGGTGGCCGCCGTGCCGAACATCATCTGCCGCCCCGAGGCGTTGATGAGCAGAAAGCGCTGGATGTAGGCCATCGTGCGCATCGAGTTGAACTTGGCGGACACTGTCGGGTACATCGACAGCGCCTGGTTGCTGGCGGTGTCGCCGGTCAGCAGGTAGGTGCGCATACCGGGGTTGTAGGCGCACCAGCCGGCCAGGTCGTCGATCTCATCCACATCCCGGCGGATGGCCGATGCCGCGGTCTGCAGGGCATACTCGGCGTTCAGGATCGTCATGCGCTCCCACTCGGCGGTCATCTGGTGCATATTGCTGGCGGCAATGACCAGGGATGCGCCCAGCGTAAAAAACATCGTAAGCGCCAGCACCCGTGCCTGGATGCCGCTGCGGCGGAATTTCAGCTTGTCCATGAAGGCTCCTCTATGGCAACACCGCACAATTCCCGCCTTACGGCTTAAGCACCGCTCCGGCGGCTGCGGCACGGCATCTGCGTTGCCAAAATGCTCGATAATACACAAAGTATTATCTGCGCTTTTGGCTTAGCAGCTGCCGCACCTCGCTCGCCGTATCGGCACTTAGAATTATGCGGTGTTGCCCTATGTAAATAAAAATGCAGATCATGCAGGAAAGCGGGGAAGAAAACACACCGCCGTTTATAAAAAGATACCTTATTATAATAGGCGTGTCAAGCGCAAAAATGTACAAAACAGACAAAACGACGCATGCACAGACAGGGAGAACTGTAGGGAAAGATAAATATTGCAGGTTTCTTAAAAAAGTACAGGTTTTTCCTCCGCGATTGGGGAACTGCCGTAAAATTTGCAAACCGAACCCCAAAAAAACCATCCATTTCGACGGGAAGATGATGTATTATAATGGCAACGAAAGGGACAGGCCCCCATGAGGGGACAAGCCTGGATCCCGAAAAATGTTTTCTTATTAGGAGGAGAAACATTATGCGTAAAATGCAGAAGATTGCTGCTCTCGGCCTGGCAGGTACCATGGCCCTGAGCCTGGCCGCCTGCGGCGGTTCCGGCGACTCTACCGCTGACACCGCTTCCACCGCGGAGAGCACCGCTTCTTCCACCGAGGCCACTGCCGAGAGCTCCGGCTCCGGCGACGAGGCTGTCACCCTCAACTGGGCCCTGTGGGATAAGGACTCCACTGCTTACTGGCAGGCTCTGGCTGACGGCTATATGGAGAGCCACCCCAACGTCACCATCGAGATGACCGACCTGGGCTCCACCGATTACATGACCCAGCTGGCTACCCAGCTGGCTGGCGGCAACGGTGAGCTGGACGTTCTGTCCATCAAGGACATCCCCGGCTACTCCAACCTGATCAACCTCGGCATGCTCGAGCCCCTGAGCGGCAAGCTGACCACTGACGAGAGCAAGTTCAACGGCGTTCTGGAGCAGCTGACTGCCGAGGACGGCAACTATTACGCTGTCCCGTTCCGCTCTGACTTCTGGGTCGTCTACTACAACAAGGACATCTTCGATCAGGCCGGTGTCGAGTACCCCACCAACGATATGACGATGGCGGACTTCGACGCCAAGATCCGTGAGGTCAATGAAAAGGCCGGTGTCTACGGCAACATCTACCACACCTGGCGTTCTACCACCACGCTGTTCGGCATCCTGGACGGCCAGCACACCGTTATCGACGGCAACTACGACTTCCTGAAGCCTTACTACGAGCAGGTCCTGTCCGAGCAGGCTGACGGCGTTATCCCCAACTACGGCGAGCAAAAGACCTCCGGCCTGCATTACTCCGGTGCCTTTGAGAACGGCCAGGCGGCTATGTGCAACATGGGCTCCTGGTTCATCGCTACCCTGCAGAAGTACAATGCGGAGGCTGCCTCCAACGGTGTCCAGCCCGTCAACTTCGGCATCGTCAAGTATCCTCATCCGGACGGCGCACCTGCCGGTTCTACTCTGGGCACTGTGACCAGCCTGGCCGTCAACGCTAACTCCGAGAAGAAAGAGGCTGCTCTGGACTTCGTCAACTGGTGCGCTTCTGAGGACGGCGCCAAGTGCGTTGCTGCCGTCGGCACCTTCCCCGCCGTTGCCAGCGACGAGACCAACAAGATCATCTCCTCTACCGATGGCTTCCCCTCTGACGACGCTTCTTTGGAGGCTCTGAACACCACCGCCATCTACCTCGAGATGCCTCTGTCTGACAAGGCTTCCGAGATCGAGACCATCCTGAACACCGAGCATGACGCCATCATGACCGAGAGCGAGACGGTTGACGAGGGCATCGCCAACATGAACGAGCAGGTCCAGGCTCTCCTCGGCTGATTCCCAAACGATTCCCTGACTTCTTTTTCATAAGTTTTCCTTTTCCTTCCAAAAGGGGCGGGCGGGCGCGCCTGCCCCTTACTTATTGCCAAAACACCGAGGAGGTATGACCCATGGCTGAAACCACGCAGGCTGTGCAGGCAAAACCGAAGCGCGGCATGAGCAAATCTCTCCGCGACAGTCTGGTTGCCTACAGCTTCATTGCACCGAACTTCATCGGCTTCTGCATCTTTACGCTGGTGCCCATGATCTTCGCTATCGGGCTTTCGTTCTGCAACTGGGACGGTGTCCATCCCGTTGAGTTCACCGGCATCAGCAACTTTGTTGCCCTGTTGAGCGACAAAACTTTCAAGGCTGCTTTTGTCAATACGCTGGTCTACGCCATCGGCACGGTGCCGCTGACGCTGGTGTGCAGCCTTGGTCTGGCCATGCTGCTGAACCAGAAGGTCAAGTTCCGCAACTTCTTCCGTACCGTTTCGTTCTTCCCCTACGTTGCTTCTCTGGTCGCCGTTGCTGCGGTCTGGAACATGATCTTCAGCCCCTCCATGGGCCCGGTCAACCAGATCCTCGCAACCCTTGGCGTGGAGAACCTGCCCAAGTGGGCCGCCGGTAAGGACACCGCTATGCTCACGGTCATCCTGTTCAGCGTCTGGAAGAACATGGGCTATTACATGGTCATCTACCTGGCCGGTCTGCAGGGCACCAACCCCGAGCTGGAGGAGGCTGCCGAGCTGGACGGTGCCAGCAAGTGGCAGATCTTCTGGAATGTAACCCTGCCGCAGCTGAAGCCCACCACCTTCCTCGTTATCATCATGCTGCCCATCGCCTCCTTCAAGGTGTATGACCAGATGTACATGATCACCCAGGGCGGCCCCGGCAATGCGACCATGACCCTTGTTTACTACATCTACAACGTAGCCTTCGTCAACACGCCGAAGTACGGCTACGCAAGTGCCGTGTCCATGGTGCTGTTTGTGCTGGTGCTGTTTGTCACCATCATCCAGTTCAAGGGCTCGTCCAGCAACGACTAAGGGAAGGAGGAAACACACATGGCTACTACCGCAGTTAAGAAAAAGACAGGCTCCATGAAGGCGCAGCATGTTGTCAGCCGCGTGCTGATCTATGCACTGCTCATCGTCGTGGCAGCACTGATGCTCATCCCGTTCCTGTGGATGCTCTCCGCATCCTTCAAGCTGAACAAGGACGTCTTTACGTTCCCCATTGAGTGGATCCCCTCGAACCCGCGCCCGCAGAACTATGTGGACATCTGGACGAAGATCCCCCTGCTGACCTTCGTTAAGAACACCGCGTTCCTGACCATCATCGTCACGATCTTACAGGTCCTGACCTCCTCCTTCGCCGCCTATGCGTTCGCCAAGCTGAACTTCAAGGGCAAGAACGTGCTGTTCCTGGGCTACATCGCGACCATCGCGGTGCCTTGGCAGGCTTACATGGTGCCCCAGTTCATGATGATGCGCTCCTGGCACCTGAACAACACCCATCTGGCCATCATCTTCCTGCAGGCGTTCAGCGCCTTCGGCGTTTTCATGATGAAGCAGTTCTATGAGGGCGTTCCCACCGAGCTGTGCGAGGCTGCCCGTATCGACGGTCTGTCTGAGTACGGCATCTATGCCCGCATCATGCTGCCGCTTTCTCTGCCCGCTGTGTCGACGCTGGTCATCTTTACCTTCGTCAACACGTGGAACGACTTCCTCGGACCCCTGATCTACCTGACCAAGACCGAGCTCAAGACCATCCAGATCGGCCTGCGTATGTTCATCAGCCAGTACTCTGCCGAGTATGGCCTGATCATGGCGGCTTCCGTTGTCGCACTGATCCCGGTGCTGATCGTATTCCTGTCCCTGCAGAAGTACTTCGTCCAGGGCGTTGCATCCTCCGGCCTGAAGGGCTGATATAGCTACCCAACAGTTACCCATTTGTACGGGGCGCAAGGCGAAAGCCCTGCGCCCCGGTTTTTATTAAGATAAGAGATAATAGATAAAAGATAAAAAATATGGTGGAGTGCGCCGACAAGGCGCCGCACGAAATCCTCAACCGTCATTTTGTTTTTTGCCAACGGGCAAAAACGCCTCCTTTTTTATTATCTATTATCTAAAAAAAGAGGTTCTCCATGAAAACTTTCAAAAACCCCATTTTGACCAAACCCGAGGCCGAGCAGGCGCTGGATACCGCTATCGCGCTCGTCCGCCGGAATCTGCCGCTGTATACCGACCACTGCCAGAACCATTCCAGCGTCCATGACATCTATCCCCAATGCGAGAACAACCAGTGGACCTGCGGCTTCTGGCCCGGCGAGGTCTGGCTGAGCTATGAGCGCACCGGCGACGAGGCGTTCAAAAATACCGCGCTGACCCTCGTGGACAGCTTCCTCTACCGCATTGAGCACAAGATCGAGGTCGACCACCACGACATGGGCTTCCTGTACAGCCCGTCCTGTGTCGCCGCCTACAAGCTGACCGGCAGTGAGAAGGGGAGAAGGGCCGCTATCTTGGCTGCCGACCAGCTCTGCACCCGCTTTCAGGAGAAGGGCGAGTTCTTTCAGGCGTGGGGCGCGCTCGGCGCTGCCGACAACTACCGCTACATCATCGACTGCCTGCTGAACGTGCCGCTGCTCTACTGGGCCAGCGAGACCACCGGCGACGCCCACTACGCCGATCTGGCGCACAAGCATGTCACGACCTGTCTGGCCAACTCCATCCGCCCGGACGGCTCGACCTACCACACCTTCTTCATGGACCCCGTGACCGGCGGCCCTGTGCGCGGCGCGACCTGTCAGGGCTATAAGGATGACTCCTGCTGGGCCCGCGGTCAGGCGTGGGGCGTCTACGGCACGGCCATCAGCTACCGCTACACCAGACGCCCCGAGTATCTGGACGCCTTCCGCCGCGTGCTGGCCTACTATCTGGAGCGCCTGCCCGAGGACCTGGTCCCGTACTGGGATATGACCTTCACCAGCGGCACCGAGGAGCCACGCGACTCCTCCTCCGCGTCCATCGTGGCCTGCGGCCTGCTGGAGGCCGCCAAGTACGTCGGCACCGACGAAGCTGCCGAGTACACGAAGCTGGCCGCCCAGATGCTGGGCAGCGTGGCCGCGCACTACGCCGTCAAGGAAGGCCCGCAGGGCATCGGCCTTGTGCGCCACGGCACCTACAGCAAAAAGAGCCCCTACAACACCTGCACGCCCGAGGGCGTTGACGAGTGCGTCAGCTGGGGCGACTACTTCTACATGGAAGCGCTGACGAGATTGACAAAGGATTGGGAGCTGTACTGGTGATGAAATTACATACAAAGTCCGATTTTACGGCGCTGATGCACCGATTTCTGGACCCCCTGCTGCCGCTGTATTCCGAGGGCGGCGCACGGCTGCACCTTGGCGACACCGGCGTGACCTACCCGGGCCGCACGATCGAGATGGAAGCCTTCTCCCGCCCGCTGTGGGCGCTGGCCCCGTTCTGGACGGGCGGCGGCAGGACGGATGACTTCCTGCGCATCTACCGCAAGGGTCTGGCCAGCGGCACCGACCCCGAGAGCCCCGAATACTGGGGCGACCCGAACGATTATGACCAGCTCTTTGTGGAGATGGCCGCGCTGGCCTGCGCGATCCTGGAGACGCCTGAGAGCGTCTGGGAGCCGCTGACCGACGCCGAAAAGGCCGATCTGGCCAAGTGGCTCGACACGATCAACCACCATGACCTGCCCGGCTGCAACTGGCTGCTGTTCCGCGTGCTCGTCAATCTGGCGCTCGACTCTGTCGGGATGCCCTGCGATATGACCCGCGCCGCCGCTGACATGGCCGAGGTCGATAAATGGTACGTCGCCGACGGCTGGTACTCCGACGGCCCGGCGGACATCAAGCCCCAGAAGGATTACTACAACCCCTGGGCCATCCAGTATTACACCGTGCTCTACAGCGTGTTTGCCGCTAAGAGCGACCCCGCCCGCGCGGCGCTCTACCGGGACCGCGCGACGAAGTTTGGCCAGCAGTTTGCGCGCTGGTTCGATGAAAACGGCGCGGCGCTGCCTTTTGGCCGCAGCCTGACCTACCGCATCGGCCAGAGCGCTTTCTACTCCGCCTGCATCTGGGCCGGTCTCGAGCCGCTGCCCCTGCCGGTCATGAAGGGCATCATCGTGCGCAATTTGAACTGGTGGCTGGCACGGCCCATCTTTGACCGCGACGGCGTGCTGACCATCGGCTACGGCTACCCGCAGCAGTACATGGCCGAGCAGTACAACGCCCCCGGCAGCCCGTACTGGGGCCTGAAGGTCTTTTTGCTGCTGGCCCTGCCCGACGACCACCCGTTCTGGAGTGCCGAGGACGCCCCGCTGCCCGTCGAGCTGAGCCGCGCCGGTGTGACCGGCCAGCCCAGCGCAGATCTGCTTTTGCAGCGTCTGCCGGACGGCCAGCTGAACGCCTACTCGCCCGCCAACTACGAGAAGGGCGACCACGGCCAGTTCGTCGAGAAGTACGGCAAGTTCGTCTACAACACGCGGTTCGGCTTCTCGGCCAGCCGCAGCTATGTGCAGCTGGAGCAGGCCGCGCCCGACAGTATGCTGGCCTTCGTCATCGACGGCTGGACCTTCGTGCGCCGCCACAGCGACAGGTTTGTCCTGATGGGGGACCGTCTGCTGAGCGAGTGGCGGCCCTTCCCGGGCATCAAGGTCACGACGGAGCTGGTGCCCACTAAGTGGGGCCACGTCCGCAACCATACGGTGGAGAGCACCATCGCCTGCACGGCGTATGACTGCGGCTTTGCCGTGCCCAAGTTCGCCGCCGGCTTTGCCGCCGCGGCCAACGGCACCGGGGCCGAGGCCCACAACGACACCTGCCGCTGCACCGTGCAGGGCCGGGGCGGCGAGGGCTTCCTTGTGAACGCCTACCCCAACACGAACCTGTACGACCCCAACACGGTCATCCCCGCGGTCAGGTACGACGTCCCCGTCGGCACGTCCGTCTTTACCACCACAGTGGAAAGTTGGTATAAGTAAGACCTATTCGCATACTAGAGGAGAGGTAATGTATATGTATCCGCAGTCCAATTCTGCCCGCAGCGTCCGGGATCTGTCCGGCGTTTGGGATTTCCGCTTCAACGCCGATGAGCCGTGGCAGCCCATCGCGGTGCCTGCGTCCTACAACGACCAGAGCCCCGCCCCGGAGTTCCGCCGCCATTACGGCATGGCCTACTACCGCACGACCTTCACCGTGCCCGAGGGCGCGCGCCGGGTGCTGCGCTTCGACGCTGTGACCCACAACGCCGTGGTGCGGCTGAACGGGCAGAAGATCGCCAGCCACCGCGGCGGCTTCCTGCCGTTTGAGGCCGACATCACCGCGCTGGCTCAGCCCGGCGAGACCGTGACGCTCGATGTCGAGGTGGACAACCGCATCGGCCACAGCTCGCTGCCCGTCGGCAACGAGGGCGGCACGGCGTTCTTCGGCTCCGACAACGCGGGCATTCCCGCCGTCGAGGCCGGCAAGGCGCGCCAGCAGGCTCAGGGCATCAACCTGCCGAACTTTGACTTCTTCAACTATGCGGGCATCACCCGCCCGGTGCACCTCTACACGACCCCGGCGGCCTACATCCGCGATGTGACCGTCGCCGCCGATATGACCGGCACACTGCGCTACACGGTGGACACCGTGGGCGAGGGCAGCGTCAAGGTGGAGATTCTGGACGCAGAGGATCGCATTGTGGCCTGCGCCGACGGTGCCGCGGGCACCGTGCAGGTGGAGAATGCCCGCCTGTGGCAGCCCCGCCCCGGCACGCCGTATCTCTACACGGCGCTGGTCAGGTTCGGCAAGGACGAGTACCGCCAGAAGTTCGGCTTCCGCAGTGTGGAGGTCAGCGGGCACAAGTTCCTTATTAACGGCGCACCGTTCTATTTCAAGGGCCCCTGCAAGCATGAGGACTCGGCCTTCCGTGGCCGCGGCTATGATGCCTGCGTGACGGTGACCGATTTGAAGCTGTACGAGTGGCTGAACGCCAACGCCCTGCGGATGAGCCACTATCCCTACGCCGAGGAGGTCTACGACCTGTGTGACCGTCTGGGCATCGTCGTCATCGACGAGACGCCCGCCGTCGGCATCGGCGCAGGCCCGGCCTGTGACCCGTATCAGACCTTCCCGCTCAAGACCTACCACAGCGCCGTGCTGCGGGCGATGATCGAGCGCGACAAGAACCACCCCTGCGTTGTGCTGTGGAGCCTGGGCAACGAGCCGGACACCGAGCACTTCCCCGAGAGCGCCCGCGACTACTGGCGCCCGCTGTATGAGCAGGCCCACACCCAGGACCCGCAGGACCGCCCGGTCACGATGGTCTGCTGCCAGAACGACTACACGAAGGACATCACGACCCGCACGATGGACGTCGTCTGCATCAACCGCTACTACGGCTGGTACAACCTGAGCGGCGATCTGGATAACGCGGCCTACGCCTTTAAGAAGGAGCTTGATTTCTGGGAGACCATCGACAAGCCGCTGATTTTGTCGGAGTACGGCGCGGACACGGTGGCCGGTATGCATGGCTTTGCCCCCGAGATGTTCACCGAGGAGTTCCAGGTCGAGTATTACCGCACGATCAACGGCTGTCTGGATGAGCGCCGTTTTGTCGTGGGCGAGTGGCCGTGGAACTTCGCGGACTTCTCGACCCAGCAGGGCCCGATGCGCGTGGGCAGCTGCAACCGCAAGGGCCTGTTCACCCGTGAGCGCACCCCCAAGCTGGCCGCCCACTACTTCCGTGACCGCTGGGGCAAAAAGGAACCGAACGACCGGTAAGCACTACCCCTGAGATAGAAAAAAGCCCGCTGTTCAACGCAACAGCGGGCTTTTTCGCGATTATTTCAGATTCGGTCTGTCCTGATCGCCGTCGGCCTTGAACAAGACGAAGTTCTCGGGCTTGTTCGTGAAGTAGTAATACTCGGTGTTCTCGTGCACGGGCGGGGTCAGGTAGTTCGGGATGATGCAGCCGTCGCCCTCGACGCGCTCGGTGAAGCCGGCGGCCAGCCAGACGTCTGCAGGGATACCGGCGTTGTAGCAGTCCATGTACTCGGCACCCGCGTGGTTCAGGATGGCGTCCAGCGCCGCGCCGATGCGGGGCAGCACGCTGTCCTCACCGATGAAATCCACGAGCCGCACAACGGCGGCACAGCCGGTCTCCTGCGCGGTGACGGTGCGGGTCACGACGTAGGCCAGCAGCTTTCCGTTCTCCTGCGCGGCCCAGACATCGTACTTGAAGTGCGGATAGTGGAAGTACCGCCGCCGCATGTACCACACATCCTTGCGCGGCGTGTGGGGCGTGGCGGGCATACCCAGCGGGATCAGGTCCGCGGCGCTCTCGATTTTAGCAAGGCCCAGATCGCGCTGCACGGGGGGCAGGGAATACCGCAGCGGCTTTGCCAGATAGTAGGCGCGGCGGCGGCCCAGCCGGTAGTAATGGGGCAGGCGCTCGGCCTTCCAGCCCAGGAACTGGTAGAACGTGCAGGTGTTGGGGCGGATGTTATTGCAGGCGACGACGTCGGCATTCAAAAGCCCGGGCAGGGCGTTCATCAATTCCAACCCCACGCCGTTGTGGCTTTTGGCCGCGACCCAGACGCTGACCCAGATGTCCGGCCTGCGCTTTGTGTTGGCCAGTATGTACCCGGCGGCGCTGACGTACTCGCCGTCCTGCTCCGCCACGGCAAACTGCGGCACGCCGCCGCGGCCCGCGTAGTAGTGGTGGTACAGCTCGGGGCGGTTCAGCAGCGGCAGGCGCATATCAAAGTTTGCGTTGATAAAGTCGATGATGGCGGCATCCTCGCCGAGGCGTGCCAGCCGGAATGTTGTATCAGACAATGGCCGAACCTCCCGTGACCGGCAGCGTTGCGCCGGTGATGAAGCCTGCCTCGTCGGAGAGCAGGAACGCCATGGCGGGTACAACGTCCGCGGGCGTTGCGTTGCGGCCCATGGGGTTTTCCTCCGCCGCGGCCTGCACGATGAGATCGGGCGTGTCCTTCAGGAAGTTCGTTTCCATCATGCTGGGGGCGACGCAGTTGACCGTGACGCCGAAGCGGGCATACTCGACGGCCAGGCTCTTGACCAGCCCGCCGATGGCGCTCTTGGCCATGACGTAAGCAGCGGTATTCTTGGGCGGGCAGCCGATGGTGTAGCTCGTCTGGATGAACAGCACACGGCCAAACCTGGCCTTGGCCATGGCAGGCAGCACGGCGCGGCAGATACGCACGGCGCTGTGGACCTGAATTTCCAGATCGCGGTCAAAGCGTGTCTGGTCGAACGCCTTGAATTTGGCGTTCACAACGGGCAGCGCGGGCAGGTGGATGAAATGCGTCGGCGCGGGGGCGGAGGCCGCCAGCACCTGCACGAAGGTATCGACCTTGGCGCGGTCCGACAGGTCCACGTCGAACGGGCGCACCTGACCGGGGAAGCGGGCGCAGAGGCCAGCCAGCTTTTCCAGATCGCCGCAGCCCTGGGCCAGCACGAGCGTATCGGCGGGCGCGTTTTGCAGAAGCCGCTCGATCAGCGCGCGGCCCACATCGCTGGTGGCACCGGTTATTAAATAGGTATAGGACATGATTTTCTCCTCAATTGTTGTAGGGGCGGATGCTTGCATTGCGGGGTTGCGTAGCAACAAAAGCCCCGGCGGGGCTTTTGACCGCACGAGCGGATTGGCTTTGCCAACTGTCGGCGCTCGTTGTGCGCCGACAAGCGGCCCCCTACATTATTTCGCTAACCCTGCCTTGATGATGCCGCGGGTCACGCGCTTGCCGTCCTGATTCGTGATAACGGCCTTGATCTCGGCCTCGCTGCCGATCTCGCTGACGCTGACAACCGTGCCCTTGACGGTCAGCGTGTCGCCGATGAAAATCGGCTTGGCAAATTTGCACTCCACGCCGTGGAGCAGGCAGTGCTCGCCGGGCAGATAGACGCCCGCCAGCGTAGAGAAAAAGCTCGCGCCCAGCATCCCGTAGACGACCCGCCCCGGGAAGCCGCGTCCCCGGGCGTAGTCGGCGTCGATGTGGATGGGGGAGACGTCCCCCGTGATGGCGCGGAATGCGTTCATCATCTCCGGCGTGACGGTCACGGTAAATTCCTCGGTCAGGCCGGGGGTCATCTCCGCCAGCGTGTAGTGGTTCATGGCAGGCTCCTTCGTTGTTCGAAAAAAGGCGGCAGGATGCCGCCTTACGTATTCTCTTGGCCCCCTCTGGGAGGCAAGGTTTTTACACCATCCGTGCAACCAGATCCAGCAGATCGCCGACATCCTTCAGGCCGCGGACATCCGCGAGCTTGAACTTGATGTTGAACTTCTTCTCGATGGCCGTCAGCAGGTTGATCTGCTCCAGGCTGTCCCAGTCCTCGATGTCATCGGCGCAGGTGCTGCGGGTGATCTCCAGGGTGTCGTCGTCAAAATTATCGCGGAAAATATCCTGTACCGCGTTCAGAATTTCCTGTTCGCTCATAGTATAGCTCCTTTATAATATGGTAGTTACCTATACTATAGCATAAAAGCGGGGCAGACGCAAGAAAAAGTGAGGAGAGAGGAGATGCCGCAGCGTTTCCGGGTCGATGACGAGCATAGACCCCTGCACG
>OGMO01001643.1_pt1 | contig 12565 bp, 18 predicted proteins | sample 1573241 | NCBI WGS metagenome assembly OGMO01 (sample SAMEA2581896, study PRJEB24529) | metagenome | biome: Human gut stool | place: China | collected 2011 | reverse complement strand
CAAGACGCTCTGGGCCTAATTACTATTTACCCTCGCCCAGACGAGCTTCATTCTTCACTTCTGCTGCCGGCCACACGCCTACCGCAGCCTTTCTATCCAAGAACATCTTACCATACGTAACTGGCAGTGTCAACATATTACCGAAATTAACCGTATAACGGTTTACCCGTTCACGTATAGCGCAAACGGGTAAACCGTTATAAATGTGATCTTTTTTCATCAATGTAAAAGCTACCAAGACCCAAAGGAAGCTCAAAATATCAAGGTAACTATAGAGATTAAAATTTATCAGTCTGACTGGAATTATGAGTTCCCGTCAGACTGATAAATAGGCAATTTTAATTTGAATATACAAAGAATTGATTTAAAACGATAATATTAAAATCTCGGAAGTACATATCATCGCTCGTTTTTGAGAATGAACAGGTATCTATTGTCACTATAAACGGAATCTCGTTAAGCAATAAAGAAATCGTCTTCCCTCTCGACTTGATCAATTCTCTGCATAATGATTGATCTTTTTCAAGTGAGCTCACTTGAAAAGAAAACATTATTTTTTTATTAATCTTGAAACAACTTGCAGCAAAAATATGATTGTCGTATTGCAATTTCAATTTTGTTATGAGAGATATTTGCATCTGTGGGTTATCTATAATAGTTGGAGGACACATCAGGTGCAGTGATTGAAATGCCACGTGAATCAATCATAAAGCCAGATAATGTAGCAGTATTTTTACCTTTCAGAGTTGTCACATTGTCGATAGTACCACCACAGTCTCCATCGAATTCAATATCTCCGAGAACGAAAATCTGCCCCCGGTTAGTAGATACAGTCCCAGTAAAGACCATAGCTCCACCAGCATTGGAAGTAATCCCCCATGTAACCATGTGTGCATCTACCCAATAAATAGTGGCGGTACCAGCATTACCCGTTGCGGTTTTTCGCTCATCAGGATTATATGTTACAGTATTACCGTTTTCATCAACATACCAATAAACTGTAACAATTTCACCATGAGGATCAGGCGCAGGAGCATCTTCGGGGAACCAATCAGGTAGTGTGTTACTTTTGAAAACAACCGGCTCTGTTTGCTCTGTGGTAGCAGTATCTACCGCAAATGCAGGTACGCAAAAAACGATAGCCATAACACACATTAACAAAGCGGACATTAGTCTCTTCATTATAAATTTTTCTCCTTTTCTGTAGTCCAAATAATGAATGTTGTATGGATAGCTAATTTCCCCCGCCAATAAGTGAAGTCTTCATCCATTTGCCAATTCATCAGCCGAAGACGCTAAACGAATTCTTACTGTTCCATCTAATGCCGAACCATCTTGGGCTGTTACGGTTAAATAACGCATACCAGATGCAGCATTCGAGTTAGTGATATTGGTATGCCTACCAGCCCCCAAAGTAATCGGAGACGACGTAAGTTGATTCTTACCAGATGCATCAGTCAATGTAATGTTATATGAAGTCTTACTGGTATTTGAAACAAAAACTCGATAGTACGGATAGTCACTATTCGTTCTAAAGGGAATCGTCTGTGATCCGCTCTTATCATTTAAAGAGCTATCGACCGCAATATAGCTATCTCGTCTCATTCCTCCCACAAAGGAATCCTCGACACCATCCTTGATCTCAAAGATGACTCCATCATTTGTTTCAATCGTTGTTGTCTGCAAATTATCATTGTACGCTGCCATTGCCATAACGCCACTGCAGCAACTCACAGCCATCACGCAGGCCATTACCACACTCAGGATTTTCTTCTTCATAACAACTCATTTCTCCTCTCAAATTATCTCTGCACTATACGATACTGCCAAATCCTCCGAACCATAATACTTTAAATAGACTCTCATATGTCACTGAGAATCTCGCTGAGCGATCTTGTAGTAAATATCAACCATTCCGCCATTGGTGCCAGTCACTACTTTAAAATTATATGATTTGTCCCCACCAAGCGCGCCCTGAGTTACTTCTACGTAAATATGGCCGCTTTCACCCTTCTTGAAGGTTCTCGAGCTCTGGTCATTGATAGTTGCTATAACGGAACCGCTCCCTTTGTTTTCAACATACAAATTAACGTATTTCCCGTTGTCCTTATTCAACTTTATGGTCTTATCCAGTCCAATCTGGTTACGGATCGTGCCATAATCAATAAGCAGATCAATTGGCATAATCCAGTTCTCTTCCGGATCAGAATCAGTCGGAGGTACAGTGTCAACGGCCAATGCAGAAACAGCAAGGGCCATCAACATAATAAGCGTCAGGGTCATGGACAAGAATTTTTTCATGAAAATGCGCTCCTTTCACTGCATACATAATTCGGCTGATTAGTAGTTCACAAACCCATTCACCCATACAGTATCATTCGAATTGTTTCTTACCGCAAATGTATAGGTGCCCTTCAAGTCTATTTTGATTGTCTTTTTGATGCTGCCATCGTTCGCCCGTATCGGATAAAAGATTCCATCAGAATCAATCAATCCAAAGTCCACGCTTGCCGATTCCGGAGAATATGAAGCCGTAATTTTGACGGTTTCCCCACGCTCCATCGGAAAGCTGCTATTAGCTTTCATAAGTGTTTTCGGTGGGAGTTCAAAGTCAAACTGCCCCATTGCTCTCATCTCTGCAATTTGGGTTACAGTCTCTTCTTTTGCTTCTACTTCCGGAGCAACCAAAACGCTGAAAAGCTTGACACAAGCTAACAGCATACAACTGCTCCTCTTTAGACTCATCGCTTTCACCCCCTTTCTTCTACTTACTTCCAATTTAAATTAAACTCTTGAGTTTCTTGAGATTCCACTTTTTCTCCGTTTATCGTGTGTAGCTCTATCTCTTTCTTTTGGTCCATATACCAGAAAATACAGCAGACTATCAGCGCCAGAATCACCGCTGCAATTACTCCGCGCTTAATCCAAATACGGTTTCTCTCTTTACTTTTTTGTTCCGGTTCGCATTCTGTTTTTATAGACTCAGTTTTTCCAATTGAAATTTCTTCATCACTAAGCAAATCATCTAACTTCACATTATAGAGTCTGCAGAGAGCCTGAAGATTTTCGGTAGACGGTCTCGAGTCTCCAGCCTCCCATCTTGATACGGCCTGTCTGGACACATTTAATTTTTCTGACACATCCGCTTGGGACATGCCTTCTTTTTTCCGTAAGCGAACCAATTTCTTCTCTAAGGTCATTGTTTGTATCTCCGAATTTATCTTAGAAGTTAATAAATGTAAACCGCGTGCGGTTTACATTTAGGCAATCGCCGATTGCCTTTCCAATTTTCTCGTTCTTTTTACAGATATTTTGTTAATCCAGCACGTAATACATCGTTGATCGACTCAGTCAAATTCTTTCCCTCTTCCAGCGCCTTTCTACGCAATGCCTTATCAATGTCCCGATCTAAAAAGTAAGCTCGCTGCACACGATCCTTGTTCTTTTTCGGTTTTTCAGTTTCCTCCTGCAGCTTCTCTGCCGGTCGACGATCTGCACCAATGATGGACTTGAATGCAGCCTCCTGATCAAACTTTGCTTTTCCTGCCATTATTCCTTAACCCCTTTCAAAAACTCCTCAATAAATGCTTTATAGTCCTCTGATACCGTAGATCTATTTGCGTAGTCAAAAATATCTTGCCGGTTTGCCTGCGCTTCTTCTACTACTACGGCAGATCTGATATACGTCTCGTAAATCGGTGCAGCAATATACTCGCTAAGCTGTTCTGCGAGCTCCTTCATCTGCCGGCTGATATTGGCCCGCGGATTAAATTTCGTAAACAAGATACCCCTAATTTTCACGTTTGGGTTGCAATACTTCTGAACACTGGTAACCGTCTCGTTGAGTTGCGATATTCCTGCGGTCGCAAAAATCCCCGCTGTCGTTGGAATCAAAATATCCGTAGCGCAGGTAAAGGCATTCACCGTCAGCACGCCCAAGGAAGGCGGCGTGTCGATCACGATAAAATCATAGTCGGCTGCGATCGGCGCCACGGCCTCCTTCAGCCGGTGTTCTTTTCCCGTCTGCGACAGCTCCTGCTCCGCTCCGGCCAACATAATATTTGCCGGCACAACATCGTATCCGCCTTTAGTATGCTGAATCGCCTCCCAGATACTGGCAGCTCTTTTCATGACCTCGTAAATCGTCTGGACATTGTAGTTTTCTGCTCCGCAGGCCGTCGAGAAATTTCCCTGCGGATCTAAGTCAATACCGAGGACTCGGTATCCCTTGGCTGCAAGGCCTGCAGCCAACGCCTGGGACGTTGTTGTTTTGCCAACGCCGCCCTTTTGATTTGCTACTGCAATAATCATGTTCTCACGCTCCTATTTTTGTAGTTTTATATTTTTATAGAAAACTATATTTATAGTTTACTACATTTTTAGATATATAGCAATATAGAAATGCAAAAGAACATCATCACAGAAATTTGTGTTCTTTTTTGTGTTGCATTTTGTATTACGTTTGTATATACTATAAGGGGATGGGAGATGATACAAATGCTCTTTGAATGGGATGACAATAAAGAGAAAATCAATATTGTCAAACACGGCATTGATTTCAGCACCGCAGCACACGTTTTCCAAGATGAAAACCGAATAGAATTTTTTGATGAAGTGCACTCTGAATACGAAGACAGATACATCACCATCGGCCAAATCAACGGTATAGCAATCATCGTAATGGTCGTCTATACAGAGCGTGAAAACGCTATTAGGATCATATCAGCACGAAAAGCTACCAATCAGGAAAGGAGAATGTACTATGATTGTCCGTAAAGAAATTGACCTGGATCAGCCTTTAACTCCTACTCAAGAAGAGATGCTGAATGCTTTGGAATCAAGACCTATCTCTCCGGATGAGGATTGTCCCGAGCTCACTACAGAGCAGTTGAACCAGTTCCGAAGGATCTCCGCCACCAACAGAGAAGAACGCTGCAAGCAAACGGTCACGTTGCGACTTTCTCCGCAAGCTCTTAGACGGGCAAAATCCCTCGGTAAAGGATACACCTCCGTTCTCAGCCGTATCCTTGAAAGCGCCCTTGAAAACCCTGATATTGTAAGACACCATCTATGATAAAGAAAATCACCTCTAAATAGAGGTGATTTTCTTTCAGACTGTAAAAAGAGGCGGGACATACGTCCTGCCTCTTTTTATGTTGTCATTGTTCAACCGATTTTACAATCTTTCTTTCCTTATAGCATCTTCTCATAATCTCTCTTGGCATAAATTACGCGGGCAATTGTTACCAAATTATTTTCCTCGTTCACCCAATAGAACATTAAATAGTTCCGTATCAGCAACTTCCGATACTCATGCTTTAGTGGGCGAATCGGTATATAAGCAGGATTGGCATACGGAAAACTCGCTATACGATTTCCAGCGTCAATCAGTTCTACAGCCATTCTCTCTGCAGCCTTTGGATTGTTCAACTCTCTGCCAATATACCGAACAATATCGATCATATCCTGGCGGGCCACTGGCAGATATTCCAGATTATACAACCTACTCTCCTCCTATGGCCTCTTTCATCATCTTCAATACATCTTTAGATGAGTATCGCTTATCGGTCATCTCGGCCTCTCGTTCCGCTTCCTGCAGTTTAAAATATACCTCACTCTCAAACTGCAAATTTTCAAACGCTTCCATGCTCAAAACAACCATATCGCCATATCCATTTTTTGTCAGAAAAACAGGCTTCGCCGTCTCATGAACCGTTTTTGAAATATCCGCAAAATTATTTCTCAAATCTGATACTGGTCGAATCATATTCATAATATCACCTCGTTGATATTTTAGCGTAATTACGCTAAAATATCAACCGAAATTTCTTTTACAATTTCATCATAATACTTTGCTACTGTTCCTCTGTCAATCTGCAGCATCCTTGCAATTTCAGTTTTCTTTTTAACCTCTGGATGAGCTCGCATATACGCTGCAATCTCGTCTTTTTTACTTCGTCTTCCGTTTCCAGCTCTCCAGTTCGTCCCATCTACCATATCATTTGCTTGCTGGATAATCCTACACCGTTTCAAATGATCCGCCTGCTTCCTCCCATTTCTCTTATTAACGGGCATCGACAGTCCTGAGATCTTCGCTATATCATCTCGCGGAAAAGTCACATAGTCCTCATTGAACATTTCTAAAGCACACACAATATCGTCCCTCGTAAAACGATTGATGTCCTCCACGCTCATATCATCATATCGCTCGATCAGTCCAAATGCGTCCTCTCTTAGCTCATCTTCATCTATGCCACACTTCTTTGCGTATATAGCTAATGTCATAATCCCGTAAAAACGATGCCCTACTTTAATCTCATCTATTATACGATGCAGCCACCAATCATAAAGATCTCTCTTTACCGTCCAGCGCCCACGTCGCTCTTTTTTCACGATACGACGCTCATACCAATCCGGATACTTTTCCTTAGCCTCAGCCAATGACAGCCGGCTCTTTTTCATAAGCGCCTGTATTCGCTGCTGCTCTCCATTGCTGTCAGGAATATAATCCAGCAGCTTCTCCATATCTACAGCGTCCCCGAATCGATAAGCTACCACAGGATAATCTCGCCCCAGCTTTGAGCCAGACCCAACAACACGGAATCCCTGTAAAATGCCCTGCATCTGCGGCTCACGGATGGACGAGGTAAACCTGTTCCAGATCTGCCGGGTGAGGGCATATTTCAGTTCCTTCAAAATTTTCTGATTTTGCGGATACATGGGAACCGGCTCTGTCAGCACATAATAGAGATGGAGTCCTGTTCCGCTGTTTACAATGAAGGTCGCTTTGGGAATGATATCCTTGTCCATCTGATGCAGCGTATCCCGGAGCTGCGGCATACCTACACCGTCCAGATCGAAAACGATGGCATAGAGATATCTGGCATTTCTCCCGCTACGCTGCCTACCGAAGTATGAGATAGGAGACATGATCGTAAAATCTGTATCCTGGATATCTCCCAATTCTTCCAACTCGTCCGTAATCAGATGTCTTCTGGCTCTACCGTCACCTTCAATCTCCAGCGCGACCCCATTTTCACGACTATCCTGCTTTCTTGGGACGGTCAGTGCAATAGCATTTCCTTTAGCATCTTCATAGTGGCCCTTCCTCTCGAACGAACCTTCAGGAAATATCTCTCTATAAAACTCAAACGGCTCCACCGGCTCCAAATACTGCCGGAGAAGGTCGTTCTTTTCCCTATAAAGCGCCCGCTGCCGCTCCAGAGCGGTCTGCTGATCTATAGTCACAAAAACACCTCCAGTCCAGAAAAGAAAAAGAAGCAAAAAGAAAAGTCCGCTACGCGGAGACCGCCTGCGGGCGGGAAGGGGGAAAAGGGGAGCCAAAGAGCGCCCCCTACGGGGGCTTAAAGAGGAAAGTCACCTCCCCTTTTCCCCCTCGCTCCAGGGCATGGAAATGATGGAAAACCCGCTGGGTTTACCACATTCCCACACCCTTCCGCACACCCCCAATTCCCCACCGACTTTCTCCATTTTTTAAGAGAAAAAACATGTAATGGCTTCCCTGCAAAACCCTTAAAGGGGGGCATATATTATCAATACATTTTTTCAGCATTTTTAGTATTAGTATAGCCTGTCCGACAGCCGATTGCAAGGCCCTTCGGACAGGCTATTTTATCAAATCCGAAATGTCTCTGAGCGCGCTAATTCCGTCCCGCTCTCATATCTGAAGGAACAGCAGCCAGCGGCTTCGTATGCAGGAATATCATCTCCCAAAAGCCGGTCCTGTAGTTTGCTTTCAACCGACGTTCCAGCATCACGTTATAATTGCGATACTCTTCTCTCCAGTCCTTGTCGTAGATCATATTGGCGTAGCCTTTTGGATAGTCTCCCGTAATGCCGATTTTTTCAATCGGCCAGTTCCCATCCTCGTCATCCTGAAACAGTTCCTGTATCAGATGTCTAACCTCTTCCACGCAAAAATCCACGGTATATGGCGTCTCCAGCACCGTTTCCCATAGCACCACTGTATGCCAGCGCCCATTTCCATCTTTGTAGCGGTGCTCCTTCTCCATCGATGACACCACAACATACCCGGTATGTTCCTTCTTCGGCTTCAACTTCCGATCAGCGTTGGCTCGTTCCCGTGCGATCCGCAGCAAATTAGCATTCAGCCCTCGCTGCAGCGCGCTTTCCTTTTGTTCTGCTGCCAATGCCTTTTCCAGATGTTCTATATCCTTCGCCGCTTCATACTCCGTAGATTCTATTCTTCTTTGAGCGTCAATCTGTACTCGACGAATCTCTTTATCTGCATCATACTTTGTACTCCTGACCTCCTGCTCTGCGCTGGAGATCTGTTGCAGCAATCTATCATATTCGTCTTCCGTCAAAATCACATGGGTGCATTCCGGGTCAGAGCGGCCACCACTTGTCGGCTTATATCCAAATGCAGTTTTCTTTACAAACTCGCCCACGGCAGCGCACCTCCTTACAGGCCCCGAATATAGTTATCCGCTACGACGCTGATTCGGTTATGACCCAGCGCCTTGCTGCAGATCAGCATAGCAGCCTTGTCCAGCTTCTTCCCCGCTTCATCTTTTCGGCAAGTATAAACCTCGCTTTGATAGCGCCGCCCGGTGCCACGGTTTACCCTGTCATAAGGAATGTCCTCTATCGCCCTGGCATGAGCCTTGTAGATCGCCGTGGCATACTCCGCACGATAACCGTGGATGTCGGCACAATTATGAATGTGCTGCCACACCTTTTCCTCTGCCGGCGTATCCGTAATTCGCTCAATGATCTGCCCCGCATTTTTGCCTATAATCGGGCTTAAACGCTCTCGTCCGCCCTTTCCGTTGCGGACATGGACAAACCACTCCTCCGGAAACAAACGTGCGTCCTGGAGCATTTCAAGGCGTTTTGTGACACTCGGTGCTCGCTGCTCCTCTGGGATTTTCTGCAGCTCGGAGATCTCCGCCTCAATTTGCGTCCTGGGAACCAGGTCCTTCCCCCGCAGCTCCTGCAGCTCTTTTCGCCGCAGGCCGGTCCCTCTGCAAAATTTTATCAATTCATCGTTATTCGTCTTAGAGAAGTGCTTGTCTCGCACCCGATCCCCGCGACTCCGTTTGATCTCCTCACGGTTTCGCTTGGGAGGCTTAAAGTAATCTTCATCATCCGGAGATATCCCATACAGCTTTCCCAGCGCTTTCGCTTCGAGCTGCACCGTCCATGCAGAAAGCCCCTGATCCACTCTGGTTTGAAGCCACTCATTGGCATACTTCTTTGAACTTTTCAGCGTAGTGCATTCCGGATGATTCTCTTTGATGTACTTGATAAAATATTTCGTATGTTTCCAGTAGCTCTTATAGGTGTTGAATGCAAATATTTTATCTTTCTCTGTTCCATTGGCTACAGCTTCTTTTTTACTTTCGCCAAAAGCCTGCATCCCAGTAAGCCGATCATAGGCTTGCTGGTGCAGATCTTTGAAGTACGCTTTATTTCTACGTCCCATCTCAGCCTCTTTTCGTGCATCTAATTTTATATAAATCTATATTTCTATAAAACTATATAGCTATTTTCTTAGTTTTATAGACCTCTACATCTCACGTTCAAGCTAAGCCGCCTCATGTCAGCTCCATTCGGAGACTCGGCAATCGGCAAAATACACTTTTTAACGTCTTATGTATGACGGGTTTGGGATTGCTCCCTACACTTTTTTGATCTGCTTATGTGTGCAGCTCTGATTTATTGAGATCTACGGCAGTTCAGATTCTGTCGGCACCTTTGTAGAGGGTGCAGCTCTCCGGAAGATCTACAGTATTCCGGCTACTATCAGAAGATGGATAGGGCCAGATACGTTTTACTTACCAGCATTTTCAAAAGGATTACTCATGCCGGGTCCATGATGCGCTTTCCAGTTCACAAAGGTTACTACGGCAAGCCCACGCATCACACAGGTGTATCGTACCTGAAGCGGCTTCTGATTAGCAAATTGCTAAACCCCCGACCGGCATATCTGCCAGCCAAGACGCTCTGGGCCTAATTACTATTTACCCTCGCCCAGACGAGCTTCATTCTTTACTTCTGCTGCCAATCACACACCACTCGCAGCCGCCATCCATACCCCCTTTCTTTCAAGGCTTCGATCCAGCGTCTACCGCAGCCTTTCCTATCCAAGAACATCTTACCATACGTTGCGGAGGTTGTCAACATAACCATAAAATTAACCGTATAACGGTTTACCCGTTCATGCTCCTAAAGAGCACAAACGGGTAAACCGTTAGTGAAAAAAGAAGCCGAGATAACTATATAGCTATCTCGACTTCTCCTTCTCTACGAATATTGATCCTTAGATTAACCTTTCATCGCTTCCATTTCTGCAATCGTCAAATTATTACGCTCTCTAAGGAAAGAACCAATCTCATTTCCCTGAAAATCATATAAGGGGATGTAATAGGAATCGGGCTGAGTTTTCTGCCATTCAAGAGCGTCCTGCGGTGTTTCAAATTTTGGGTGACTCAAATCACTGGTTCGGACATATCCCTCCTGGTCATTCGTCCCAATCGCAGCCTGTAAATCCGGCATTTTCCCTACTACCTCTGCCATCAAAGCAGTTCCATAAGTTTCGCCACGAACATTCTTAGGGAAATTTCCGTTAATAAGCGACGTCTGCTCAACAGACAACACGGAGGAATCATATTCAACAGCGTTTGCTGTTACAGCAAGTGCCATGCACATCACGGTGGCTAACATCAAACTTAAAACCCGCTTTTTCATGTTTTTACTCCTTTCAGGTCTCTTGAAATAGTACGTGTTACCAGTTAATTTTGCCGCTCCCTTGCCTCCCCTTAATATGTCACGGTCCCAGTCACCTTGACCGATTTGCTTGAATTGTTTCTAATCACCAGTGTATAGTTCCCGTTTTCCGGAATCTCAATCGTCTTGTCAATGCTGCCTGTTGTCACATTGATATAGTGAAACTTCTCATTTGAGTCAACTAATCCGAAGTCCAAGCTGGCATTTTCCGGAGAATAGTTCGCGCGAATCCGTACCGTTTCACCAGCCGACATTGTGAAACTTGTATCCGCTAACACCGTGCCATTTGCCTTTATAGTCCAGTCTAAGTTTCTTGTTGCCCGTATGATGGCCGTTCCCGTCGTTTCATATTCCTTTGAAACGACATTTGATTCGTCAACAGCGCCGGTGCCGGTACACAGGCATCCAATCATCACCGCTCCGGTCAGTACCATACACAAAAGTCTGCGCATTTCTTTCACCTCCCTTCGCCAAAGCCCTCCATCGGCACAGATTCGGCCCCAGCAAAATCAAAGTCGTCGCATTCCATTTCGCTAAAAGTCATGGCACCCATTTTTTCTTGGGCCGTTCTCCTGTGTGCCAATACCGCTGTGGTGAGCAAAATCGCCAAGAGCACGATCACCAGGACTATGGCCTTGTATCTTCTGGCCTTTCCCTGTCCCTTGTCCTCTTCTTTTGCCTGCTCCTCTGCCGGAAGTTTCTCTTGCGCCGCCGCAGGCTCCGCCTCTGCTGAGTCATCCAGCAGCGTTTCCAGCGGGATATTAAATAACCTGCTCAGGCTCTGCAGATTCTCTGTCGATGGCCTCGACGTTCCTGCTTCCCATCCAGATATGGCCTGCCTGGACACAAACAGCCTTTCGGCCAGTTCTAACTGTGTTAGTCCCTGCTTCTTCCTTAATTCTTTTAGCTTTTGAGACAGTTCCACTCTTTTACCTCCAAATTAAACAAATGCCCATCAAATGTAAACCGCACACGGTTTACATTTAGGCAAATATTGCTTGCCTTCCGCATTTTTTCACACAAATTCTATCAAAGATACTCCACAAGTCCTTTACGCAAAGCATCATTAATAGACTCAGTCAGATTCTTTCCTTCCTCCAGCGCCATCCTACGCAGCGCTTTATCAATGTCCCGATCCAGATAATAGGCCCGCTGCACCCGGTCACTATTTTTCTTTGTATTTTTCTCTTCAGCAACAGCAGCATTCTCGCTTTGGCGTCCTGCTCCGATGATAGATTTAAACGCAGCCTCTCGATCAAACTTTGCTTTCTCTGCCATTATTCATTTACCCCTTTCAAAAATTCTTCAATAAATGCTTTATAGTCTTCTGCCACCGTAGACTTGTTGGCATAGTCAAAAATATCCTGGCTGTTCGCCTGGGCCTCCTCCACCACTACAGCAGATCGAATATATGTTTTGTAGATCGGCGCAGAAATGTATTCGCCAAGCTGCTCCGCCAGTTCCTTCATCTGCCGGCTGATATTCGCCCGCGGATTAAATCGCGTAAACAAAATTCCTCTCACTTTGACAGCCGGATTGCAATACTTCTGAACGCTGGTGACGGTCTCGTTGAGCTGGGAGATCCCGGCGGTCGCAAAAATTCCCGCCGTTGTCGGAATCAGAATATCGGTGGCACAGGTAAAAGCGTTCACCGTCAGAACCCCCAAAGAAGGCGGTGTGTCAATCACGATAAAATCATAGTCACCGGCCACCGGCGCCACGGCCTCCTTCAGCCGGTGTTCCTTGCCGGTCTGGGAGAGTTCCTGCTCGGCTCCGGCCAGCATAATATTGA
>OGMO01001639.1_pt1 | contig 12594 bp, 9 predicted proteins | sample 1573241 | NCBI WGS metagenome assembly OGMO01 (sample SAMEA2581896, study PRJEB24529) | metagenome | biome: Human gut stool | place: China | collected 2011 | reverse complement strand
AGCTTTTTTCGTGAGGGGGTGGCTGACGATCCGACGAACATTTCGAGCGTTTTGCACCGAGCAGGGTAAGGTGGACTTGCTTTCACAGTGGGATACTGCGCGCAATGCTCCTCTGATGCCGGATGACGTGACGTTCGGCAGTCACAAAAGAGTTTGGTGGACATGTCCGAACGGCCACTCATGGCAAGCCATGGTGTACACCCGCAGCGAGGGCACAGGCTGCCCCTACTGCACGGGGCGCAAGGTTACGCCTAAACAGGGCGGCTTGGTGAAGCAGTTTCCGCTGCTCGCGGCAGAGTGGGACATTGAGAAGAACGCACCCTTGACGCCGCAGGACGTCACGACCGGCAGCCACAAGCTCATCTGGTGGAGATGCCCGAAAGGGCATTCCTACTGTTCCGCCGTCAAGACGCGGGCGCAGGGCAGCGGGTGTCCGTACTGCGCGGGAAAGAACGTCCTGCCAGAGGAAACCTCCCTTGCGGTTGAGTATCCGTCGATCGCGAATGAATGGGATGCGGCAAAAAACGTGCCTCTTTTGCCTACGCAGGTGATCTCCGGCACAAGGCGCAAAGTCTGGTGGCGCTGTCCGAAAGGCCATTCATGGCGCGCGGCGGTGTATTCGAGGACGACCCTCGGCACGGGCTGCCCGGTCTGCACCGGACGGCAGGCGCTCGCGGGCGAAAATGATCTTGCAACGCTGTACCCGGACATTGCCGCGCAGTGGGACGAGGAGAAAAACGGTGCGCTCCGACCGAGCAATGTCACCGCGGGCTCAAACCGCCGCGTGTGGTGGCGATGTGAAAAAGGTCACTCCTATCGTGCGATGATTGCGTAGCGCGTGCAGCGCGGCGACGGCTGCCCTTACTGCGCCAACCGAAAGGTGCTGCCGGGCTTCAACGACTTAGCGACCGCAGCGCCGCTCGTCGCGAAGCAGTGGCACGAAACCCTCAACGGCGCGCTGACACCGGAGATGGTCACAGCCGGCAGCCACAAAAAAGCGTGGTGGCAGTGCTCTTACGGCCATGTGTGGAAAGCCGCGATTTACTCCCGCGCGGGCGTGCAGCAGTGCGGCTGCCCCGTCTGCGCCGGGAAAACCAAGCGAACCAAGTAAACCGAGCCTGCGGAGACGGGCAAAATATAGTGAATCTTAGGAGGTAATGGAATGAAACGGTGATTATTGGCAATCTTATTGTCACTGACGATGATGTTCACACTGGTTCCGACAGCAATGGCGGCGGACGCCGAAGCTGGAACGGCCAGTGAGCCCGAGCTGGAAAATCCGGCCACTGAGGGTACCAGCGGCGGTATCGACTGGAAGGTAGAGAGCGGTACATTGACCATTACTCCGTCCAATAGCCCGGAAAGTGACTACACCAAAGGGCAAATGGTAGAGAACTATGGGACGCTTACCAAAAATGCTTCGGAGGACGCGGCCTATATAGCTGCACTAACGGCTGCCGGATATACACCGGGTAGCAATGGACACTTCTACTACCCGAATACCGAGACATGGGTGTCCGATTCCCCGTGGAAATTCCTGAGTGATCAAATCACAAAAGTTGTAGTCGAGGATGGCGTTACCAGCATCGCTGCGCGTGCATTTAGACTGCCGAATGTGACCGAAGTTTCTATTCCGGCATCTGTAGCATCTATCGGTAATTTGGTATTTGAATCATGCGTGAAGTTGACGACTGTCAACTGGACTGGAGATTGGAGCAGGCATACTCCAATGGCATTTAACGGTTTCAGTAGATGCAGCAGCCTTGGCAACGGATATGAATTGACGGATTGGATGCCTGCGTGTTTCTATGTGAATGCGGATAGTGATTCGATCGAAGGCACACAGTTCACGGTTGATTTTGACAAGCTGAACGGACGCTTGCAAGATGGGACTACTTATCCGCGGGCCATGTTCCGCAGCGTGCCGAAGATTACTTCTGCAACCTTGACGAGCCAGCTGAATAACGAATACATTTTTGAATATTCGGGCATTCAGAGTGTAACGATTGCGGATGACCAGACAAGCATTGCCACTGCCGCTTTCCGCGGATGCGAGGGCCTGACATCTGTGGTAATTCCGGGAAATGTAACAGAGATCAAATTAAGAGCCTTTGGTGGCAGCGGGTTGAAGAGTATCACTTTTTCTGGTTTAACCAGCCCGACTTTTGGAACAGATGTATTTGAAAATGTTAAGCTCGATTCGTTGACTCTAAATGAAAACATGAGCATGGCGGAAGCTGTAAAGATCATCGGGGAGCTTGCGAGGGAAAAAGCAATTACGGATAGCACAACGATCACTCCGGCAAAATTTGCAAATTTTAATGCGGAAAATGTTGTGGTTGACGGTGCAGAGGGCGAAGCAATCAACCGTCAGAGCTATCCTCTTGTAAAGAACCTTACAATTAACGGTGCATATACATCTGCTGTCGGAGCCTTTGGCAATAGTGTCTGGGGCAAGGAAACTTTGGAAGCCCTGACCATCCATGCACCGGGCAATGATGTGACCATCAACGCCACAGCGTTCCTGCGGACACCGCTGCAATCTGTTAAAATTGAAACAAAAAATCTGACATTTACTGGTGATGCAGCATTCCTGAACACCATGATTCTCACCCGTGTGGATCTGACGGGCGTTGATCAGATCATGGCCGGTGAAGGCGCTAAAAGGACCTTTGAACTTAACACTACTGGTGATTATGGAAACCTTAATGTCCCGACACGATATGTGTATTTCAAAAATGCTGACACATATAATGCACTGGCGCAGGGAGACCCAAATAAACACTTTCGCGGAAATACCAACACCTATTATCTGGTCACCAATGGCGGCACTGTGGTCGGCGAGCAGGATGGCTTTAGTGCAGTCGTCAAGGGCGGCTACACTGCCGAGTGGCATGGAAAGGCAGACTTCTCTGATACTGCTGTAGAGACACCTGAGGCGGGCAAAGTCTACTATGCCAATTGGACAAAGAGCAACAGCGTTGCGCTGACCTCTAATCCTGCCGCGGGTGCAGACGGCAAGGTTTCTGAAACCTATACCCCCAGCGGCGCTGTTACCCTGTCGGTGCAGAATCCCGGCGCGGGTTGGCTTTATAGCTGGATGAAGAACGGCGAGCAGATCACCGCCGCCGGAAATAGCCTGACGCTTTACACGCCGAGCGAAAGCGGCATCTATTCTGTTCAGGTTACGACAAAGGGCAACAACGCATTGATTTGGACCAGCAACGAGATCAATGTGACCATTACCAAGGCCGATGGCACTGCTTCTGTCAGCCTGTCTGACTGGACTTATGGCGAAACGGCTAGCGAGCCCGTTCCGACCAGTGATACCAACGGCATCAACAACGTAACCTATCAGTACAAGGTTAAGGGTGCTGATGATACCACCTACAGCGACACTCTGCCGATCAACGCAGGCGACTATACCGTAAAGGCAACCTTCGCTGCAACGGATAACTACAATGAAGTAACTGCAACGGATGACTTCACCATCACCAAGGCTACCTATAACATGACCGGCGTGAAATTTGAGGATGCCAGCTATACTTATGATGGTAGCGAAAAGACGCTGACGATCAGCGGTACTTTGCCCACAGATGTGACCGTAGCGTATGAAAATAATAAACTGACCAATGCAGGCAGCGTGACAGCAAAGGCAAAGTTCACTATTGCAGATAGCAATAATTACTGTGCAATTAAGGACATGACCGCCACATTGACCATCACAAAGGCCAAGCCGACTGTGAGTATTTCGGCCAAGCCTGATTCTTTGCGTGGTGGCGGCAAGGTCACGCTGACTGTGACGGGCGTGCCCGAAGAGGGTAATGTGATTGTGACGTGCGACAACGGCATCACCGTCGATAACGCGAATGGCACGTATTCCGCTGTCCTGCCCAACCGTACCGTGGACTATACCTTTACACTCAACTACACCGGCGTGGAAAATGGCAACTATAGCGATGCAACGGACACCTGCACGGTTTCCGTGACCCGTCGCCACACTTCTTCCGTTACCCCCGGCAACACCGTTTCCGTCCCCTCTACCCCGAACGGCACGGTGACGGTCAGCCCGTCCACGGCCTCCAAGGGCGAGACTGTGACGATCACGACCAAGCCCAGCGAGGGCTATGAGCTCGGTTCCATTGAGGTTCTCGACAAGAACGGCGATTCGCTCAAGCTCAAGGATCTCGGCAACGGCAAGTACAGCTTTGTCATGCCGGATGGCAAGGTCAGCGTCGAGGCGGAGTTCGTTAAGACTGCTGCTACCAGCTTTGCTGATGTTCCCGCGAACGCTTACTTTGCCGATGCAGTGAAGTGGGCAGTTGATAAGGGGATCACCAACGGCCTGTCTGACACGATGTTTGGCCCCTACGAGTCCTGCACGCGTGCGCAGATCGTGACGTTCCTGTGGCGCGCGGCCGGCAGCCCCAAGCCGAAGACCGCAAGCAGCTTCACGGATGTTCCTGTGAGCACTTACTATGCCAAGGCGGTTGCTTGGGCCGTTGAGAACGGCATCACGAACGGTATGACCGAGACGACGTTTGCGCCCGACGAGGCCTGCACCCGCGGCCAGAGCGTGACGTTCCTGCACCGCGCCCTCAAGGGTACTGCGAGCGGCAGTGTGAACTTCACGGATGTTCCCGCGAATGCGTTCTACACCGACGCGGTCAACTGGGCGGTTGCGAATAACGTGACGAACGGTACCTCCAACACGACGTTCAGCCCCAACGCAGACTGCACGCGCGCGGAGATCGTGACGTTCCTGTATCGCGCCTATCAGGGCAAGTAAATCCAACTGAAAAAAGCGGCGGTTCATCAGAACTGCCGCTTTTTTGCGCCGCCTTGACAAGCGCTCCCGCCCTCGGTATACTATGACCAAAAGCAAGACGGCAGTCAAAAATGCAGACGAGTTTGAGACATCAAACTCGAAAAGAGGAGAGCAAATGAAGTATCTTGGAAAGCCTGCGGGCATGTGGGCGCTGTTTGCCGGATCGTTTGAAAAGCACCTGACGGTCGAATTCGACCTGACCGCGGAGCAGGCGAAGGACGTTGCGTCGCGCGCCAAAAAGAAATATCGCGAGATCATCGCGAAGCTGCCGGAATTTGACAAGCGCGACCGCTTCGAAATGAACATCGTCAACTGCGCGATGCTCGCCGCGTTTATCCTGTGCATGCCGCAGCGGCCGGACATCAAAACGCTGACGGACTACTACGCCGCGGCGATGATGACGTCTACGATGAAGGCTTTCTGCCGCGCGAGCGGAAAGAAAAAGTTCACGCCCAAGGACATCGAGGGCATGAAGGCGACGGCGAAGCTGCGCGCGGGCGACCGCAACCCCTATTCGTGGAACATGGACTTTTTCGAGTACGAGGACGGCAGCGGCTACGAGGCGTGCTTCACGACCTGCGGCATCTGCACGCTGATGCAGGTATTGGGGCTCTACGATCTGACGCCCGCGCTGTGCCATCTCGACTACACGATGAGCGACGCGGGCGGCGCGTCGGATTTCGTGCGCGAGTACACGCTCGCCTCCGGCGGCCCCTACTGCGACTGCGGGTATCACAAAAAGCAGTGAAAAAACAAAAAGGATGCGTCTTTCGATGCATCCTTTTTCCTTTATGTAGGGGACTCAATCTTCGTTGTAGGCATCCGAGGCCTTGATGCGCTGGTACATGTCCTGCATCTGGCGGTCGATCTCAGCGATCTTGCCCGCGCATTCGAACATCTCCTCGTTGATGCCCTCGGGCAGCTTCGTTTTGTCGACCTTGTAGCGGATATCGTGCTCAAGGCTCGCCCAGAAGTCCATGGCGATCGTGCGCAGCTGGATCTCCGCCACGACGTATTCCGTCCGGTCGGAGAGGTAGACGGGCACCTTGATGTCCATGTGCAGCGAGCGGTAGCCGTTGTAGTTCGGCGTCTGGATGTAGTCCTGCTTTTTGACGATCTCCACATCCGTCTGCCGCGCCAGCATCTCGCCCACGCGGTAGACATCGTCGATGTAGCTGCAAACGACGCGCACGCCCGCGATGTCGTTGATGTTTTTTCGCGCGGACTCGATCGAGAGCGGCAGACCGCGCTTGATGAGCTTGGCGACGATGCTCGATTGCGATTTGACGCGCCCGTCGATGTGGTGGATGGGGTTTCGCGCGTAGAGGACGTTGAACTCGCTGTTGAGGATGTTAAATTTCAGCGTGAGCTGCCGAACCGCCGCGTCATAGAGATTCTGCATGACAAGAAAGTCATGCGGATCTTCGCAGAGGGTCAGGTTGTTTGCGCTTCTGTTCATTTGCAAACCTCCGTTTTCAGGTCAATTCTTTCGATCACACCCTTAGTATAGCAGAAGAGAGCACCTTGTCCAAGAGGTTTTTGTTCAGTGACCGATAAGAAACGGCACGGCGGGGGTGTCCCCCCGCCGTGCCGTTTTCCGTGTGTTTACGACTGTGCCATGCGCTCGAGGAGCTGGAAGGCCTCTTCAAGCTTGGGGTCGATATGGTCGGTCTGCAAAGCCTCGCGCACGCAGCCTTCGATGTGCGCGCGCATGATCTGCTGGTTGGCGCTTTTGAGGAGCGACTGCGTGGCGAGAAGCTGGTTGGAGATGTCCACGCAGTAGCGGTCGTCGTCGATCATCTGCAAAATGCCGTCGAGCTGGCCGCGGGCGATTTTGAGCTTGCGGCGGACGGAATCACGATCGGCTCTCATGGCCTTAGCGGATGGAGACGGCCTGATAGCCCGCCTCATCGACTGCGGCCTTGAGCGCCGCGTCGGTCACGCTGCCGTCCACGCTGACAGTGGCGGACTTGCTCTCGAGATCGACCTTTGCCTCCTTCACGCCGGGGACGGCGGAAAGCGCCTGCTGGACGTGGTTCACGCAGTGCATACAGGCCATGCCTTCAATGCTGATGACTTTTTCCATGTTCGTTTCTCCTTTTTTGTTGTTACTTGCCATGGTGTGGCTGTTTGCTATCTCCACTCCGCGATCCGACGGAGAAGAAACCGTTTTCGGTGCTGCCGCCGTGTGCTTGGCCTTGAACCAGCGCAGGCGCAGCGCATTACTCACCACAAACACCGAGCTGAAGCTCATCGCGAGCGCGCCGAGCATCGGGTTCATCTTGAGCTGGAAGGCGGGGTAGAAGATGCCCGCCGCGATGGGAATGCCGATGGCGTTGTAGAAGAACGCCCAGAAAAGGTTTTCCTTGATGTTGCGGATAACCGCGCGGCTCAACTGCACGGCGGTCGAGACGTCGAGAAGGTCACTGCGCATCAGCACAATATCCGCCGACTCGATGGCGACGTCCGTACCGGCACCGATGGCGATGCCGACGTCTGCGCGCGCAAGGGCGGGCGCATCGTTGATGCCGTCACCGACCATGGCGACCTTCTTGCCGCCCTCCTGTAAGCGGCGAATTTCGCGCTCCTTATCCTGCGGCAGCACCTCGGCCACCACGCGGTCCACGCCGACCTGGCGGCGGATGGCCTCGGCGGTCTTGGCGTTGTCGCCCGTGAGCATGACGACCTCGATGCCCATGTTCGAGAGCTCGGCAATGGCCTGCGCACTCGTGGGCTTGACGATGTCGGCCACGGCAATAAGGCCGATGAGCTTACCGTCCAGGGCAAAGTAGAGCGGCGTCTTGCCGTCCTCGGCCAGCGCTTCGCCGCGCGCGAACAGGTCGCTCTTTTCGATGCGGTTTGCCTCCATCATGCGGCGGTTGCCGGCAAGGCAGAGCTTGCCCTCGACCTCGCCGCGGATGCCCTGACCGGGGATCTGCTCAAATTTGTCGACGGACAGGAACGTGAGCGATTCCTTCTCCGCCTCAGCCACGATGGCCTCGGAAAGCGGATGCTCGGAGAGCTTTTCGAGCGACGCGGCGACGGAGAGAAGTTTGTCCCTGCCGATGCCGCCGTCGACGACGTCGGTGACGACGGGCTTGCCCTGCGTGATGGTGCCGGTCTTGTCGAGCACGACGGTGTTGACGCTGTGCGTCGTCTCAAGCGCTTCGGCAGACTTGATGAGGATGCCGTTCACCGCGCCACGACCCGTGCCGACCATGATGGCCGTCGGCGTGGCGAGACCCAGCGCGCAGGGGCAGCTGATGACGAGAACGGAAATACCGATGGACAGCGCAAATTCCACGCTGTGGCCCGTCAGCAGCCACGCTGCCGTCGCGATGACGGCGATCGTGATGACGACGGGGACGAACACGCCGCTGACCTTATCGGCCAGCTTGGCGATGGGCGCTTTGGAGCTCGTGGCCTCGTCCACAAGTCGTACGATCTGGGAAAGGGCGGTATCGTCGCCGACTTTGGTCGCGCGCATCTTGAAATAGCCGGATTTGTTGATGGTCGCGCCGATGACGGCATCTCCCGCCTGCTTTTCGACGGGGATGCTCTCGCCCGTCAGCGCGGATTCATCGACCGAGGATGTCCCCTCGAGCACGACGCCGTCGACGGGGACGCTCTCGCCCGCCTTGACGATCAGCACGTCGCCGAGTTGGACCTCCTCGACGGGGATGACGCTCTCGATGCCGCTGCGCTCGACCGTCGCGGTCTTGGGCGCAAGGTCCATGAGCTTTGTGATGGCATCAGAGGTCTTGCCCTTGGCGCGGGCCTCCATCGTCTTGCCCATGGTGATGAGCGTCAGGATCGTGCCTGCGGACTCGAAGTACAGCTCCATCATATAGGTGTGCACCGTATCCATATCCATCTGGCCAAAGCCGATGCCGATCTTATAGATGGCGTAGATGCCGTACACGATAGCGGCGCTGGAGCCCAGCGCGATCAGCGAGTCCATGTTCGGCGAGCGCTGCCACAGCGTCTTGAAGCCGACGATATAGTACTGGCGGTTGATATAGACGATGGGCAGCAGCAGCAAAAACTGCGTGAATGCGAACGTCATCGCATTTTCCATGCCGAGGAAGCACGCGGGCAGCGGCCAGCCCATCATGTGGCCCATCGAGAGATAGAACAGCGGGATGGTGAAGAGGAGCGAGAGGGCGAGACGCTTTTTCATGTCGCTGTACGCCTTCTGTGCGGCGCTGGCGCCGCCCGTTTCAGCGGCCTTCGCGGCGGGCGCGCTGCCGGGCTTTGCATGCAGGGATGCGCCGTAGCCCGCCTTTTCGACCGCGGCGATGATCTGCGCGGACGAAAGCTGGGATTCGTCGTATTCGACGACCATGCTGTTTTTCAGCAGGTTGACCGCGACCTGCTGCGCGCCTGGCTGCTTGGCGACGGCCTTTTCCACGCGGCTGGAGCAGGCGGCGCAGCTCATGCCGGTCACGTCATAGGTTTCCTTTTTCAATTTGATTCCTCCTTCGGGACAAATACAATACCCGTGTGGGGTATTTTCGATTTGCCCACAGTATAGGTCGGAAATTGGCGGATTGTCAAGACCTCTTTTCGAGAAATTTCCGTTTGGGCGAAAGTTGCGGCGTTTCGGTCGGGAAAACTTACCGCCGCCGCGCCGCTGGACAGCTTGCATCCCTTATGATAAACTGACGGCATGAGTTTTATGATAAGCAGGTGAAAAATGAAGCAAAAACATATCTTGAAATGGCTTGGCATCGCACTGGGCGTGTACCTTTTATATGGGGTGCTGACAGCCATTCTCGTCCCGCTGTCGCAAAAAGAGGCGACAGGGGAGCTGTGGAGCCAGTATGAAGCCCGATTGAGCGAGGACGCATCGCAGGAGCGCGTGAGGAGCATCGAGGACACGGACAGTGCGCTGCTCTGGCGCTTGCAGCTCATCGAGAGTGCGGAAAGGGAGGTCATCTTCTCAACCTTTGACCTGCGCGCGGACGGCAGCGGACAGGATTTGATGGCCGCGCTCTATGGCGCGGCGCAGCGCGGCGTGCGGGTGCGCGTCATCGTCGACGGGCTGAACGGTTTTCTGCATCTGCAAAACAGCGGCGTTCTCCGCGCCCTCGCGGCGGAAGAAAATGTTGAAGTGAAGTTCTACGATCCAATTGACCTGCTGCGCCCGTGGAAGCTCAACTACCGTCTGCACGACAAGTATCTGATCGCCGACGGGAGCAAATACATCCTCGGCGGAAGAAATTCGAACGATTTGTTCCTCGGCTCATATCAGGAGAACCAGAACATCGACCGCGACGTGCTCGTCGTGTCGGACGGGGGAGAGGGCAGCTCGGTTTCCCAGCTTTTGATGTATTTTGAAAGAGTCTGGTCGCAGCCGGAGAATCAGACCATCACAGGCAAGACGTCCTCGCAGACCGATGCGCTGCAGGAGCGCTACGCGGCACTATGCGCGGTGCATGGAAAAGAGCTTGCCGCCGTCGACTGGGAGGTGGAGACCGCGGCGGTCACGCATGTGAGCCTTCTCAGCGGCTCGCCGCGCGCGGAGGCGAAAGCGCCTGAGCTGTGGGACGCACTTGTCCGCCTGATGGCGCAGGGCGATGACGTCCTGCTGCAAACGCCGTACATCATCTGCAACGACAAAATGTATAACGATTTGGAAGCACTTGCCGAGACGCGGCAGCTGCGCGTGCTGACGAATGCCGTCGAAAACGGTGCGAACCCGAGCGGCTGCTCGGACTACTTACGCGAAAAGCAAAATATTTTATCGCGCGGCGTCGACGTGTACGAGGTCGTCTGCGGCCAGTCGCTGCACACGAAGACGATTTTGATCGGGGATGATCTGAGCATCGTCGGCTCGTTCAACGCCGACATGCGCAGCGCATATCTCGACACGGAGCTGATGCTCGTCATCGAGAGCGAGGAGGTCAATGCCGCGCTGCGGCAGGAGAGCGTACAGTACATCGACCAGAGCCGCCTCGCCCTGCACGACGGCGGTACGGAATACGGCGCGCGGTTTGAAGAAATGACGCTGCCTTGGGCAAAGCGCGCGCTGTATACGATTCTGAGCGTTGTCCAGCGCCCGATCCGCCACCTGCTGTAACGAAAAGTGCGGCATAGCGGAAAATGAGGGAAAGGAATACGGATTTTGCCCGTATTTCCGTTTTTTCACCTTGCAAAAGACGTTCGGGTTTGCTATGATAAAAAATACGTATGGATACGTTCCGCTTTTTGTGGAGACAGAGGATAAGAAAGGAAGATCGTTATGATTTACACGACCGAAGTGCAGCATATGTGCCCCGTTGCGAAGGGCGCATATCACGGTCCGGCCCCGATCCCGGAAGAGGGCAAGTGGGTCCAGGCCAAGCAGATCGCCGATATTTCCGGCTTCACCCACGGCATCGGCTGGTGCGCGCCCCAGCAGGGCGCCTGCAAGCTGACGCTCAACGTCAAGGAGGGCGTCATTCAGGAGGCTCTGATCGAGACCATCGGCTGCTCGGGCATGACCCATTCTGCTGCCATGGCTTCCGAGATCCTGATCGGCAAGACCATTCTCGAAGCGCTGAACACCGACCTTGTTTGCGACGCCATCAACACCGCCATGCGCGAGCTGTTCCTGCAGATCGTCTACGGCCGCACCCAGTCCGCCTTCTCTGAGGACGGCCTTGCTGTCGGCGCATCCCTTGAGGACCTCGGCAAGGGCCTTCGCTCCCAGGTCGGCACGATGTTCGCCACCGCCGAAAAGGGCCCCCGTTACCTCGAGATGGCCGAGGGCTACTGCTCCCGCGTCGCGCTCAACAAGGAAAACGAGATCGTCGGCTACGAGTTCATCAACCTCGGCAAGATGATGGACTTCATCAAAAAGGGTATCGATGCGAACGAAGCGCTCGAAAAGGCCAAAGGTCACTATGGTCAGTGGGACAACGCTGCCAAGTACATCGACCCGCGTCAGGAATAAAGAAGGGAGGACGAAACAATGGCTTTATTTGAAAACTACGAGAGAAGAATCGACAAGATCAACGGCGTCCTCGCTCAGTACGGTATCTCTTCCGTCGAAGAGTGCCGCGAGATCTGCAAGGCCAAGGGCTTTGACCCGTATGAGATTGTCAAGGGCATCCAGCCCATCTGCTTTGAAAACGCCTGCTGGGCGTACACCGTCGGCGCGGCCATCGCCATCAAGTCCGGCGTGAAGTCCGCGGCCGAAGCCGCCAAGATGATCGGCATCGGCCTGCAGTCCTTCTGCATCGACGGCTCCGTCGCCGAGGACCGCAAGGTCGGTCTGGGCCACGGCAACCTCGGTGCGATGCTGCTGTCCGACGAGTCGAAGTGCTTTGCCTTCCTCGCCGGTCACGAGTCCTTCGCCGCCGCTGAGGGCGCGATCGGCATCGTCCGCAACGCCAACAAGGCCCGCAAGGAGCCCCTGCGCGTCATCCTGAACGGTCTCGGCAAGGACGCCGCTCAGATCATCTCTCGCATCAACGGCTTCACCTATGTTCAGACCCAGTTCGACTACTTCACCGGCAAGCTCAACATCGTGCGCGAGATCCGCTACAGCGAGACCGAGCGCGCCGACGTCCGCTGCTACGGCGCTGACGATGTCCGCGAGGGCGTGGCCATCATGCATTCCGAGGGTGTGGACGTCTCCATCACCGGTAACTCCACCAACCCGACCCGCTTCCAGCACCCCGTCGCCGGCACCTACAAGAAAGAGTGCATCGAGCAGGGCAAGAAGTATTTCTCCGTCGCTTCCGGCGGCGGTACGGGCCGTACCCTGCACCCGGACAACA
>OGMO01001632.1_pt1 | contig 12624 bp, 9 predicted proteins | sample 1573241 | NCBI WGS metagenome assembly OGMO01 (sample SAMEA2581896, study PRJEB24529) | metagenome | biome: Human gut stool | place: China | collected 2011 | reverse complement strand
GTACGCCGCCGCCCGCCATCGAGCAGAGTTTTACACCTAATTGGGGATAAAACAGTTGATGGCCGGCGGCGTGGTTCTCATCGGCATCACTCTGGTTATCCTGTTCTCCGGCCTCTTTAGTTAAACCCAAAACCTGCTGTCGGAGCAGGTAATCCGACTAAGGTGCAAGCCGCTTGATTACATAGATATGTGCAATATTTCAACGATACTTTTGTTATACATATATGATATAATAAGTACGATTGAAATGAAGAATTGAAAATAGCAGATGAAGCAGCCAGAGTCTATTATGAGAATACAGTCTTTGAAGTTGTCTCTTTGGAATTGAAGAGCCGGACAGAAAATGAAATTTCTTTTTCCGTCTGCGTGAGCAAAGGCGGCATCGTGCAGGAGCCCGATCGAACGATCTTTTTAGAGTTCGTCAATGGCCATTGGGAAGTTGTCAATGAAGGCTACTGATATGATTGCCATATCCTGCGCGAGTATTGTAAAAATGCTGTAACGGATTTTCGAAGAGCAAGTTTCCCCCCTATTGGATCGGTTTGAAGCCTATGACTGGTCTGTACTGGGGAGCCGCTTGAAAATAAAAGAAAAGGCGATAACTTTTCTGGAAGCGTCCAAAATAGGAGGACTTCATCGTAATAAGTATAGTAGGAGACACAAAAGAGTTTTATATATCGCATTTTGATGTGTAAGTGAAGCAGTCTGAAATGATCAAGTAAAGATAGACGCTGCTATGAGCCATCATGCAAAACGGCTGGGAGAGGCGTTTACCTTCTCTCAGCCGTTCGTTTTGTTTGAAACCTCTTCTTTGCAGTGTTCCTTCTCATAGCGGATCTGCTGCAGCACTGCTCTGGCGGCAGCTGCAGCCATGCGCTGTTCCTCTTCACTAAAACTGGACAACTCCTGAAAAAGCTGTTCGGTATCCTGCGCCAGACCGCAATCATAATTAAAAATATCATTAGGGGCGATGTCCAGCAGGCGAACCATCACAAACAGGTTTTCAAAACGGGGGGTTCCCCTGCCATTCTCTATTTCCAGAATCGTTCGTGGCTGAACCCCGACCTTTTCTGCGAGATAGTCCTGTGTGATCCTCTTGCGCTTGCGGGCTACGCGAACGACCTTGCCTAAGTTAATCTTCGCTTCCTGCATTATAACTCACCTCGACATAATCTTATAATGCAGTATGACAAGTATGAATGTGTTAATTCAGCATACAAAGGTGTTCTATACTTCATTAACGGGAGGAGACTTTGTATGATGCCTTCGTAGCATACGGATTGCAGTATCTTCTCCATAAACGACGGATGAAGTTCTACCGCAAGATGTATGCTGCGGCACTTCTATGTGAGTTTTTACAGCATGTTGGCAGGATATTAAACGCATATTTTCCGGAGGACAAGCTAGCAAAGATATTCTTGACGGCCGTTCAGTGCGGGATGCCGCACAGAGAGGGTGTGCGTCGGCTTCTATACGATCTTGATTTCAACCATGGATCGCTACGCTTCCGTAGTTGGGATAACTCCATATTTTCTCAAGGCACTTTCGCGGGTTATGATATCCGTGAAAGTGCCTTTTGCTTTGCCATATCAGGCAACCGACAGATTCGCTGCCGTTCTCCGCCTGCAGCACTCATGGCAATCAAAAATCTATAACAGAAAGGAAAGTGCTATGAGTAAGTACGTTTTGAAGCTGTTGGAGAGCTATAACGAGCGTGAACGCAAGATTGCGGTACTTCGGTATAATCTGGAGCACCCGGCCAAAGTAAGCAGGTCAGAACAGATCGAAGCCATGAACTTCGGACATGGCGATGGTCTTGACCATAGTGCGAGACATATTTCCAATAAGACCCTCTACATTGCACTCAATTACGAAGAACAGGCGGAACGCATGAATGCAGAGTCAGCACACGAAATTGCAAAGGAACTGTTTGCTTTGGAATGTGAGCAGAGACGCCTGACATACTTTATTGGTCTATTGGATAAGCGGCAGGCTGAGGTGATTCGTCTGGTGTTTGTGGACGGAATTCCCACGAAGGAAGTTGCTGCCAGCTTTGGCTTGACCTACCGCACCATCGACCGGATCAAGCGTACTGCCATCGAAAATCTTGCGGAGATGTATGCCTATTCCGATCAGTTTCGCGTCTGATTTTTTGAAAATGTCCTAAAAATGTCTAAGCCGATGTACTTGAAGTGTCATATGGCGCTATGGTATGATTAGGCTGGTAAAAAGGAGATGCCCCCGACGAACGGGGGCATCTCCTTTGCCGTTTGGCTGTTAATCAATATTATTTGAGAGAGGAGTTGTGTCATGACTCTTACATATCAAGGAAAGCTATTTGCAGAATATCCTGATGTGGTATCCGTTAAGCAGATGTGCATCATGTTGGGCGGAATCAGCATGAAAACAGCTTACAAATTGTTGGGGAACGGTGAAATTCACCATCTGAAAATTGGTAAGTCATTTAAGATTCCGAAGATTTGCGTGATTGAGTATCTGCTTGGTTGACGGAGAAATTTCGGCGCAAGGATTTCAAAATAAAGTTTATAGGCACATTGGAGAGAACGGCAGCTTATGGTATAATTGATCTGCCATTGACAGATAGGTTGTACCGCTACAAAAAGGAGGAACAACATGGTAGCGGGTCATCTGCAAACAAAAAAAGGTTACTATTACATGGTGCTGAATTTGAAATCCGAAGATGGCAATCGCAAGTCCAAATGGATTTCAACAGGGATACCGGCAACTGGGAAGAAAAGTGCAAAGTTGGCGGAAGAAATGTTAGCCGAAACCAGATGCACCTATAAAGATGCTGCATCACCTTGTGCAGTATCTCCCATGATCAGCAGAGAAGATATTTCTTTTTCTGACTACATGATCAAGTGGTTGGGTATCATCAAGAACTCTGTGGAGGTAGATACATATGCGGGATATGTAAACAATATTGAAAAGCGAATTGTCCCATATTTTCGTGGACAAAGAATACTGCTCAGAGAGCTGACTGCGCTGGATGTGGAGAATTTTTACAGCTATTGTTTCAATGAACTGCACCTAAAAGGAACCACGGTTCAGCGTTTTCATGCGAATATCCATAAGGCAATGAAGTATGCTCGTAAACACGATTTAATTGCCTCGAATCCGATGGACAATGTGGAGCGGCCAAAGAGTCAAAGATATGTTGGAGCATTTTATTCTGTGTCGGAACTAGAAACGCTCTTTCAGGCGGTGAAGGGTGATCCTTGCGAGTTCCCTGTTCTAATGGCAGCCTTTTATGGCCTGCGAAGAAGTGAGATCATGGGACTCCGGTGGAGGGCGATCGACTTTGAGAGCAATCTAATTACGATTGACCATACAGTTGTTCAGTGTATGTGCGATGGGACGACCATCACGGTCGAAAAGGATCGTACAAAAAATCAGTCAAGCTGCCGCTCAATGCCGTTGGTTCCGCAATACCGCGACCTTTTGCTGCGTATGAAAGTACGGCAGGAATACTGTCAGAAGCTGTGTGGAAATTGTTATACAGAAAGCGAGTATATCTTTGTAAACGATATGGGAGCACCCTATCAGCCGAACTATGTAACACAGCATTTCAAGCTCATCTTGAGGAAAAATCACTTGCGCAATATTCGCTTTCACGACTTGAGACATACCTGCGCTTCGCTGCTGCTAAAAAATGGCGTGCCAATGAAGGATATACAGGAGTGGCTTGGACACAGTAGCTATAACACGACCGCAAATATCTACGCACATCTGGACACATCGTCAAAAAACACTTCAGCATCGAAGATGAGCAATGTTGTTATCATTGAACCAGGCATCAGCACAAGCGTTTGAAAGAGGATTGTGGAGAGAACTGCGGAGAGAACTGTGAAAAAACAGAGCGAAATGGATGCTTCTTGTTGGAGAAAAGGAAAAACGCTTGATGCCTCAAATGCTGAGGTATCAAGCGTTTCAGAGGATGGTGCCGGTGGTGGGACTCGAACCCACACGATGTCGCCATCGGCGGATTTTGAATCCGCTACGTCTACCATTCCATCACACCGGCACATTTATTGAGATAACTCCAAAATTCTCGGTCGGAGAGAACTAGGAGAGAACTCACAAAAACCACGTATTCGATTGTAACCTGAAAGCCTTGAAAAATCAAGACTCTTATAGCACGCCGTACTTCCAGACGTACTGGCTTTTGAGTCCGCTACGTCTACCAATTCCATCACACCGGCAGGTGCAACAATTATTATATGCGATGCAGGGAGCATTTGCAAGCAAAACTTTTCGAAAAAAGGCTCCGGCGCACTGCGCCGGAGCCTTTCACAATGTAAGATCACACGTAGCGCTGATTGATGACGTCGAACACGCCGCGCGTCGTGAGGCGCAGCGTTGGAATGACGGTCAGCGCCATGAACGAAAGCGTCATAAACGGGTCGACCCCGCGCGAGACGCCGAGCTTGAAGGCCTGCTCCTTGGCGTTTTCCAGCGCCTCGTTGACTGCGATGAGCGGCGCTTCGCTCATGATGCCTGCGATCTGGAGCTGGAGCTCGCCGAGCACCTTGCCGTCGTCCATCACGACGATGCCGCCGCCGAGCTCGACGACGCGGTTGACCGCCGCGGCCATGTCCTCCTCGTTCGCGCCGACGACGATGATGTTGTGGCTGTCGTGCGAGATGGATGTCGCCACCGCGCCGGACTTGAGCCCGTAGCCCTTGATGTAGCCGATGCCGATGTGGTGCGTGTTCTTGTGGCGCTCGATGACGGCAATTTTCAAGATGTCGTCCTCAACGCTGATCTTTTCAGCGTAGCCCGCATCGGTCGTGACGATCTCGCCGGGCACCATGCCGAGCACCGCGCGCGGGCGGGACTCGATAAAGTCCGTGGCCTCAAGGTGCGCAACGTGGAACGTCTCGTGCGAGCGCTTGACGAGGTGCGGATCGATCTCGGGCGCTTCAAACGGCGTGACGGTCTTGCCGTCGAACATCAGCTTGCCCTTCTTGTAGACCTCAAGGATGTTGAAGTCGTCGAAATTGTCGATCACGACAAAGTCCGCAAGAAAGCCCGGTGCGATTGCGCCGCGGTTGTTGAGCAGGAAGTAGCGCGCGGCGTGGTGGCTCGCGCATTTGACGGCGATGATCGGGTCGACGCCCGACTTGATGGCACGGCGCACGATGTAGTCGATGTGGCCCTTTTCGAGAAGATCGTTCGGGTGCTTGTCGTCCGTGCAGAACATGCAGTAGGTGTAATACTGCGGTGTGAGCAGCGGGAGCAGCGCGTCGAGGTTGCGCGCGGCCGTGCCCTCGCGGATCATGATGTACTGTCCGCGCCCGAGCTTGGCAATGGCATCCTCCACGGTGCTGCACTCGTGGTCGGAATAGACGCCGGCGGCGATGTAGGCGTTCAGGTCGTTGCCCGAAAGGCCGGGGGCGTGGCCGTCGATTTTTTTGTGGTGCGCCTGCGCGGCGACGATCTTTTCGAGCACCTGCTCGTCGGCGTTCGCGACGCCGACATAGTTCATCATTTCGGCCAGACCCTCGACGCGGTTGTGCTCGTAGAACGAGTCGATCGCGCGGTAATCGAGCACCGCGCCGGATTCGTCGAGCGGCGTTGCGGGCACGCAGGAGGGGAGCATGAAGCGCACGTCAACGGGCAGATCTTCCGTCGCCTGCAGCATATACTCGATGCCGTCGGTGCCCATGACATTGGCGATCTCGTGCGGGTCGGTGATGACGGTCGTGGTGCCGTGCGGAATGACGGCGTTGGCAAATTCCTTGGGGGAAACGAGTGCGCTCTCTAAGTGGATATGCGCGTCGACAAAGCCGGGCAGCACGAGCTTGCCGCCCATGTCGACCTCGACCGCACCCTCGTAATGCTCGCCCATGCCTGCGATCAGCCCTTCGGCCACGGCGATGTCGCCATGGCTGAGCTCGTTGCAGAAGACGTTCACATACGTCGCGTTCTTGAGCACGAGGTCAGCCTTCTGCCGTCCCGAGGCCACCTCGACGACGTGGAGCTTCTTGTTCAGCTTGCGGTTGATCTTTCCTGCGTAGCTTTCCCGGTATGCCATGCGTTTTCCTCCTTGTTTTGTTGTGTTTGACCAGTTTATCGGATGAATCATCCATCTTCCTCGTTTATTTTTTATAGGATACTACGTTCTTTTGCACTTGTCCAGCAGAAAAAGCTAAAATATTTTTAGTAAAACTGACGAAAAGTGAGAAGAACACAGAAGTTCACTGTATCATAAACTGTATGATGGACCGGATAAATACAGGCCGTTGCCGAAAGATTGCTTTTCACAAAATACTGTTTACAAGCATCGGATAATACAGTATAATTAAACAAACGGTATAGAGATAAATGAATATTTTCAACTAAAAGACGAATAAAACACGCTGGCATTCACTGCGCCGGGCTTGCTTGAAGTGGCCCGCACACAAAATGGAGGCTGCGGCAATTTTAGGACCGGACAAGGAGGGGGAAGATATGAAAACCGAGCATTCCTATTCCGCAAAGGGCGTTTTGGCTGCGCTGGGGAGATCCGCTTTGTATCTGCTCTTTTTTGTGGCGGTGCAGGTTTTGCTGCCCTTTGTCTATGGGATCGGTATCGCTGCCGATGCGGCGATCAATAGGGGAGCGGACCTTGCACAGGGGGCGCAGGCGGTGGCGGAGCGGCTTCTTGACGGCCTGTCGGCGCTCACGCTGCTATCGTGTCTGATCATCGCCGCGGTACTGCTGCTGTGGTTCCTGCTGCGGAAAAAGCCGCTATCCGAGGCGGCGGGCCTTCGTCACTGCTCGGGCTGGACGGTGGGCTTCTGCGCCTTCGGCGCGGTCGGCCTCTATGTGCTGGTCAGTCTGGTGCTTGCCCTGCTGCCGGAAAGCTGGATGGAGGAATATGGAAAAGCCATGCGCCTGAGCACAGAGACGGGGCTGATCCCGGCGCTTGCCGTGGTGGCCGGCGCGCCGGTTGCGGAGGAACTCGTGTTCCGCGGCGTCATCCAGTCGCGGCTGGAACGGGCCATGCCGGTGTGGATCGCAATTGTACTGCAAGCGGTACTCTTTGGATTCATCCACGGAACGCCGGTGCAGATCGGCTACGCGTTTCTCATGGGCCTGCTTTTCGGCTATATTCGCTATCGCACGGGGAGCATCCTGCCCACGATCGCCGCGCACGCCGCGTTCAACGCAATGAACGACCCGCTGGGGCTTTTGGGCGGTTTTGCGGAGAAGTGGCAGTTCCTTGCCGTCATGGCCGCCGTATGCGCGGCGGGCTGCGTGCTCTGCTGCCGCGGTTTGAGCGGACTAAGAACAGCGCCGGAGGCCGAAGCAAGGCCTACATCGCCGACGGTCTGCGAGGAGATCACCGAATAACAGAGAAAGCGCCTTTCAAAGAAAGCTCTTTGAAAGGCGCTTTGCGCTTCTGTGATTGAATCTTTTTACTTCACGCTGCCGTCGGCGTTGAAGACGGGCAGCTTTTCAAGGAACAGGATGTCCTTGCGGTCAGCTGCGCCGCCCTCGGCGAGAACGGCCATGCGGCCCGTAACGGTGCCGCCCGCCTTTTCGACGAGTGCTTCCATCGCCTTGAGCGAGCCGCCCGTGGAGATGACATCGTCGATGAGCAAAATCTTCTTGCCGCGAATGAGATCCGCGTCGTCAGAGCCGAGGAAAAGCTTCTGCTGGGCGACGGTGGTGATGGACTTGTCCTCCACGGAAATGGGGGCGGGCATGTAGACCTTGGGGCCCTTGCGCGCGATAAAATACTTTTTCGCGCCGCTCTGGCGCGCCATCTCGTGGATGAGGGGGATGGACTTTGCCTCAGCGGTGAAGAGGTAATCGTAGTCGATGCCCTCGGCGAGCTTCAAAAGCTCTTCCGCGCAGCGCACGGTCAGCTCCGCATCACCGAACATGATGAAAGCACCGATATAAAGATCGTCCGTTACCTTGCAGATGGGAAAGTCGCGGTCAAGACCCGCGACATGCATCGGATAAGTCGCCATAAAAGGAAGCTCCCTTCGCGTTTTACATCTTTTTCTGCCGTTTCGCGCGGCAAACAGGATTTAGTATATCTTTTTTGCGCGGATTGTCAAGCGGTCAGACCTCGGTGTCGCCCTCGGGCAGGATGATCGCGCAGGCAATATAGGCGAGCACGCCGGTGCCGGCGGCCAGAGCGAGGACCGCCCAGAGCACGCGCACAATCGACGGGTCAATGTTGAAGTAGTCTGCGATGCCTGCGCAGACGCCGCAGATCATCTTGTTGTTGCGGGACTTGTAAAGACGCTTTCTTTCGTCCATGATCGTTCTCCTTATCCGGCTGCGAGAGCAGCCACGGTGGGTTTGTAAACAACTATTATAGTATACCACGTTTTTGCACGTTGTAAAGTGCGGTTTTTCCGCGTTTTGGGCAGGAAAAGGGGAGTGCGCAGAGGAAAATGCGCGATATTTTGCGCTTTTGCCGCTTTTTTGCCGGCAAGGGGCAAATTCCCACTTGCAAGTTCCTTTTTTCTGTGATATAAGTACCACTTAGACAAATGCTGTGAAAGGGAAAATAGCGTGTTTGTTCCGCGTAGAGAGGACCGGTCGGCGGCTGGGAGCCGGTCTGCGGGATGTCGCTTGGTTCGCCCCCGAGCAGCCGCGAGGAAATGCGCGGCCGGTCAGCCCCCGTTACGGGCAACGAGCGCGCGCCTTTAGGCGCGAATCAGGGTGGTACCGCGGAAGAAAGTCTTTCGTCCCGAGAGTGTCGGGAGGAAAGGCTATTTTTTTGCCCCTGCCGCCGATTTTTGAAATTCTGCAAATTTTTACCTGAAAAGGAGAAATGATATGAAACAACAACTGGAAGCGATCCGCAAGGCGGCGCTCGATGCGATCTCCGACGCCGGCAAGGCGGAGGACCTCGAAGCACTGCGCGTCCGCTACCTTGGCAAAAAGGGGGAGCTGACCGCCGTTTTGAAGCAGATGGGCAAGCTCAGCGCCGAAGAGCGCCCCGTGATCGGGCAGCTCGCCAACGACGTGCGCGCCAAGCTCGAAGCGAACATCGAGGAAAAGACGAAAGAGCTCGCCGACAAGGCCATGGAGCTCAAGCTCAAGTCCGAGGCCGTGGACGTGACCATCCCCGGCAAGCAGGAAAAGATCGGCGTGAAGCACCCGATGTATCAGGTGCTCGACGAGATCAAGGACATCTTCGTCGGCATGGGCTTTGAAATTCTCGAAGACCGCGAGGTCGAACTTGCCGAGTACAACTTCACGAAGCTCAACGTCGAGGAGGGGCATCCCGCCCGCGAGTGGAGCGACACGTTCTATTTCACCGAGGACAGCTCGATCCTTCTGCGCACGCAGACCTCTCCGATGCAGATCCACGCGATGGAGACGCGCGAGCTGCCCATCCGCATTCTCGCCCCCGGCCGCGTGTACCGCAAGGACGAGGTCGACGCCACGCACTCGCCCATGTTCCACCAAATCGAGGGTATGGCCATCGACAAGGGCATTACGATGGCGGACCTCAAGGGCACGCTCAACGAGGTCGTGCGCCAGCTCTACGGCGAGCACACGGTCACGCGCTTCCGCCCCCATCACTTCCCGTTCACCGAGCCGAGCTGCGAAATGGACATTCAGTGCCACAAGTGCCACGGCGCAGGCTGCCCCACCTGCAAGGGCGAGGGCTGGATCGAGGTGCTCGGCGCCGGCATGATCCACCCGAAGGTCCTCGAGGGCTGCGGCATCGACTCCACGGTCTATTCCGGCTGGGCGTTCGGCATGGGCCTTGAGCGTCTGGCGCTCGGCCACTTCAAGATCAGCGACCTGCGTTTGATCTTCGAGAACGATGTCCGCTTCCTCGAACAGTTCTAATATTCCTCGCGAAAGCGGCTTGCCGCTTTCTGCGATCTCTTTCGCAGGGTGCTGCGCCGCACTCGCTTTGCTCGCACGAGCGCACCCTGAGCGGTGTTTTTTGTGACGCGCATGTCGTCACAAAAAACGAAATTTGATTGTTACTTCTTAGGAGGATACCAATATGATCCTATCCCGTAATTGGCTCAACGAATTCGTTGACCTCAAGGATATCACCGATAAGGAATTCAATGACGAGATGACGCTCTCCGGCTCGAAGGTCGAGACCATCGAGCGTCCCGACGAGAACCTCAAGAACGTGGTCGTCGGCAAAATTCTCGAGATGAAGCGCCATGAAAACTCCGACCACATGTGGGTCTGCCAGATCGACGTCGGTCAGGCCGAGCCCGTGCAGATCGTTACCGGCGCGTGGAACATCCACGTGGGCGACTATGTCCCCGCGGCGCTGCACGGCGCGCATCTGCCGGGCGGTGTGAAGATCGAAAAGGGCAAGCTGCGCGGCGTCGAGTCAAACGGCATGCTCTGCTCGCTCAAGGAGCTTGGCATGACGGCGGAGCATGACTTCCCCTATGCCGTCATCACGCCCGCGGCGCTTCTGAACGACTATCATCCCATCGACCCCGCGAAGCCCTCCATCCCCGCTGACATCAAGCCCGGCAACAAGGTCTACGGCCCTGTGCTCTGCGGCCGCGTCGAGGCGGTGGAGAGCGTTGACGGCGGCTATAATGTCCGCGTGAACGACGGCACAGTCACCCGTGCGGCGAAGACTGTCTGCTCGAACCTCCACGAGGGCGACCTTGTTGCCTACAACACCAAGAGCGATACCATCTGCACGCTCGAGGACCTGCACGCCGAGCAGAAGGAGTTCCCCCACTGCATCGCCGACGGTATCTTTGTCTTACAGGAAGAGGACGCCGAGCCGGGCCTCAACATGGCGCACATCCTCGGCTTTGACGATTCCATCGTCGAGTTTGAGATCACGCCGAACCGCCCCGACTGCCTTTCCGTCATCGGCCTTGCCCGTGAGGCGAGCGCGACGTTCAAGCGCCCCCTTAAGCTGCACACGCCCGAGCCGCACGGCTGCGGCGGCAGCATCGCCGACCTTGTCGACATCGACATTGAGGACGGCGACCTCTGCCCGCGCTACACCGCGCGCATGGTGAAAAACGTCAAGATCGCTCCGTCTCCGCGCTGGATGCGCGAGAGATTGCGCAACAGCGGCGTGCGCCCCATCAACAACATCGTCGATATCACGAACTATGTGATGCTCGAATACGGCCAGCCGATGCACGCCTTTGACTTCAGCTGCGTCGAAGGCGGCCACATCATCGTGCGCACCGCGCGCGAGGGCGAGACCATCCAGACGCTCGACGGCAACGAGCGCAAGCTGACGCCGAACATGCTCTGCATCTGCGACGAGCACAAGCCCGTCTGCGTCGCGGGCGTCATGGGCGGCGCGAACAGCGAGATCGTCGGCGACACGGCGATGGTGCTCTTTGAGTCCGCTAACTTCAACGGCGTTTCCGTGCGCCGCACGGCCAGCGCCCTCGGCATGCGCACCGACGCCTCCTCCCGCTATGAAAAGGGCCTCGACATGATGAACACCATCAAGGCCGTCGAGCGCGCCTGCGAGCTCGTGGAGCTGCTCGGCTGCGGCGAGGTCGTCGACGGCGTGATGGACGTGGTCGCCAAGGAAAAGGCCCCCACGGTCGTCAAGCTCGAGCCCGACAAGATCAATGCCCTGCTCGGCACGGAACTCAGCGAAGACCTGATGCGCGAAATTCTTGTCTCCCTCGGCTTTATCCTGAATGGCGACGACATCTACGTGCCGTCCTGGCGCGGCGACGTCGAGCATTACAGCGACATTGCCGAAGAGGTCGCGCGCTTCTACGGCTACAATAAGATTCCCTGCACGCTCATGCGCGGCGAGACCACGCGCGGCGGCTTTAGCGAGCAGCAGCGCTTCGACCGCGCCATCGGCGGCGCTGTGCGCGCGCTGGGCTATGATGAGATCATCACCTATTCCTTCATCAGCCCGACCTATTACGATAAGATCCGCATGCCGAAGGATTCCTCGCTGCGCAACTCCCTGAAGATTTTGAACCCGCTGGGCGAGGATACCTCCATCATGCGCACGACGATCCTGCCGAGCATGCTCGAGATCATTGCCCGCAACCACAGCTACCGCAACAAGTCCGCCCGCCTCTATGAGCTCGGCAAAATTTACCTGCCGCGCGAGGATGGCCTTGCTGACGAGCCGAAGTACCTCTCCCTCGGCGCTTACGGCGACGGCGTGGACTTCTTCTCCTTCAAGGGCAGCATTGAGACGCTGCTGCACGAGCTGCGCATCACGGATGTCAAGTACGTCGCCTGCACCGACAATGATTCTTATCACCCCGGCCGCTGCGCGAAGGTGTATGCGGGCGAGACGTATCTCGGCGTGTTCGGCCAGATCCATCCGCTCGCCGCGGCGAACTACGGCGTGGACGCGGAGCTCTACACGGCGGAGCTGTGGCTCGGCGAACTGCTCGCCGCCCGCGGCGCGACCCCGGTCTACACGCCCCTGCCGCGCTTCCCGGCCGTGACGCGCGACATCGCCATCGTCTGCGCCGCCGATATCCCGGTCGCCAAGCTCTCGGCGTGCATCCTCGCCGCCGGTGGGCAGTACCTCAAGGGCTGCGAGCTGTTCGACGTGTACACCGGCGCGCCGATCCCGGTCGGCTACAAGAGCGTTGCCTTCTCGCTGACGCTGCGCGCCGACGACCAGACGCTCACCGACGACCACGCCGAGGA
>OGMO01001605.1_pt1 | contig 12896 bp, 12 predicted proteins | sample 1573241 | NCBI WGS metagenome assembly OGMO01 (sample SAMEA2581896, study PRJEB24529) | metagenome | biome: Human gut stool | place: China | collected 2011 | reverse complement strand
CCAGACCATGATCGACCTGATGACCATCCGCCAGCGCAAGGGGCGGCTGGATCATCTGACCATCGGCTTCTGCGGCGACCTCAAGTTCGGCCGGACGGTGCACTCCCTCACCGCCGCGCTGAGCCAGTTCGAGGGCAACCGGTTCGTGTTCATCTCGCCCGAGGAACTGCGCATCCCGCAGTACGTCAAGGACGAGACCCTGACCCCGCTGCATCAGAACTACAAGGAGACCGCCGACCTTGAAGCTGAATTGCCCGGTCTGGACGTGCTGTACATGACCCGCATCCAGAAAGAGCGCTTTTTCAACGAAGAGGACTATCTGCGGTTGAAAGGCTGCTATGAGCTGGACGAAAAGCTGCTGCAGCAGGCACCGCCCACCATGCCGGTGCTGCATCCGCTCCCCCGCATCGACGAGATCAAGCCGGACGTGGACAACGACCCCCGCGCCGCTTATTTCGATCAGGTGCATAACGGTGTGTATATCCGCATGGCAATTATACTGGCGCTGCTGGGCATCCCCGACCCGCTGACCGGGAAAAAAGTGCTGGAAAGTATATAAGTTGGAAACAGGGCTGCTGCACAAAACCTCGTGCAGCAGCCCTGTTTTTGTGTCTGGTAGTTTTGCAGGCTCGCCTTTACGCCCCTCCCGCGCCAGCTCTCCCGAAGGGAGAGCCAAGCTGGTAGCCTCGATGCTAAAGTATTAGGTACAATAAGAAAGCTTTCGGCGGTGCTCTTGCCTCTCCCTTTGGGAGAGGTGTCACCGCAGGTGACGGAGAGGGCGCACGCCGCTAACCCTGTTGCTAAAGTTTCAGAAGCAATAAGAAACTTTCCCACCATGCCAAGGGCTCCCTCTTCGAGGGAGCTGGCAAAACCGTCAGGTTTTGACTGAGGGAGTTCGTTCTAAACCCCTCCCCGTGAAAATGGGTTTCAGAAACGCCCGCAGGCGTTTCTGAAACCCGAAAATATAAATAATTTTTCCGCTGAATATGCCCAGAGCAACGCGGAGGGCATTCCCGATCGTCCCGCTACCCCCGCAGCGGCGGATCTGGCACAAAAATCATGGTGCCCCGGGCAGAAAAAAGCAGCTGCGGCATCATGCAGCTGTACCCCAGCCACAGCACCGCCAGAATGCACAGCAACAAGAGCACCCGGCGCAAAAGCACCGGATGCCGGGCGGGGGAATAGCGTTTTCTGCGGTCACGCTGCATAGGCTGTGCCCTCCTTTTTCAAGGCTCTGCCCAGCTTATGCCGCAGCAGAAAGAATTGTGCACAAGCGGGGTTTGTGGTAAGATAACAGGGAAGAACCACGGAGGAACTGCTTATGCTGACCATTACACTGCTGGGCACGGCTGCTACCATGCCGCTGCCGGAGCGCGCCCTGACCGCCGCGGTGGCAGAGTGCGGCGGGCACAGCCTGCTGCTGGACTGCGGCGAGGGCACCCAGACCGCCGCCCGCCGCGCCGGGGTGAACCTGATGCGCGCAGACGCCATCTGCCTGACCCACTACCACGGGGATCATATCTTTGGCCTGCCCGGGCTTTTGCAGACCCTTGGGGCGCAGGGACGCACCCGCCCGCTGGTGCTGCTGGGACCGGAGGGGCTTTTGGAGGTCTGGCGGGCGGTATATGCCCTGACCGGGCCGCTGCCCTACGCAGTAAAGCCGCTGGTCTGCCGCGCCGGGCAGCCTGTGGCGCTGGATGCTCTTTCGGATGGATGGCCCGCCGGGGCAACGCTGCTGCCGGTGGCAACAAAGCACCGGGTGCGCAGTCTGGGCTACCGGCTGGACTTGCCCCGGGCGGGTAGGTTCGACCCGGAAAAGGCGCGGGCGCTGGGCGTACCGGTGACCCAGTGGCGGCTTTTGCAACGGGGACAGGCTGTGCCGCTGGCAGAGCGCATGGTGCAGCCCGCCGAGGTGCTGGGCGCGCCCCGCAAGGGGCTGCGGTTCGTCTTTTCCGGCGACAGTGCGCCCTGCCCGGCGCTGGAACAGGCGGCGCAGGGGGCAGACCTTCTGCTCTGCGATGCCACCTATGCCCTGCCGGAGCAGCAGGAGCAGGCCGCGCAGTGGGGGCACAGCACCTTTGGCCAGAGCGCGGCGCTGGCGGAAAAGGCCGGGGCAAAGCGGCTGTGGCTGGTGCACTATTCCCCCATGGTCACCGACCCGGAGGAGCAGCTTGCACAGGCGCAAAGCATCTTCCCGGCGGCAGAATGCGGCTTTGACGGCAAATGCATCACCCTGCATTACGAGGAGAACGAGGAATGAAGCTGACACTTGACCCCGGGGCAGCCGCCCTGCTGGACGCCCTGCACGCGGCGGGCTACGCAGCCTATGCCGTAGGCGGCTGCGTGCGGGACAGTCTTTTGGGGCGCACCGCCCACGACTGGGACCTGTGCACCAGTGCCCTGCCGCAGCAGGTAATGGAACTGTTCGGGACAGAGCAGTGCATCCCCACCGGCTTACAGCACGGCACGGTCACCATCAAATACGGCGGGCAGCTGTACGAGACTACCACCTTCCGCACCGAGGGCAGCTATACCGATGGACGTCACCCGGACGAAGTGCAGTTCGTACCGGACGTGCGGGAGGATCTTGCCCGGCGGGATTTTACCATCAACGCCATGGCGTATAATGAAGCTGAGGGGCTGGTAGACCCCTTTGGCGGGCAAAAAGACCTGCAGAACGGTCTGCTGCGTGCGGTGGGTGAGCCGCAGCAGCGGTTTACCGAGGATGCACTGCGCATCCTGCGGCTGTACCGCTTTGCCGCAAGGTTCGGCTTTGCGCTGGATGCAGCCACAGCCCGGGCGGCGCGGCAGCTGGCGCCGCATTTGGACTGCATCTCTGCCGAGCGCATTCAGGAGGAACTGGCAAAGCTGCTGGCTGCCCCGCAGCCGGGGGCGTATCTGGAACCCGCCGTACTGGCTGTGGTGCTGCCGGAGCTGACCCCGGAAAGCCTGACCGCCGCAAAGTCGGTGGTGGATGCCTGCCCGGCGGGGGAGGAAAACCTGCCGGTGCGCTGGGCGGCGCTGCTGGGCGCTCTGGGCGAGACCGACACCCGCCGGGTGCTCAAACGGCTGCGCTGCTCCAATACCTGTATCGAGGAGACCGCAATACTTGTGCGGGAAACGGCAGGGGAGGGCGTGTACGGGAGCTTTCTCCTCGGACACGAGTACGGGTTGCGGCACCCAACGGATGCTTCGTGCCTTGAGCAGCACTCGCATCCTGCTGGCCGCTGCCCCAACAGCAACTCCTTGTTTCCGCCGCAGGCGGCAGTCGTTGCTGTTGCAGGCCATTCCATCGCCCGCCCTACTGCCTGCGGCAGCAGGGTCCCACCCCAGCGGACGGTCCTCGGAGAAACTCCCGCACACGCGGGAGAGGTTGCCATCCGGCGGCTTTTAGGGCGGTACGGGCTGCGCACCGTGGAGCGGCTGTGTGCGCTGTGCGCGGCGCTGCACCCGCAAGCTGCCCCGGCTTGCGCCCTTGCGGCGCAGCGGGCGCGGCAGCTGGAAGCCGACGGCGTATGCTGCCGGGTGAGCCAGCTGGCGGTGAACGGCCGTGACCTGATGGCAGCGGGCATCCCGGCAGGCCCTGCGCTGCGCCGGGTGCTGGAAGCGCTGCTGGACGGCGTGATACGCGCAGAATACCCCAACGAAAAACCGGCGCTGCTGGCTGCGGCGCAGAAAATGATAGCGTCTTGACAAGCGGTTTATGCTGCGGTAGTATTATACTACTGCTTTAGTATGTTGAACCTATAAAAGGAGAACCTATGACCACTCAGAACCCTGCAAACCGTCCCCGCGCCCTCATTGCCATGAGCGGCGGCGTGGATAGCTCGGTGGCGGCCTGCCTGATGCAGCAGGCAGGCTACGACTGCACCGGCATCACCATGCGGCTTACCCACAACGAAATGCTGGGACAGTCCGGCTACCAGACCTGCTGCTCGGAAAAGGATATCGAGGACGCCGCCGAGGTGGCCTTTGCACTGGATATGCCGTATCAGGTGCTGGATTTCACCGCCGATTTCCGGGCACAGATCATTGAAAAATTTATCCGCGTCTACGAGGCGGGCGGTACCCCCAACCCCTGCATCGACTGCAATAAATATATGAAGTTCCGCCACCTGCTGGACTGGGCGGAGGCACACGGCATGGAGTATGTGGTCACCGGCCACTACGCCCGGGTGGAGCAGGATGCAGCCACCGGCCGCTGGCTGCTGAAAAAGGGCTTGGACGAGGGCAAGGATCAGAGCTATGTGCTGTATAACCTCACGCAGGAGCAGCTGGCACATATCCGCTTGCCGCTGGGGGCGCTGCACAAGACCGAGGTGCGCGAGATCGCGCAGGAGCACAGCTTTATCAACGCCCAAAAGCACGACAGTCAGGATATCTGCTTTGTGCCGGACGGCGACTATGCCCGCTTTATGGAGCAGTTTACCGGCAAGCACTACCCCGCCGGGGATTTTCTGGATCGGAGCGGCAAGGTGGTGGGTACCCACAGCGGCGCAGTGCGCTACACGCTGGGGCAGCGCAAGGGGCTTGGCCTTGCGCTGGGTGCACCGGTGTACGTCTGCGGCAAGGATATGCAGGCCAATACCGTTACCGTCGGGCCGGAAAGCGAACTGTTTGACCGCATCGTCTACGCAGAGGATGTGAACTGGATCGCCATTCCGGCGCTGACCGGGCCGCTGCGGGTTACTGCCCGCACCCGGTATCATCAGGCCGAGCAGCAGGCCACCGTCTACCCCGCAGAAAACGGTTTCCGGCTGGAATTCGACCAGCCCCAGCGTGCCCCCACCCCGGGACAGGCTGCCGTGCTGTATCAGGGCGATGTGGTGCTGGGCGGCGGCACCATCACCCGCGTAGAAAAGTAAGGAGAACAAAATGCAGGATCAGTATTCCCGCACCCAGCTGCTGCTGGGTGCAGAGGCTATGGAAAAGCTGCACCACGCCCGGGTGGCAGTGTTTGGCATCGGCGGCGTGGGCGGCTACACGGTGGAGGCGCTGGCGCGCAGCGGCGTGGGCGCACTGGATCTGATCGACGACGATAAGGTCTGCCTGACCAACCTCAACCGTCAGATCATCGCCACCCGCAGCACGGTAGGGCAGTATAAGGTGGATGTGGCAGAACAGCGCATCCACGATATCGACCCCAACATCAAGGTGACCACCCACCGGTGCTTCTTTGGCCCGGAGACGCAGGACGATTTCGATTTTACCCAGTACGACTATGTGGTGGACGCCATCGACACCGTTACCGGCAAGCTGGCGCTGGTGATGAAGTGCAAGGAGGCGGGCACCCCCATCATCTGCTCCATGGGCGCAGGCAACAAGATGGACCCCACCCGCTTTGAGGTGACTGATATCTACAAGACCTCGGTCTGCCCGCTGGCCAAGGTGATGCGTACCGAGTGCCGCAAGCGCAAGATCAAGCACCTGAAGGTGGTCTACTCCACCGAGCCTGCCCTGACTCCCATGGCAGACGGCGCAGCGCAGGGCGACACCTGCCCGGCAGATGCCCAGCGCAAGGGCACGCCCCGCCGCACCGTGCCCGGCTCCAACGCCTTTGTGCCCTCGGTGGCCGGTCTGATCATCGGCGGCGAGGTGGTCAAGGACCTTGTGGGCTTTGTACCGCTGAAGGGGTAAAACCGACCACAGCTTCCTTGCTGCGTGGGACGATTTGGAATGCACTCCGCGTTGCTCTGCGCATCATCAGCGGAAAAAAGATTTTTTAATTTGGGGTTCTGAAAAGCCTGCGGGCTTTTCAGAACCCCTTTTTCACGATTTTTGCACGAAGCAGCGTTCCATAACATAAAATTGCAACCAATTTGCAATTTGGTATTGCAATTGGGAAGAATATCGTGTATAATCTTCCCTGCACGAAAATGCAAACTGATTGCAAATTATTGAGAGACGACCCCCTGCGGGTCTTTGGAGCGATTATTTATGGAACTGTTTCTGGATGTTCTGGGCGAAACCCTGGTGGATACCGCCAAGATGCTGCCCTTTCTGTTTCTGGCCTACCTGCTGATCGAGTATATCGAGCACCGCCACGGCGAGCGCATCGAGGCGCTGCTGGCGGGCGGCGGGCGCTGGGGTGCTGTGCCGGGCGCGGTACTGGGCTGTGTGCCGCAGTGCGGCTTCTCCGCCATTGCGTCCAACTTCTACGCCTCCCGGGTCATCACGCTGGGCACGCTGATGGCGGTGTACCTTGCCACCAGCGATGAGGCCATCCCGCTGCTGGTCTCCATGCCCGCCTACTGGGATAAGCTGGCCGTCCTGATGGTCATCAAGGTGGTGTACGCCATCGTGGTGGGCTTTGTGCTGGATTTTGTGTTGCGGGGCGTGCTGCCCAAAGGGCTGCGTGGCGGCTACACCGGCCATGCGGACGAGGTGGACTGCCACGAGGAGCACAGCGATGCCGAGGGCAACGAAAAGCCCATCTGGCAGGCGGCGCTGCGCCACACGCTGGAGATCTTTGTGTTCATCTTCGCTTTCAGTCTGGTGTTTGGCATGATCGTGGAAGGCGTGGGCGAGGACGTGTTCGCCGAGGTGCTGGGCGGCATGGGCTTTTTCCAGCCGGTGGTGGCGGCTCTGGTGGGGCTGATCCCCAACTGCGCCGCCAGCGTGCTGCTGACACAGCTGTATGTGGAGGGTGCGCTGCGCTTTTCCAGCCTTGTGGCGGGGCTGTGCACCGGTGCGGGTGTGGGTCTGGCAGTGCTGTGGCGCGCCAACCCCTCGTGGAAGCAGAACCTCTTCATCACCGGTCTGACATGGGCTGCCGGTGCCTTTGTGGGCGTGGCCATGCAGGTGGTCGTGGCGGTGTTTGCCTGACAGGTAAAATATTTTAGATTTCGGGACAGTGGGATGCCTGCGGACATTCTACTGTCCCATTTTTCTTTTCCCCCTCTCCCGCTGGACTTTGAAATGTGTTATACTGGGGGAAAACGATGCACACAGGAGAGAGAACCATGCAATATAAGATTCTGGCAAGTGATTACGACAACACGCTGATGCCCTTTGGCGAAGCAAAGCCCCGCCCGGCGGTGGTAAAGGCGGTAAAAAAGCTGCAGGCTGCCGGGGGCAAGTTCGTGCTCAGTACCGGCCGCTCCTACCCGGGTATCCGGGATAAAAACCAGCTGGGCGGCATCCGGTACGACTACGCCATTACCTGCAACGGCGCCTGCGTGGTGGACAGGCAGGGCAACGTAATAGCCGAGCATCCGCTTACCAGCGAGGAGATGTATGTGCTGGTGGATTTTTGCGAGGATTATAACTACCCGCTGCAATTCAACTTCCGGGATGCCTATTACGCCTACTGCGAGTACGAGTATCTGCACACCGGCTATCAGATGATGAACAGCCCCGGGCTGGACTGCGTGGACGGCGAGGATCAGGACAGACATCTGGTGGATATGCCCCACGCCGCCTTTGCTGCCATGCCGCCGCAGGAAGTGGAGCGCTTCCACGAAAAATACGGCTACCTTGGCCTGCACTGGATGCAGACGGGCGCGCAGAACGCGGACGGCTACTGCTACTACGATATCGTGCGCGGCGGTATGGATAAGGGCGTAGGGCTTGCCGACCTGTGTGCACAGATGGGGCTTACGCTGGCGGATGCCGTGGCTGTGGGTGATTCTGCCAACGATGTGGGAATGCTGAAAGTCGCGGGCCTGAGTGCCTGCATGGCAAACGGCACCCCGGACGCCAAGGCCGCTGCCGACCGGATCATCGGGGATGTGCGGGAGGATGGCGTGGCGGCGCTGATCGAGGAACTGTGGTTTGATGGCCCCCGCGCGGAGCCCTCCGGCAAAGATTTTGGCTCCGCATGGGGCAATATTGAAAGCGCAGGCGGCAGCTTATGAGCTTTGCACCGGTGTACGATGACCACAGCCGGGCGCTGATTTTAGGCACATGGCCCAGCCCCAAAAGCCGGGAGATGGCCTTTTACTACGGCCATCCGCAAAACCGGTTCTGGCCGCTGCTGGCGGCGCTGACCGGAGAGCCGCTGCCCGCGCGGGAGGATATCGCCGCCAAAAAGCAGCTGCTTTTGCGCCACGGGCTGGCGCTGTGGGACACGCTGGAAAGCTGCACCATCACCGGGGCATCGGATGCCTCCATCCGGGATGTGGTGCCCAACGATATCGCCGGGCTGCTGCGCAAAGCGCCCATCCGGGCGGTGTTCTGCAACGGTGCCACAGCTTACCGTATCTACACAAAATATCAGCAGCCGCTTACCGGCATCCCGGCTGTCCGTCTGCCCAGTACAAGCCCCGCCAACGCCGCCTGCAGCCCCGCCCGGCTGGAGGAGCTTTGGGGCGCTGCGCTGGCGGACTGGATCGTAAAATGATGACAAGGCTGTAAATTCTTTTGCGGGATACTTGCGTTTTTTTGCGGACGTTGTATTATGGATATCATAAGGGGCGCACTGCCCCGGACAAGGAGAAATGACCATGAGCAAGATCATCCGCACCCAAAAGCCCAGCGTGCTGCCTTTTTACGCCATGGCGCTGGTGTTCGTGGTACTGTGCGCGGTGCTGCCGGTATACAAATTATGGGCGCTGCTGGTGGCGTTGGGCGGTGCCGCCGTGGCCTTTGGCGTGGCAAAAAAGACCTGCCCGCCTCGGGTGGTGGAGCACGAAGTACCCTTCCACACCGGTGTGGAGGATGTGGACCAGATGCTGACCGATATCCAGCAGAAGCTGGACACCCTGCACGCGCTGAACGAGGCTTTGCCAGACCCGCAGCTGTCCGCCGCCATGACCCGCATGGAAAAGGCGGGACGCTCCATCGTGGAAACCGTGGAAGCAAACCCCGCCAAGGCAAAGCAGGTGCGCCGGTTTGCCAACTACTACCTGCCGGATGCCGTAAACGTTCTGCAGCAGTACGCAAAGCTGGCAAAGCAGGGTGTGCGGGGCGAGAACGCCGCCGCCATCCGCGCCGAGGTGGAGCACAACGCCGCCTCCATTGCCACGGCTTTTGAAAACCAGCTGGATGCCCTGTACGCGGCAGAGAGCATGGACCTGTCCGCAGACCTGACCGTTTTGCAGAATATGCTGAAGGGGCAGGGCTTGAGCAAGTAAGACCAGAATATCCCCTCGGGATTTTGAAAGGAAGGAATCACTTATGGCTGACAATACTCTGAACTTTGATCTGGATGCTCCCGCAGTGCCCACCCTGACGCTGGACCCCACCCCCGCTGCTGTGCCGCAGGAGGAAAAGCCCGCCGCTGCCCCTGCCCCGGAGGCACAGGTGAACCTGACCCCCGAGGAGCAGGCCATGGTGGATCAGTTTGCCCAGAAGATCGATATCACCAACAGCCAGCAGGTGCTGCAATACGGCTCTGCCTGCCAGAAAAAGATCGGCGATTTCTCCGAAGCAGCCCTCTCCAAGGTGTCCACCAAGGATCTGGGCGAGGTGGGCGATATGATCACCGACCTCATTGGCGAGCTGAAGAGCTTTGACGCCAACGAGGAGCAGCAGAAGGGCATTATGGGCTTCTTCAAGAAGAAAACCAGCCAGCTGGATGCCCTCAAGACCAAGTACGACAAGACCGAGACTAATGTGGAAAAGATCCAGTCCATGCTGGAAGCCCATCAGGTGCAGCTGCTCAAGGATATCGCCATGCTGGATAAGATGTACGAGCTGAACATGGCCTACTTCAAGGAGCTGAGCATGTATATCCTTGCCGGCAAGAAAAAGCTGGCCGATGTGCGTGCCAACGAACTGCAGCAGGCTATGGATAAGGCCAAGGTCTCCGGTCTGCCGGAGGACGCACAGGCCGCCCGCGACCTTGCCGACCAGTGCGAGCGTTTTGAGAAAAAGCTGTACGATCTGGAACTGACCCGCAACATCAGCTTGCAGATGGGTCCCCAGATCCGTCTGCTGCAAAACAATAATACCATGATGGCAGAAAAGATCCAGTCTACCATCGTGAACACCATCCCGCTGTGGAAGAACCAGATGGTGCTGGCACTGGGTCTGGCACACAGCCAGCAGGCCATGCAGGCAGAGCGCGCTGTGACCAACATGACCAACGATCTGCTGAAGAAGAACGCCGAGGCGCTGAAGCTGGGCACCATCGAGACCGCCAAGGAGAGCCAGCGCGGCATCGTGGATATCGAGACCTTGCAGCAGACCAACAAGAGCCTGATCGAGACGCTGGACGAGCTGAACAAGATCCAGAGCGAGGGCCGCGCAAAGCGCGTTGCCGCCGAGCAGGAGCTGACCCGCATCGAGGACGAACTGAAAACCAAAATGATGGAGATCCGGAGCTGAAATGGCAAACGCTGATTTTTCTCAGAACAAACAAACCGCTCCCGGCGGCTTTGACGCGGGCAGCTACCGCGAAAAGGCAAAGCCGGAGCAGGCCGTAAGGCTGACGCCCCGTCAGCAGAAGCTGGCCGCACTGGAAGCAAAGCTGCCCGCAGCGCTTTCCACCCGGGCGGCGGCGCTGGCTTTGAGCGTAGTGGTGATGCTGGCCGCCTTTTTCGGCTTTGGCAGCGCCAAGCTGCACGGCAAGTACAACACCGCCCGCCAGTGGTTCACCGCAGGGGTCGCCGCCGACAACGGTTATAACCTGAGCGAGGAGCTGACCACCCGGGAGAATACGGCGGCGAATATCCTGACCACCGCCTCCAACACCCTTGGCGCAGACAGCGCCGAGGTGCTGGCTGCACAGACTGCGCTGAACGATTTTTCCGCTTGTCTGCAGGCGGTGCAGAACGGCGGCAAAAGCCAGTCGCTGACCTCGCTGCCCTATTATCAGGGCAGCACGATGCACGCGCTGTATCAGGCCGATCAGGCGCTGGGCGCTGCCATCGACCAGCTGTATGCAAAATTGCAGGAGCAGGCCGCAGACCCCATGAAGATGGGCGCGGTGCAGGGGCAGTACGGTCAATTCAACAGCGCAGCCACCATCATTGGTACCTTGCAGTACAATACGGCGGTGTATGAATATCAGAAGGAAGTCGGCGGCTTCCCGGCCAGTGTGCTGGGAGCTTTGTCCGGCGTGAAGGAGGTTGAACCCTTCGCATGAAAAACTTTGCAAAACGCATCAGCGCACTGGTGCTGGCCGTGGTGGTCAGCGCGGCGGTGCTGTGCCCGGCGGCCTTTGCCGCCCAGCTGCCCAGCCTGCCCAAGGATCAGTGCGTGGTGGACGATGCCGGTGTGCTGAGCAGCAGCACCGTGCAGACCATCACCGAACTGAACGCCCAGCTGGAATCCAGCTGCAGCGGCGCGCAGATCGGTGTACTGACAGTAGAATACACAGGCAATGATTCCACAGAGGATTACGCCACACAGGCTTTCAACGCGTGGGGCATCGGTTCGTCCTCCAACAATAATGGCGTGCTGATTTTGCTGGTGATGGAGTCGGCGCAGTACGCGGACGGCGACTACTACCTGACCTATGGCGATGGCTTCCGCAACACCACACTGGCAAAGCAGTCCAGTGCCATCGCCCAGACCATGGAGGATCAGTTTGCCGCAAAGGATTATGACGGCGCAGTGACCACTTGTGCCCGCAACGTGGCAAACACCATCGCGGATATTTACGGGGTCAGCCTTTCCGGCGGCACCGGTAACGGCAGCACCGTGCAGCCCGGCTATCAGGGCGGGCAGAGCAGCGGCGGCAGCACCCTGACCGACATCCTGACCCTTGTGGTCAGCGTTGTGCTGCTCATCGTCATCATCCGGTCGATGGCCTATGTTTTTGCCAGCCCCTGCGGCTGGCTGTGGTGCTTCGGCGGCCCGCGGCCTCCTCGCAGACGTCGCGGCCCGCCGCCGCCCCCGCCGGGCGGCTTCTACGGCGGCTTTGGCGGCATGGGCGGCGGCTCCTTCGGGGGCGGTGCCGGGCGCGGCGGTTTCGGCGGCGGCAGCTTTGGCGGCGGCTTCGGTGGCATGGGCGGTGGTTCCAGCCACGGCGGCGGCGGTGGCCGTGGGCGGTAATGAGAATAAAAAGAGAAAGGCGGTGGCGCTTTACCACTGCCTTTCTCTTTTTTACGCCTTTTATCGTGAATGAAATTCATTTGACAAAACAATTTTTGTAACTTATACTGGATGACATCACGAAAAAATAAAGGAAGTATCTGTCATGCTGACTCTGGATAAGATCTACCACGCCGCCTTTGTGCTGAAGGACGTGGCAAGAAAGACCGACCTCATCGAAGCCCCCAAGCTGTCCAAGGACTGCCAGCTGTACCTTAAGACCGAGAACCTGCAGGCCACCGGCAGCTTTAAGGTGCGGGGCGCTTACTATAAAATCAGCCAGCTTTCCGAGGAGGAGAGCGCCAAGGGCGTGATTGCCTGCTCTGCGGGCAACCATGCGCAGGGGGTGGCGCTGGCAGCTACCCGGCGCGGCATCCGCAGCATCGTCTGTATGCCGGACGGCGCACCCCTGATGAAGGTGGAGAACACCAAAAATCTGGGCGCAGAGGTCTGCCTTGTGCCCGGCACCTACGACGAAGCCCACGACAAGGCCGTGCAGCTGCAAAAGGAGTACGACATGACCTTTATCCACCCCTACGATGACGAGCAGGTCATCGCCGGGCAGGGCACCATCGGCTTGGAGATCCTTGACCAGCTGCCGGATGTGGACGCTGTGGTGGTGCCGGTGGGCGGCGGCGGACTGATTTCCGGCATTGCCTTTGCCATCAAGACCCTGCGCCCGGAGGTCAAAGTATACGGCGTACAGGCCGAGGGTGCTCCCAGTATGTACCGCAGCCTGCACGAGCATAAGTACCAGACCCTGAAAGCAGCTTCCACCTTTGCGGACGGTATTCAGGTCAAGACCCCGGGCGAGCTGACCTATCAGCTGTGCGAGCAGTATGTGGACGATATCGTTACCGTGACCGAGGACGAGACCGCAGCGGCCATCCTCTCCCTGATGGAGAACCAGAAGCTGG
>OGMO01001561.1_pt1 | contig 13231 bp, 11 predicted proteins | sample 1573241 | NCBI WGS metagenome assembly OGMO01 (sample SAMEA2581896, study PRJEB24529) | metagenome | biome: Human gut stool | place: China | collected 2011 | reverse complement strand
AGCACCAGATCGGCGTCCTTGCCGGGTTCCAGACTGCCCACACGGCTGTCGATGCCCAAGCTGCGGGCGGGGTTGATGGTGATGGCCCGCCACGCCTCTTCCATGGGGAGACCTGCGTTTGCGGCGAGACCGGCGCACATGGGCAGCTTCTCCAGCGGGATCACCGGGGCGTCGGTGATGATGCTGACGGTGAGTCCGGCGTGGTACAGGGCGCCGGGGGTGGTGAAGCTCTTGTGGCGCAGCTCGGCTTTGCTCTTGCTGCCCAGCGTGGGGCCTACGAACACCGGCAGGCCCTCCTTGGCCAGCTCGTCGGAGATAAGCTCGCCGTCGGTACAGTGGTCCAGCGTGGCCTTAACGCCGAACTCCTTGGCGATACGGACGGCGGTGAGGATGTCGTCGGCCCGGTGGGCGTGGCACTTCAGGGGGATCTCGCCGTTGATGACCGGCAGCATGGCTTCCAGCTTCATGTCGAAGGCGGGATTCTTCCCAGCCAGCTTGTCATCCCGGTAACGGCGAGTCTTGAACAGCAGCTCCCGCAGCAGTGCTGCCACCGCCATCCGGGTCATGGGACTCTTCTTCAGACCCTGCCCGTAGCAGCCCTTGGGGTTCTCGCCGAAGGCGCACTTCATGGCGGCAGGCTCCTTCAGCAGCATATTGTCTACCCGTTTACCGGCCAGCTTCAGCACCGTGAAGGTGCCGCCCACCACGTTGGCACTGCCGGGGCCGGTGCAGGCGGTGGTGACACCGCCCCGCAGGGCGTTGGGGAAGGCACCGTCCTGAGGATTGATGGAGTCGATGGCCCGCAGCTGCGGCGTCAGGGGTTCCACGATCTCATTGTAGTCCATGCCCTCCCAGCGCAGACACTCATTGTCCAGACCGATGTGACAGTGGGCCTCCACGCAGCCGGGGGTCAGCAGACGGCCGCCTGCGTCGATGACGGTGCAGCCCTCCGGGGCGTCGATGTGGGGGGCGACGGCGGTGATGCGGCCATCCTCCGCCAGCAGGCAGCCGTTGGGCAGCTCCGGCCCGACGATGGGCATGATGTGGGCGTTCTGAATGAGGATCATGGCGATCCCTCCTGTTTTCATAGGCTCGGATGATATCCGGCGATTCTTAATATATATTAGGATACCACGTCGAGGCGGGAAAGTACAGGGGAAAATCCGCTCCGGCGGGCTTTGTGTATTTCCCAGAAAAACACGGCAGAAATTCAGCCAAACGCACAAATTTTTGCCGGAAATCTACTTGACGCTGGGACGGGTTTATGCTATAATCCTGAATTGCGTGGGTTTGGAGCCTGCGAATTTTGCCATGCAGGGCGATATTTCAACGAGGAGACTCTCCATGCTGGAAGAATTGTCTTGCGAAAACCGGGTGGTGGGCCTGAAGCAGACACGCCGCCTGTTGGCTGCCGGTCATGCCGGACGGGTCTTTCTGGCAAAGGATGCCGACCCGGCACTGGTGGAGCCGCTGCTGGCGGCCTGCCGTGCAGTGGGAGTGCCTGCCGTGACGGAGTTTACCATGTCACAGCTGGGCCGGGCCGCCGGCATCGCCGTGGGGACCGCCGCAGCCGCCGTTCCCAGCCGCTAAAACGGTTTTTCCGGAATAAAATTTCTTATTCCGTGGAAAATAAAGGGAGTCATCCCAACAAATCTTTAGAAAGGAGTTCATTGCATGCCTACTTTTAATCAGCTGGTCAAGCAGGGCCGGAAACAGGCTACCTACAAGTCCAATTCCCCCGCTATGCAGAAGGGCCTGAATACGCTGAAGAACAAGGAGACCAATCTCTCCTCCCCTCAGAAGCGTGGCGTCTGCACCGCCGTGAGAACTGCGACCCCCAAGAAGCCTAACTCCGCACTGCGCAAGATCGCCCGTGTCCGTCTGACCAACGGCTATGAGGTCACCGCCTACATTCCCGGTGTTGGTCACTCTCTGCAGGAGCACTCTGTGGTCATGATCCGTGGCGGCCGTGTCAAGGATCTGCCCGGCGTCCGTTACCACATCATCCGTGGTACGCTGGATACCCAGGGCGTCAACGGTCGTATGCAGGGCCGTTCCAAGTACGGTGCCAAGCGGCCCAAGAGCAAGTAATTCCCGCATGAAATGAGCTTTGCCGAAAAGGTTTGATATATATTTTTGTGTCATTCACCTCTTTGGCAGGCCGGAACACGATGGGGGAGAGCCCCATTCGCGAGTACCTATGATTTCTAAATTATAAGAAGGAGGGAAGCAAAGTGCCCAGAAGAGGTAATGTTCCCAAGAGAGAAGTTCTGCCCGATCCTATGTACAACAGCGTCCTGGTGACCAAGCTCGTCAACAGCGTGATGCTCGACGGCAAGAAGGGCGTCGCCCAGAAGGTCGTTTACAGCGCGTTCGACATGATCAAGGACAAGACCGGCAACGAGCCTCTCGATGTTTTCAACCAGGCCATGGAGAATATCATGCCCAGCCTGGAGACCAAGTCCCGCCGCGTCGGCGGTGCCACCTATCAGGTGCCGATGGAGGTCCGTCCCGCCCGTCGTCAGACCCTCGGTCTGCGTTGGCTGACGGCCTATGCCCGTGCCCGTGGTGAGCGCACCATGGCCGAGCGTCTGGCTGGCGAAATCATGGATGCTGCCAACAACAGCGGCAGCGCCGTGAAGAAACGCGAAGATACCCACAAGATGGCCGAATCCAACAAGGCATTCGCCCACTTCCGCTGGTAACGGAGGAACGAGAGAATTATGGCAAGAAAAGTCTCTCTGGAAAACACCAGAAATATCGGCATCATGGCCCATATCGACGCTGGCAAGACCACGACTACCGAGCGTATTCTGTACTATACCGGCGTCAACTACAAGATCGGCGAGACCCACGACGGTACCGCCACGATGGACTGGATGGCTCAGGAACAGGAGCGTGGTATCACCATCACCTCCGCTGCCACCACCTGCTACTGGAAGGGCAGCAAGAACCAGTTCCCGCAGACCCGCTTGAACATCATCGACACCCCGGGCCACGTCGACTTCACCGTTGAGGTCGAGCGCTCCCTGCGCGTTCTGGACGGCTCTGTGACCGTTCTCTGCGCCAAGGGCGGCGTTGAGCCCCAGTCTGAGACTGTGTGGCGTCAGGCCGATAACTACAAGGTCCCCCGCATGATCTACGTCAACAAGATGGATATCATGGGCGCGGACTTCTACAACGTTCTGCACATGATCCACGACCGTCTCAAGTGCAACGCTGTCCCCATCCAGCTGCCGATCGGCTCTGAAGATACCTTCAAGGGCATCATCGACCTGGTGGAGATGGACGCTGATATCTACTATGACGAGCTCGGCAAGGACATGCGCGTCGAGGAGATCCCCGAGGACATGCTCGAGCTCGCTCAGGAGTATCGCACCAAGCTCGTTGACGCTTGCGCCGACCTGAACGACGAGATCATGGAGCTGGCGCTCGAAGAGAAACCCGTTCCTCAGGACCTCATCCGCAAGACCATCCGTCAGGCCACCATCGACAATAAGATGGTCCCTGTCACCTGCGGTACCTCTTACAAGAACAAGGGCGTTCAGAAGCTGCTGGACGCGATCGTCGACTACATGCCGTCCCCCGTGGATATCCCCGCGATCGACGGTGTGAACCCCGATACCGGTGAGGAAGATGTCCGTCACGCGGACGATAACGCTCCGTTCTCCGGTCTCGCGTTCAAGATCGCGACCGACCCGTTCGTCGGCCGTCTGTCCTTCGTTCGTGTGTACTCCGGTATTTTGAATACCGGTACCGCCGTTCTCAACTCCACCAAGCATCAGAGAGAGCGCATCGGCCGCATCCTGCAGATGCACGCCAACCACCGCGAGGATATCGAGTGCTGCTACGCCGGCGACATCTGCGCCGTCATCGGCCTCAAGAATACCACCACCGGTGATACGCTCTGCGATGAAAAGGCTCCGATCATTCTGGAGTCCATGGAATTCCCCGAGCCCGTGATCCGCGTTGCCATCGAGCCCAAGACCAAGGCCGGTCAGGAGAAGATGGGCGTTGCGCTGATGAAGCTGGCCGAGGAAGACCCCACGTTCCGCACCTACACCGACGAAGAGACCGGTCAGACCATCATCGCCGGTATGGGTGAGCTCCATCTGGAGATCATCGTCGACCGTCTGCTCCGCGAGTACAAGGTCGAGGCGAACGTCGGCGCTCCCCAGGTCGCCTACAAGGAGACCATCACCAAGGCTGTCGATCAGGATACCAAGTACGCCCGTCAGAGCGGTGGTAAGGGTCAGTACGGTCACGTCAAGATCCATGTCGAGCCCAACGAGTCCGGCAAGGGTTACGAGTTTGTCAACGCCCTCGTCGGCGGCGCGATCCCCAAGGAATACGTTCCCGCGATCGATGCCGGTATTCAGGGCGCCATGCTCTCCGGTGTTCTCGCCGGTTACCCGGTCGTCGATGTCAAGGTCACGCTGTACGATGGTTCTTATCACGAGGTCGACTCCTCTGAAATGGCGTTCAAGATCGCCGGCTCCATGGCCTTCAAGGAGGCCTGCCAGAAGGCCGGCCCGACGCTGCTCGAGCCGATCATGAAGGTCTGCGTCATCGTTCCCGACGAGTACATGGGCGACGTGATCGGCGACCTCAACTCCCGCCGTGGTCAGATCCAGGGCTTCGAGGCCCGCAGCGGCGCGCAGCAGATCGACGCTTTCGTGCCTCTGGCTGAGATGTTCGGCTACGCGACTGACCTCCGCTCCTGCACGCAGGGCCGTGGCCAGTACACGATGGAGCCCGCGCATTATATCGAGATCCCGAAGAACATTCAGGAGAAGATCATCAACCAGCGCACGAACCGCGCCTGATAAAAAGGTATTGCAAAATACCGCAATTTACGGTAAAATACCGATGTATGTAAACGACACCGGTAAACAACGAAATTTATTCATAGGAGGATCACTCTAATGGCTAAGCAGAAATTCGAGCGTACCAAGCCCCACGTAAACATTGGTACCATCGGTCATATCGACCATGGTAAGACCACTCTGACCGCTGCGATCACCAAGTTCCTCGCCCTCCAGGGCGGTGCTGACTACACCGATTACAGCTCCATCGATAAGGCTCCGGAAGAGCGCGAGCGTGGTATCACCATCAACACCGCTCACGTTGAGTACCAGACCTTCGACCGTCAGGGCCACAACTACAAGACCGGCGAGGATGGCCAGATCCAGGGCCGTCACTATGCCCACGTCGACTGCCCGGGCCACGCCGACTATATCAAGAACATGATCACCGGCGCTGCTCAGATGGACGGCGCTATCCTGGTCATTGCTGCTTCCGACGGCCCCATGGCCCAGACTCGTGAGCACCTGCTGCTCGCCCGTCAGGTCAACGTGCCTTCCGTTCTCGTTTTCCTGAACAAGTGCGACCAGGTCGACGATGAAGAGCTGCTCGAGCTCGTCGAGATGGAAGTCCGCGAGATGCTCGACTTCTACAGCTTCCCCGGCGACGAGACCCCGATCATCCGCGGCAGCGCTCTGAACGCCCTGATCTCCGAGTCCAAGGACCTCGACGCTCCCGAGTACAAGTGCATGCACGAGCTCATGGACGCTGTCGATACTTGGATCCCCACGCCCGACCGTAAGGCCGACCAGCCGTTCCTGATGCCCGTTGAGGACGTCTTCACGATCTCCGGTCGTGGTACCGTTGCTACCGGCCGTGTTGAGCGTGGCCAGCTGAAGCTCAGCGAGGAAGTCGAGATCATTGGTCTGACCGACGAGCGCCGCAAGACCGTCGTCACTGGTATCGAAATGTTCCATAAGCTGCTCGACTACGCCGAGGCCGGTGATAACATCGGCACCCTGCTGCGTGGTGTTGCCAAGAACGAGATCGAGCGCGGTCAGGTTCTCTGCAAGCCGGGCTCCATTCACCCCCTCACCAAGTTCGTTGGTCAGGTCTACGTCCTGAACAAGGACGAGGGCGGCCGTCACACCCCGTTCTTCAACAACTATCGTCCTCAGTTCTACTTCCGTACCACCGACGTCACCGGCGTCATCACCCTGCCCGAGGGCACCGAGATGTGCATGCCCGGCGATAACGTCGACATGAAGGTCGAGCTGATCACCCCGATCGCTATCGAGAAGGGCCTCCGCTTCGCTATCCGCGAGGGCGGTCGTACCGTCGGTTCCGGCGTTGTCATCGAGACTGAGGTCTAATTGATCTCTCAAGGGTAATCCAAAGACTTCAAAAAGCAGCAGGTCGCAAGACCTGCTGCTTTTTTTATCGCCTAAAATGGAAAGGAATGCGAAGCCATCGGCTTCACACTCCTTTTATTCGTATTTGGCCCAAACCCAGCGGTTAAAATCATCCGAGCGGAAGGCGGCGAGCTTTGATGCATAGTCCGCATTGACTGTGGTGAAGCGCCGAAGGCCGTCGCTTGTCTGTACCAGCGGGTCGATGCTGCGCTTTTTGGCGGCGATCTTGACGGCGTAAGTACCCTCCGGCTTTTGCGCGCCGGACCGCGTACCGATTATGCGGCGATAATCCTGCCAGCGCGCGGTGAGGACCGGATCAGAGCGGAGCAGGGCGATGACATGAGGTTCGTCGAGGTAGAGGTCATCTACCGTCAATACGCCGCGTTGCTGTGCCTTACGCAAAATGTCGGCCAGCGCCTGCATGCTGAAGCGGTCGTCATCGCTGACGAACCATTTCGACTGCTGCAAGGCAAGGCGGGTGAAGGCGTCGGCCTGCGCGGCGTGGGCAAAGCAGAGTTCATCTTCGCCGTCTTCATTTTTGCCGATGAAAAGATCGTCGAAGGTGTGTTTCAGTTTTTCTCTCGGGCAGTGAAAGACGAGGTGCGCATTGCCGAGCGTGTATTCAAGCCGGTCGGCGGAGAGACGGGGCGAATCGTTGTCGGCGATGGGATAGCGGTGGTAGTCGTCCACATCGTCGAGCGTCAGGCCGCTTTTATCGAGCAGCGCCATGAGTTCCGGCGACGAGGCGATCATCATGCGTGTGCGGCTTTCGGTCGATTCCTGCCGCATGTGGTCACCGTTCAGAAAGTCGACCACGTGGGCGAACGCGGGCGTCGCAATGTCATGCAGTAGTCCCGCGACAGATTGCTTCAAGTCATGCGTGAAGTGCCAGACGATGGCCGCTGTGCCGAGCGAATGCGTATAGCGCGAATACGGCGCAACGGCGTTGCGGTAGATGGGATAGACCGTGTACTCGCAGCCGCAGTGCATGCCGACGCGCAAAAGCCGCTGCATCACGGGCGTTTCGGCCATGGCGAGGAACTCCGGCGGCAGGGAAGCGGTGTAGATATCGGTATACATAATATCCTTTCCAAAAGAAAAGCGCCTTGCCGGGGCAAGGCGCTTTTTTGATTGAATCAGCCGATCTGGCGGGTCTCAACGGTCTCGTCGCACTCGACGCTGTCGATCTGCGCGCCGAGGTTGCGGAGCTTGCCGATGATATCCTCATAGCCGCGCTCGATATAGTGGACGTTCGAGACCTCGCTCGTGCCCTCAGCGGCCAGCGCGGCGATGACCATGGCGGCGCCCGCGCGGAGATCGTAGGCCTGCACGCTCGCAGCGGTCAGGTGGTCGACGCCTTCGATGACGGCGCTGCGGCCCTCGACGCGGATCTGCGCGCCCATGCGCGTCAGTTCGCCGACGTAGCGGTAACGGTTGTCCCACACGCCCTCGGTGACCATGCTCGTCCCCTCGGCAAGGCAGAGGGCAACGGTGATCTGTGGCTGCATATCGGTCGGGAAGCCGGGATAGGGCAGCGTCTTGACGTTGGTGCGGCGAAGCTTGCCCGAGCGGCGCACGAGCAGCGTGTCATCCTGCTCCTCGACCTGCACGCCCATCTCCTGGAGCTTGGCGGTGATGCAGTCCATGTGCTTGGGGATGATGCCGCGCACGAGGACTTGTCCGCCGCAGGCGGCGACAGCCGCCATGTAGGTGCCCGCCTCGATCTGGTCGGGGATAATGGCATACGTGCCGCCGTGGAGCTTGTCCACGCCGAAAACGCGGATGGTGTCGGTGCCGGCGCCCTTGATGTTCGCGCCCATGGAGTTTAAGAAGTTGGCAAGGTCGACGATATGCGGCTCCTTAGCAGCGTTTTCGATGACGGTGGTGCCGTCGGCGAGCGCCGCGGCCATCATAATGTTCATCGTCGCACCGACGGAGACCACGTCGAGGTAGACGTTCGCGCCCTTCATGCGGTCGCCGCTTGCCTTGGCGCAGATGAAGTCGCCCTCGCGCACCTCGGCACCCATGGCGGCGAAGCCCTTGACGTGCTGGTCGATGGGGCGCACGCCGCCGAAGTTGCAGCCGCCGGGCATCGAGACCTCGGCCTCGCCGAAGCGGCCGAGCAGCGCGCCGATGAGGTAGTAGGAGGCGCGGATCTTGTGCGCGAGCTCCTGCGAGACCTGCGTGGTAGCAATATGGTGGCAGTCGATCTCAACATCGCTGCGGTTGAGGAAACGGACATTCGCGCCGAGCTGCTCCAAAATTTTGAGCAGCGCGGTCACGTCGGAGATCTGGGGAATATTTTCGATGCGGCAGATGCCGTCGACCAGAAGGGCGGCGGGAATGATGGCGACCGCGGCGTTCTTCGCGCCGCTGATGTGCACTTCACCAAAGAGCGGATGACCGCCCTGCACGATGTATTTCGTCATAGTAACTCCTTAATAAGAGACGGTGAGACTTCTTTTCCTTATCGTAAAAACAGCAGGGGAAAACCGCCTGCTCATGGTATTCACATAATACATCAACAGTATACCAAAAAAACAGAAAAAGCAATGCTGCGCAGTAAGAAATTAGAAATGCTGTAAGAAAAATTTCATTCTCGGGTGATCTCACCGGTCTTGCAGTTCACATAATAACTGCTGACATCCGTGGAGATGCGCCACACGCCTTGCAGCCGCAGCGGCGAGGCAGACGACGTCTGGAGAAGATACCCTTCGTCCAGCGCTCGGACCTCGGTACATACGACGCCCGAAACGCTGCAATAGTCCAGAAAATGCACAAGCGCGTCCACCGCGTCGAGGCCGTCTGTGCGGCGGCCCTCGTCGAGCGCGGGCAGAAAGGTACCGGAAACGCCGGTGAGCGAGCTGTCGGAAAACGTGAGCGTCAGCGAGGCGTTAAAGATGAGCTGACCTTTTTCGCTGCGCATGCCCGTGACGCTGCCGCTGCCGTCTGTGAGCTGGGAGGTGAGAAAAGTGTAGCCAAACGTTTTGAAAAGCTGTTTGCTAAAGCCCTCGGGATCGTCGACCGGTCGGGAGAGAAGTGCGTCGGCCGTGCCGCCGGAGCGGATGGAGCACGAGCCGTATTCGCCGGTGAAGCGGCTCACGCCGCCGCCGGAATCGCTGCTCTCGGCAGTGCCGAGCAGGGCGGAGGCGAAAGCCTCTTCGCGTGCGGCGTCGCGCTCAAGCGAGAGGGAGAGGTGCGCTTCCTCGTCGGGCAGCAGCGCGCGGTCAAAGGCGACGCCGTTTTTTTCAAAAAGCGTGCAGAGCTGCTCGACGCGGCGCTCGTTCGAGTCGCGCTCCTCGGCGCGGCGGCTGAGCAGCAGAAAGAGCAGAAACGCGTTGACGAGCAGCAAAATGACGATGACGATATTTTTGAGCCGCGAGGTTTTCATGTTCGGGTGTCCTTTCCGGAAAGATCAGTCGGCAAACCAGCCGACACCGACGGTGTCCGCACCGCGTTCATCGTAGCAGACGTGCAGCTCGGCGCCCAGATATTTGCTGCCCGCGATGGCCGCGGCCTGCCGGATGGGCAGCAGCAGCGCGGGAGAGTCGCTGAGCGTATAGCTGCGGCAGTGAAGGGAGAATTCCGTGATGGTCTGGCCCTCGATCGTGACCGTAGCGGCGTGGCTGCCGTCGGAAAAGCGCAGAGGCGTACCGCCGACCGCGTAGTCGAAGCTCACGGTGAAGCGCTTGTTGCTGCTGTCGATCTCGCTGAGATAGAGCTCGGCGTCGCCGCTTACGTCGCGAAGCAGCGTGAAGGCGAGGCGCTGCGCGCCTGCGACGGCTTCGAGCATCGTGGGCTTTCCGGTCGAGGAGGCGGAGACATAGTAGAGCGAGCCCGCCTCGGCCTCGTCCGCGCCCTGATAGAAGACGCTGCCGTCGGGTTCAAGGCGCAGCGTGCCGTAGACCTCTTTGATGATGGTATTGCCGGAGGAGTCGGTGTAGCCGCTTTCCGTGTGGGGGTTGAACTCCGCAAGGCGCAGAAATGTCGCCTGATCGGTGAGGGCATTGCTCGCCGAGAGCGTGTAGCGCTGCGGCGGTTCGCTGAAAATGAGCGTGTAGGGCGAGAGCTGAGAGAACTCGCCGGAGAGCGAGAACGCAAAATCTGTGCCGTTGCCATCGAGCGAGGCGAGCGCTTCGCGCAGCGTCGCGCTGCTTACCGACGTCCGGCTGACAAAAAAGCCCTGATTGGCGTCCTGTAAGTAGAGCGTTGCGCCGTTTTCCGCAGGGCAGAGCACAAGCCGCGTGACGCGCAGGAGCGAGGACTCCGGCGCGTCGTTGACGCCGAGAATGCGGCTGAGCACTTCGAGCGGCGTGGGGGCCTCCAGATCGAGGTAGATGCTGCTCACGTGCAGTGCGGTGAGCAGCTTTTCACCGCTGCACGCTTCATAAGTGGTAGCAGAGCCAAGTGCCTCGCCGAAAAACGCGCCGGCGAGCTCAAAATCTGTGTCAAGCGTCGTGATGGCGCTGAGCCCGTAGCGGGCGTATTCGTTCGTGAACACCACGCGCACGGGGAGCGCGAGCTCGGTCAGATCGGTGGTGACGGCGGTATCGGTCGAGGTGTCGCCCGCGAGCCAGTCCTGCGCGAGCTCGTAGGGCGTCTTGCCCGCAAGGTCGCCGACAAGCGGCGTCTGGATCAAAAGCAGCACGGCGGTGACGGTCAAAACGGCGATCGCGGCGTTTTGCAGATGGCTCATGAGCGTGGCGTTCTTATTCATGGGAATCCTCCCCGCCGATGGGCTGGGTGATGGGCAGCTCTAAGCGGACGGTCGTGCCGGGGCCGGGGCGGTCAACGAGCGTGAGCGAGCCGTGGTGACGCTGGACGATCTCCGTCGCGATGGAAAGGCCGAGGCCTGTGCCGCCGGATTCGCGCGATCTTGCTTTGTCGACGCGGTAGAAGCGCTCGAAAATGCGGCTGCGGTCGGCCTCGGGAATGCCGATGCCGTCGTCCGCGACCTCCATCCAGACAGTTTCGCCCTCGCTGCCCGCGGTGACACGGATGTGGCCGCCGTCGGGCGTGTACTTGACGGCATTGCTGAGGACGTTGAGCATGACCTGCTCGATGCGGCCGCGATCGCCCATGATGAGCGGGAGATTTTCGGTATAGTCGTGCGTGAGCTCGTGCTTGTGGCGGCGGGCCTCAAGCTCCGTCGAGCGGAGCACGGAGTCGATGGCGGCAGAGAACGGGAAGCGAGCCATGTTCATCTCGCTGCGGCCGGAGTCGAGGCGCGAGAGCGTCAGAAGGTCCTGCACGATGTGGGTCATGCGGTCTGTTTCGCTGATGACGACATCGAGGAAGTCGTTTTCCGTCTCGCGGCTCAGATCGTCGCCTGCCTCGCGGATGGTCTCGGCATAGGAGCGGACATTTGTGAGCGGCGTGCGCAGCTCGTGGGAAACGTTGGCGACGAACTCCTTGCGGCGCTCCTCGGTCAGGGGCGGGATCGACAGGCGGATCTGCTCGCCGTTGTTCGAGGGCGTCAGCCCGATGTTCGAGTCGATGATGGCCTTTTCGATCGCACGCAGCATGTTCTTGTCCCACGGCTGGATCAGGATCGTCTTGGCGTCGGGTACGGTGACGCTGGCGGCGCCCGATATGGGCACCTGCGAGCCGAAATAATCGACCATTACGCCGTTCAGGGCATTGGGCGACGCTTTTCCCGCGCGCACGTTCAAAAGTTCCTCTTCGAGGTGGTCGATGGCCTTCTGCATACGGCCGGAGGCATCGTTGAGAATCGTCTTGGTATCCATATTATTCGAGTGTTTTTTCGATGGTTTTGATCATTTCGTCGAACTCTTCGGCGTCGTAACCCACGGTTGCCAGCACGACTTTACCATCGGGGCTGATCAGGAAATTCCGCGGGATGTAATTCGAGGCATAACGGTCGTAAATGGCCTGCGAGGGGTCGAGGCCCATCGGGAACGTATAGCCCGTCTTTTCGCGGAACGCCTCCACGGCCTCGCGTTTCTCGCCTCGCGATACGGGCAGGAAGACGAACTCCTTGCCGGCGAAGCGGTCGATGATGTCCGTCTGCACGCGGGTCAGCTCCTGCCGGCAGGGCGGACACCACGTGGCGTAGAGGTCGATGAAGACCAGTTTCCCGGTTTTGACCGCCATCTCCCGGACGGCGTCGGTCGATTTTGTTTCGAATTTCACCTGTGCCTGTGCGGCGCCCGCTCCGAGTGCCAGCATCAGTATGAAGGTCAGTTTTTTCATGCGGATTCGTTTTCCGTATAACGTGCAAGAACCGTGCTCTATTGCCCGCCTTCGAGTGCCGAAGTGCTTAGCAGCCCGCAGGCCGCCTGGATGTCCTCCCCGCGCGAAGCCCGGATCGTGGTTTGTATGCCCTTGGCCGTCAGCGTGTCGCGCAAACGCACCATGGCTGCGTCGTCCGGCGAGAAATAGGGTGACCCGGGGATTTTATGGAACCGGATCAGGTTGATGCGGCACTTGATGCCGTCCAGCAGGCGGCACAGTTCGCGGATATGCCGCGGCGAGTCGTTCAGCCCGCTCATGACGATGTATTCGAACGATACGCGGCGCTGGTGCGTGAAGTCGTATCGGCGCAGGATTGCCGCGACCTCGGCGACCGGCCATGCCCGTTCGACGGGCATGATGGCTGCCCGCTCCTCGTGGAAGGGGTTGTGCAGGCTCACGGCCAGGTGCACCTTCGTGCTGTCGAGCAACCGCCGCAACTCGGGGACGACGCCCGCCGTGGAGAGCGTGATGCGCGTGGGCGACCAACCGAAGCCCCATTCCGCCGTGAGGATGTCGAGCGTTCTGAGCACGTTGTCCATATTGTCCAGCGGTTCGCCCATGCCCATGAAAACTACGTTCGTCAGCGTGTCGCGTTCGGGCAGGGAGACGATCTGGTTGAGGATTTCGGCCGCCGTAAGCGAGTGTTGCAGCCCCTGCCGCCCCGTGGCGCAGAATTTACACCCCATGCGGCACCCGGCCTGCGACGAGACGCAGAGCGTGGCCCTGTCGCCGTCGGGAATATAGGCCGATTCGATGTAGGC
>OGMO01001553.1_pt1 | contig 13267 bp, 8 predicted proteins | sample 1573241 | NCBI WGS metagenome assembly OGMO01 (sample SAMEA2581896, study PRJEB24529) | metagenome | biome: Human gut stool | place: China | collected 2011 | reverse complement strand
AGCTGGTTTAGAGCATCTGCCTTACAAGCAGAGGGTCGGCGGTTCGAATCCGTCAGCGCCCACGGGGGTGTTCCCTGTGATTCACTTTTGTGGTTGCAGGGACTTTTTTAAAGGGCGTTTAGCTCAGCTGGTTTAGAGCATCTGCCTTACAAGCAGAGGGTCGGCGGTTCGAATCCGTCAACGCCCACAATAGTGAAGGTCTTTCAACAAATGTTGAGAGACCTTTTTTTATGCTTTTAAATTATTTTATCACTATTTTCTCTGTTTTCTCACGATAATTCATTAATTTTGCACCCTATATATAATACGTATTGTTATGAATTTAGATTTATTGACTGCCATATCACCAATTGATGGTCGTTATAGGGGAAAAACAGAGCAGCTCGCCAACTACTTCTCAGAGTATGCTCTCATTCGTTATCGTGTACGCGTAGAGATTGAATACTTCATTACTCTATGCGAGTTACCTTTGCCACAGCTTGCTTCTTTCGACAAGTCGCTGTTCGAACGTCTGCGTGACATTTATCGTAATTTTGACGAAAATGAAGCACAGCGCGTAAAAGACATCGAGAAGATTACCAATCACGATGTAAAGGCTGTAGAGTATTTTATCAAGGAAGAATTTGATAAAATCGGTGGTCTGGATGCTTACAAGGAGTTTATCCATTTTGGTTTGACATCTCAGGATATCAACAACACAAGTGTGCCTCTCTCTGTAAAGGAGGCTTTGGAAGAGTGCTTCAATCCGCAGGTAGAAGAGCTGATAGCCCAGCTTCAGACTTATGCTGATGAGTGGAAGGATGTGCCTATGCTGGCTAAGACTCACGGACAGCCTGCTTCACCTACCCGCCTGGGCAAGGAAATCATGGTTTATGTTTACCGTCTTACCGAGCAGCTTAATTCGCTCAAGGCTTGCAAGATTACAGCTAAGTTCGGTGGTGCTACCGGTAACTACAATGCTCACCATGTAGCTTATCCACAGTATGACTGGAAAGCATTCGGTAACAGGTTTGTCAGTGAAAAACTCGGTTTGGAACGCGAGCAGTATACCACACAGATCAGTAACTATGACTACCTTGGCGCTATCTTTGACGCCATCCGTCGTATCAACACCATTATCATCGACTTAGACCGTGACTTCTGGATGTATATCTCTATGGATTACTTCAAGCAGAAGATCAAGGCAGGTGAGGTAGGCTCAAGTGCGATGCCTCACAAGGTGAACCCTATCGATTATGAGAACAGTGAAGGTAACCTGGGCATAGCCAATGCCATTCTTCAGTTCCTGGCACAGAAACTTCCGGTTAGCCGCTTGCAGCGCGACCTTACTGACAGTACCGTACTCCGTAACATCGGTGTGCCTCTCGGTCATAGCGTCATTGCTATCCAGAGTACATTGAAGGGCTTGCGTAAACTGATTCTTCACGAGGAGAAACTGCAGGAAGATTTGAATAATACATGGGCAGTTGTAGCTGAGGCTATCCAGACTATCCTTCGCCGTGAGGCATATCCACATCCTTACGAGGCATTGAAGGCGTTGACACGTACCAACCAGCACATGACTGAGGAAACTATTCATGAGTTTATCCAGGGATTGAATGTGAGTGATAGTGTTAAGGCAGAACTGATGGCAATCACACCAAGCAATTATACAGGTATCTAATATACACAAAGGAATTTTGTAGTTTTAGTACATATATAAACGTAAAAATTAGATTTATTAACCCAGCCGTGAGGCTATTAAGTATTTTAAGAAAATGGATTCAGAATTTGAAAACAAACCTCAAGATCAGTCTTCTGAGAATGAGAGAACCCGTGAGGGCTACAACCCAGCAGGTGGTTATCAGAAGAGTTATCGACCAGTAGGTCGCACACAGCGTCCTCGTATCAATTCACATCGCGCATACAGCAGCGACAGAAGTAGCAGTAACAGCGAAGGCGGTTTCCGTCCTGAAGGTTTTGGTGCTGGCTTGCAGAGTACAGGCAGCGAGCGTCCACAGCGCAGCAGCTATCAGAGCCGTGGTGGTTATGGTAACAGCAACCGTGGTGGCTACCAGCCACGTCAGCAGGGAGGCTATCAGTCTCGTCCTCAGCAGGGTGGCTATCGTCCTCGTTACAACAATAATGATGAGCAGGGTGGTTATCAGCCTCGTCAGCAGGGTGGCTACCAGCCACGCCAGCAGGGCGGCTACCAGTCTCGTTCTCAGCAGGGTGGTTATGGCAACAACCGTGGTGGTTATGGTCGTCCACAGGGTGGCGGCTATGGCAACAACCGTGGTGGCGGCTATGGTCGTCCTCAGCAGGGTGGTTATGGCAACAACCGTGGCGGTTATGGCCGTCCACAGGGTGGTGGCTATGGCAACAACCGTGGTGGCGGTTTCCGTCAGCACACTCCTGGTTACGATCCAAATGCTAAGTATAGCATGAAGAAGCGTATCGAATATAAGGAGGAGAACATCGACCCAACAGAGCCATTGCGCTTGAACAAGTTCCTCGCCAATGCTGGTGTTTGCTCTCGCCGTGAGGCTGATGAGTTCATCCAGGCTGGTCTGGTAACTGTCAATGGTGAGGTAGTTACCGAGTTGGGTACCAAGATCCTTCGTACCGATGAGGTGAAGTTCCACGACGCTCCTGTATCTTTGGAGAAGAAGGTATACGTATTGCTCAACAAGCCAAAGGATTATGTTACAACCAGCGATGATCCTCAACAGCGCAAGACTGTGATGGACCTCGTAAAGGATGTTTGTCCTGAGCGTATCTATCCTGTAGGCCGTCTCGACCGTAATACAACAGGTGTACTTCTCTTGACCAACGATGGTGACCTGGCTTCTAAGCTTACTCACCCTAAGTTCTTGAAGAAGAAGGTTTATCACGTTCACCTCGATAAGAACCTGACAGCTCACGATATGGATCAGATTCGTGAGGGTATCACCTTGGAAGATGGTGAGATCAAGGCAGATGCTGTAGAGTATGCTGATGATCGCGACAAGGCACAGGTTGGCATCGAGATTCATAGTGGCAAGAACCGTATCGTGCGCCGTATCTTCGAGAGTCTCGGCTATCGTGTTACCAAGCTCGACCGTGTACAGTTCGCAGGTTTGACTAAGAAAAATCTCCGTCGCGGTGACTGGCGCTTCCTTACTGAGAAGGAGGTAGACATGCTCCGCATGGGTGCTTTTGAATAAGAAACATTAATATTAACAATGGAAAAAGTAAAAAGAACTAAAGTTGTAGACTTGCTCAAGAGTACAGCCTACGGCTCAATCGTGAATGTCAAGGGATGGGTTCGTACCCATCGTAGTAGCAAAGCAGTCGATTTTATCGCTCTTAACGATGGTTCTACTATTAATAATATTCAGATAGTAGTCGACCCATCAAAGGTCGATGAAAATCAGCTCCGTCAGATTACTACTGGTGCTTGTATCAGCGCCGTAGGTACGCTGGTAGAAAGCCAGGGTGCCGGACAGAGTGTTGAGATTCAGTGCGAGAGCATCGAGATTTACGGTCTCTGCGGCAGCGACTATCCTATGCAGAAGAAGGGACAGAGCTTCGAATACATGCGTCAGTATGCTCACCTCCGTCTCCGTACCAATACCTTTGGTGCCGTAATGCGTATCCGCCATAACATGGCAATGGCTATCCACACCTACTTCCATGAGCATGGATATTTCTATTTCAATACTCCGCTCATCACAGCCAGCGACTGCGAGGGTGCTGGTCAGATGTTCCAGGTAACAACCAAGAACCTCTACAACCTGAAGAAGACCGAGGATGGCAAGATTGACTATTCTGATGATTTCTTCGGCAAGCAGACTTCATTGACCGTTTCCGGTCAGTTGGAGGGTGAGCTCGGTGCTACAGCACTCGGCGCCATCTATACCTTCGGTCCAACCTTCCGTGCAGAGAATAGTAATACTCCTCGCCACCTGGCTGAGTTCTGGATGGTAGAGCCAGAGGTTGCTTTCCTGGATATGGATGGTTTGATGGAGTTGGAGGAAGACTTCATCAAGTATTGTATCCGTTGGGCACTGGAGCATTGCAAGGACGATCTTGCTTTCTTGAACAAGATGATAGACAAGGGTCTGATTGCCCGTCTGGAAGGCGTATTGAATTCCGACTTCGTTCATCTTCCATATACCGAGGGTATCCGCATCCTTCAGGAGGCTATTGCCAACGGTAAGAAGTTTGAGTTCCCATGCGAGTGGGGTGATGATCTGGCTTCAGAGCATGAGCGTTTCCTCGTAGAGGAGCACTTCAAACGCCCAGTTATCATGACCAACTATCCTAAGGCTATCAAGGCATTCTATATGAAGATAGACGAGGAGGAGAGTGGTTTCGGTGGCAAGAGCGGTCAGACCGTTCAGGGTACCGATGTACTGTTCCCACAGATTGGTGAGATTATCGGTGGTTCTGTCCGTGAGGAGAGCTATGACAAGCTGATGGGTGAGATTGAGGCTCGCAACATCCCTATGAAGGATATGAACTGGTATCTTGATACCCGTAAGTATGGTTCATGTCCACACGCAGGTTTCGGTCTCGGTTTCGAGCGTCTGATTCTCTTCGTAACCGGTATGCAGAATATCCGCGACGTGATTCCATTCCCACGTACACCAAAGAACGCAGAATTCTAGAATAAAAAATGAAGCCTGTTTCGATGTCCTTCGAAACAGGCTTCATTGCTCTTCGCAAGTACTTGCGATGGCCAACGCAGCTACTTATGATTTTCTTTAATCTATTTCATCTATCTTCTTCTATCTTTTTTCATTTACTCTATCACCCAATCCTCTATGTTTCCCTTTGAAGAGTCGAAGTTGATACCAACTTTCGTTATAGGTTTGTTGCAGAGAGCGAAACGCTGGCGATAGTTTTTGAGATTGATTTGCTGCATTGCAGCCTGAGCACACTTATCAAGTTTCAGTTCTATGATGTATAAATCTGTTCCAGTCAACAAAACGACATCTACCCTTCCCTTTGGAGTATGCACCTCTACATCTACCAGATAATCGGTGAGGAGCGAGAAGATGATGAAAAGCATCTGCTGATAATGCCCCTCATGATTGGTGACATTGCAATAAGGCACTGTACCCAGAAAATCCTGTAGCAGATGCAAAGCTCCATCCATGTCTTGCTTATCCAAAGCCTGTGCTATGCGACGAGCCGTATTGGTAGTAGCAAGCGTATTACCAGTAACATAAGACGGAATCAAAGCCTTGGTCAACCCTATCTTCACCTCCTTGTTAGGAATATCAAGCGTATAATAGTTGTAATCTCTGTTATAATCCTTGATGGTCAAATAACCACTCTGGTAAAGCAGCGGCATCATTGTAGTCATATCCTCTGTAGGTGCATCAAATTCACTCTCGTCAGCCTCAACACGCGTAATGCCTGTAGGAAGCACATGATATTTACGCATCATATTGATAAGATAGGTTGGCGTACCTGAGGCAAACCAATAAGAACCCAACTTACCCTGAGCGAAGCAATTGAACAGGCTGTAAGGGTTGAAGACATCAGGAGAATAAGCTGAAAAATGATATCCATCATAATTCTCAGTCAACTTATCTAAGGTCTGCTCCTTGGTAAGATGCATTTTTGTAGCCAGCACTTCTATATCTTCTGACAATTGCCCGCAAAGTTCTTCCTTAGTAATCCCCAACATACCAGCATATTCATCATACATGGATACATTGGTGACGTTATTCAATTCACTGAATATACTCACTTGCGAAAACTTAGTAATACCCGTAAAAAAGACAAAACGAAGATAGGCTTCACGCGCCTTCAGCGGGCTGAAGAAATTACGCATGATGTTGCGAAGCTTAACCAACTCCTCTTTTTCGTGAGCCACGTCCAGCAAAGGGGCATCATACTCGTCAATCAGCACTACCACCTTCTTGCCTGTAGTCTGATATAAAGACATAATGAGGTCTTTCAAGCGAAGATTTATATCTATCTTCTCATTATGAAAGCTAAATTTCCGTTCCTGTTCTTCCACCAAATCTATCAGATATCGTTGTAGCTGATCTTCAGACATATACTTTCCTCCACTCATATCCAGATGGATTACAGGATATTCTATCCATTCTTTTTCAAGCTGTTCCATGGCAAGTCCTTTAAACAAGTCTTTCTTACCTTCAAAATAACTTTGCATGGTCGAAACAAGGAGCGACTTTCCAAAACGGCGTGGTCTCCCCACGAAGAAATATGTACCATCAGAATGGGTCATGCGGTAGATATATTCCGTCTTATCTATATAGAGCTTGTCCTCCTTACGGATACGCTCAAAGGTCTGTATTCCCAAAGGATATTGTTTTATAGCCATAAGCGCTTATTTTTTAATACGTTGCAAAGGTACAACAAAATATTGAGAAACTACAAGAAATGGTGAAAAAAAACAAAATGAGCGGGAGAAGGAAGGGATAGCTGAACGAAAAACGGGGCATCCTGAGGATGCCCCGCCACCAATTAAAATAATTGATTGTCGCATTATAAACTTACCGTACTACTTAGCGATCATGATCGTTACACGGTTCTTTGCGTTTTCTGCAAAAGGCTGCACACGTGCACCCTTAGATTCTTCTGTAATGCGCTCAGAAGGTATATTATATTTCTTTGTCAGCATCCAAACCACAGCTGCTGCTCGCTTGGCAGCGATGCGGTCGTTGATGACGTCATTGCCTGTACCCTTGTCAGCATAGCCGGTTACTACAACCTTTGCCTCTGTGTTCTTGTTCGGGAAGTCAACCTACTGTTCCCACAGATTAGTGAGATTATCGGTGGTTCTGTCCGTGAGGAGAGTTATGACAAGCTGATGGGTGAGATTGAGGCTCGCAACATCCCTATGAAGGATATGAACTGGTATCTCGATACCCGTAAGTATGGTTCATGCCCACACGCAGGTTTCTATAAAAGTTTATAATTTGATTGTTATTACATAATCAAACATCATGCGAAGAATCATTCTTCACTCTTATCAAAATAACAGCCCTTGATGCTCAACTCCATTGGCTTTTCTGAAGCATTTGAGTATATGTTGATGAACTTTCTAAAAGAACCGTTCAAAAAGCCATTTCCATCATATACTACAATGATAGAATCATACTCGCCTGGCATCAAAGGCTGTGGATTGAATTTGACTTGTGTGCAACCACAATCGCTCTCAGCCTTGTATATGACAAGTGGAGACTTGCCTGCATTCTTGTACTTGAAAGCGTATCTTTTCGTTTCCTTTTCTCGATATTCTCCAAAATCATGTTCTTTCTCAAGAAAGGCTATTGAATTTTTAGCACTTGTTGCATCATTGGCAGCCCCTTGTTTGGAAGGTTGACTGCAACATGTGGCAAGCGCAAGGATAGCTAGCAAGAGAATGGCAGAAATATATTTACCAAACATTTTCATATACATAGGCTTGTTCATACTTTATTTAGCAATCATGATAGAAACACGGTTCATGTTATTCTCAGCAAATGGCTGAACACGAGCACCCTTTGATTCCTCTGTGATGCGCTCAGCAGGAATGCCATAGCGCTTCTCCAACATCCAGACAACGGCAGCAGCACGCTTAGCAGCGATGCGGTCGTTGATGCGCTCGTTACCAGTGCCCTTGTCAGCATAGCCGGTTACTACAACCTTTGCCTCTGGGGTCTTTCCAAGGAAGTCAACCACCTCACGGATCTTAGCCTCCTCAGCAGGAGCAATCTTGTAAGAGTTGATGGTGAAGAAGATGTCACGGCGAATCTCCTCTACCTTCTTCTCTACAGGAGCTGGCTTAGGCTCTGGCTTAGGAGCTACATATTCCTGCTTAGGAGCTGGTGCCGGAGCAGGTTCCTCTACCGGCTTAGCCTTCTTGGTATAGCTCTTGCCCAGGTTGATGCGTACACCTGCCAGTGCATTGAAGTACCAGTCAGGGTTATCTGCCTTCTTAGAGTTGTACTTGTCTGAAATCATGTTGGCATTGCCTTCGAGCATGATGCTCACAGCCTTGCTTACCTTGAATTCCAGATCGATACCGGCTCTGCCGTATGGGCGAACCTTCTTTCCCTGCCAGAGATATTCCAGGTTGTAGTCGTTGAGGTTCTCAAGTGTGGCAGCGATGTCGTTTATCTCTTGGTTGCCGCCAGCCCAGTTGATACCACCGCCAGCGAAAGCACTTATATTAAACACACGGTTCGGGTTCCAGCCACAGAAAAGGTTGGAGAGGTTGAACATGAAATCTACACCAGGAGCTATATATTTAAATTTATATTTGGCGTTGTAAGGCTTTTCTCCCGCTTTGGAGCGGAAACCAGCCCAGCCGCCCTTGCTCCAGAGTCCGTTCATCTGAGCACGGAGTCCGAAAACTGGAGAGAATTGATAGCCAATAGCTCCCTGAATATTAGGAGAGAGTAAGTCCTTGAACTTAGCCTCGCCCAGTGTATACTGTCCACCTCCCTGAATATCGAGGTAGAAGTGCTTCTTAAACTGATACTCGTTTCCATCCTTGTCTGTATAGGTAGCCTGTGCCATGGAATTCATTCCTAAAGAAGCGAGAACGACTGTTGCCAATAAATATTTATATGATTTCATAATTCTCTAAAATTAGTTTTGAATTTTGGTACCACCCATGTTGTTTGAGTCAGTGATATTGTCAACAGTTGTCAAATACCATCTGTTGTCTTTGCGGATAGGTTTGAGATACAGAGAAATGCTGTTAGGTCTTGTATCGCCTGGCTTCTTTTCAAACAACAAGATATTAACTTTTACGATATTGTCTTTCTCCTCGTTGAACACCAAACGGTCAACGGTGTATTTCACTCCCTGTGCATTGGCCAAGGCATTGCATTGACGCTTGACGAGTTCAGCAGGCAATGGTACAATATCGTTGCCATCTAGATAAGAAAGCATGGAGACAGCTGATTTGATGTCTTTTTGGTTGAGCTTGTCAATGAAGCTATTTACCAAGTACATAACTTCGGATGTGTCCTTGCCCGAAAAAGAATCAACAGGTTGAACGAGATATTGCTGCTCCAGCTGTTTTACGTTCTTTTCTTTTTGACCGCATGATGCGAACATCAAGGCAGCCAATCCGAAAATGAATAATACGATCTTTTTCATAATAATAAATGTTTATTAAGAATAAAAGGGGTGTCAATGAGTTGACACCCCCTCCTTATTTCAAAGATGATCTGTAAATTTTAGTGACGCTTTGCGCCAGAGTTTACAGTCTTGTTGACTGTGATGGCAGCCCATACCTTCTGAGTGTAGTCAAGGTTTGTCTTAACACCAGAGGTCCGCAAGTTTGTGTCGCTGTACTTCACATTACCCCAAGCGTACTTCACTGCGATTGGTACGTAGATGTGGAAGATTTGTGCACCACCACCATTGTTTACATAGTTGATCTTACCATAGTTCACGTAATCACCAGCACCCTTAGTCCAGATACCGTTTGGTGATGTACCATGCTGCTTGCTGTCGAAGATCTCCTGGTTATTACCATTGTAAACCTTCAAGTAAGTTGCTGTAGTGATACCATGCTCCATTCTGTAGCTTGTCAAAGAAGGAACTTCGTCAACGATAGGCAACTTAGCGATTTCCTTAGCGTCGGTGAGAGCAGCTGCAGAACGTACAGAAATCGCTTCCATAGCGTCTGAACGGATTTCCTCACGAATTACTGCCAAGTCTGTGATGTTGTAGAACTCATAAGGAACCTGTGCGTTGGTGTTATCAGCGTAATTGCCATTTACCAATACGCTGTAGTCACGCCAATCCTTAATGCTAACCAAGTCTGTCAACTTAACTGACTCCTCCGCATTCAAAGCATCGGTCCAAGTTACATTCTTAGGAGCTACGTTGATTGGACGGAGGAAGCGAACGTTGAACAAGTTGTTCTCAACCAATGGCTGGTAGCAAGGGTCATCAGAGAGAGTTACCTCAAGATAAGCAGTGAATGTCTTATCAATGTTGTTTGTCAAGTAATCGTTCTTGATGTCATTGCCCTTTGCGTCACGACGACCCATGTTGTTGAGGAGGTCTGTTGCAGCATTGTCGTTTACGCCCTCATCACCGAAGTAGTGGAGGATAGAGTACTTGCTGTCGTAAGTATTCTGACGAAGCTCAGCGACTGTCTCAGGTGTAGTCAATGCAACACCATCCTGCTTAATTGCAAGAATCTTGTGGTTGTCGTTAGAAAGTGCCAAAGTCCAAACAGAACCAGAAGCACCCTTAACATCCCATGTGCCATTTACAGCATCTATAGTAGAGTTTACATCCTTCTTAGGCAATACGAAGCCGAAGTCCAACTGAGTCTTTACGTTGCCGTCTGCATCATAGAATTTAGTGAACTTATCCTTGTTACCCTCAAGAGTTACAAGTACCTTCTTGTTTCTCCAGTACTCCAACAAGTCCTTGTCAAACTTGTCTGCTGTAAGAGCTATTTGACCATACTCTGCAGGAGTAGGAACGTTAGCGTGAACATCGAGGTCGTTCTCACCACCAGGAACGTATGTAGAGTTCAACTGGAACCAGTGGTGCAAGTCCTTGTTGGCAATCTTACCATACTCGAAGTGGAGCTTCGTAGGAGCGAAGTTCAACTTAACCCAGATAGAAGTACCATTCAACTTGTGGACGAAGCGTACCCATGTATAGAGAGCCTTGGTATTCTCACCCTTAGAAGCGTAAGAAACGCCAGTTTCCTCCATCAACTTCTTGTAAGAAGCTGCATTCATCTTACCTGCATTAGCATCTGTTGTGAAGTTCCAAACCAATACGTTGGTCTGGTTATCCCAACCCTGACCGCCAGTAGCGTTGTCATGAGGTGTGTACCATACACGACCGTAAGAGTCAGCGTCGTTAACCTTCTTGGTCTTGTCTGCGTCAGAGTAACGTACTGCATACCACTTCTGTGCAGCATTGTACAATGTACCACCATTTGCAACTGTAGGCATTACCGTGTGACCACCCTCGGTCTCAAGATAGTATTCGTTCTCGAAAGTTTGCTTGGTCATACCGTCTGTACCCAACTTAGAGAGGATGAGGTTCTCAACCTGTGACCAAGTCATCTTGCCCTCATCACCACAGTTGAAGTACAAGTCACCGAGGTTAACCTCAACCTTCATGTCAACAACTGGCTTCTCAACGATACGAACCTTGATGTAACCATAAAGTACGATGTTGCCTTCGCCATCAACCAAGTTTACACGAACCAATGGCTCACGCTCTACAGCTTCCTTAGTTGCAGTCTGGCCCTTGATGGTCTTACCGTCTGCATCAACAGAACGAGGAGCGAATACACCAGAAGTCTTGTCACCAATCTGCTCGAAGTGAGCGGTCTCACTAGTTGTCTCCTCACCGAGGTAATAGTCGATAGGGATGAACTCATAGTGCAAGCCGAGAGCCTCAAGCTCAGCATCGGTCATAGTCTGATCCTTATATGACTTGCCATACTTAGCGAATGTCTCGTAGTCGAAGTGAGTCTCTACGAATGGCTTCAAGTCGATGGTTTCATTATATACTACAGAGTGAGTAGCTGGCATTGTGATAACACCATGCGTCAGGGCATCTGCCGGTGTCTTACCATATTCCTCTAAATTAGTACCATACAAAGTTGTATAAAGGTGGTTGTCACCAATAACACCTGCATGTGGGGCACCGTTGATGAATGTGTTCTGGTCAAGAACTGTCTCAGGAGTGTTATCTGCGAGAGCCTTGAGGATGTACTTAGCAGGAGTTACAACAGCATAGTCAGATGTGATAGTTGTATCCTTCATCTGAGCCTGAAGAGCAATGAATGGCAACTTAGAGCCGTATGCCTGGTTGTCTTCAGCATCTTCCCAACCATTGTTAGGAATTACAGGGTCTGTGATTTGATTGCCATTAGAATCCTTGCCCTTTGCCCATTCTGCGAACAAATCATTAACTTTCTTGGTATTGATAGTGAATGGAACGCTCAAAATACCATCAACAACTGTGTTCTTGCCATTGGCAACATATTTAGCCTCTTTTGGAGTAGCGATGGTCTCATCACCAGAACGTGTATATACCTCAGCAAGGTTTGTGAAGAAGCTGAATTGTGCACCTTCCAAGCTTGCTGTTGAAGGATTCATGTGATACTTAGCAATAGCACCGTTCTGCAAGTAAACTTTCTCGCCAGGTCTAGCTGGAACTTTATCGTTTACAGTAGCCTTGATAGTCTTGAATCCTACAGCTGTAGATACTTTGTAATTAAACTCGGTCTTATCACCGAAGGTGTATGTTGCAGGTTCTGCCCAAGGAGCCTCAATACCCTCAAGACCTTCCCAATAGAAGTCTGGTTTGAGAACCAAAGACTTAAGCTGCCTTGCTACCATGACAGTGATGACGTTTGCATCTGCTGCAACTTTGTCAACCTTCTTGCTGATGGCTTCCATTGTTTCTTTCAGCTTTTGGATTTCTGTAACGTCACCTGCAGCAGCCTTAGCATCGTCGATTCCCTGTTGCAACTCAGCAATCTTAGCGTTGTAAGCCTCCAAGTCAACTTTCTTGCCCAACTGGGTTTCGAGTGAACCAATCTTCTCTTTCAACTTGCCAAGAGTCTCGCCCTGTGTCTCCAAGTTTTTTTGAGCAGCAGTCACAGCACCATCCAAAGTGTTCAAGGTAGTACCGATTTTGTTGAGAGAAGAATCAATAGCATCGATTCTTCCTGCAAGCTTTTCGAGGTCAGCCTTGTCAGCCTTACCTGCAATAATGGCATTCAAGTCATCGATGGCTGCCTGTAACTTCTCTGCAGTTACCAACTTTGCTACCTCGGTCTGAAGAGAATTGAGATCCGCTTTAGTAGCGAAGTTTGCATGTGCTGTTGTTGCATCATTCTTGGCTTGATCCAACGCAGTCTGCAAAGTCTTTAATTGTTCCTGCAAGTCCTTGATTTGCGACGTATTCATGTTGATGTCATCATCGTAGTCCTTACAAGAAGTAAATGTGCTTACCGAGGCAATTGTCAATGCACCCATAAGCAGCGCGCTAAAATACTTTCTTTTCATACGGTAATAATTTATAAAGTTATACGATTTTCCTAGCCTTTCGGCAGGAAGTTATTAATTAATTCTCTATATCGAATTAAGAGTTCCGTTTGATGAAAAGAGTCTGCACTCTTAGAAAAGTTCTTCGTTCTCTTTCAAAGGTCCTCTTAGAAAAGTTATTATCGTTCTTATATATAGTGTGGTTTTTTATGACCACTAAGTTCTTATTGTTTTTGTGATATCTCCAGCCAGGAGATTTTTCATGTTGCAAATATAAGTATATTTTTCGAAAC
>OGMO01001546.1_pt1 | contig 13296 bp, 9 predicted proteins | sample 1573241 | NCBI WGS metagenome assembly OGMO01 (sample SAMEA2581896, study PRJEB24529) | metagenome | biome: Human gut stool | place: China | collected 2011 | reverse complement strand
CCATCATAAACTAAACCTAGGTTTTTCCTAACATTACAAAAATCATATTTATCTGATGTGGCTATGTTTTTATTTTTGTATTCTTTTATAATGTTTGTTTCGGTTATGTCAGAGTAATCTTTTAACTCAATCATTATTTTCTCCCGGTTCAATTTTCCATTTTTCTATAAAGGCATTAATAATCTTATTGATAACATATTTTTTTTCTTCTTTTTTATTATCTTTTTTATCTTTCTCATCGTTTACTTCATCCGACAATTCACCTTCACCTGTTAGGTATTTATTTAAATAATCATTATTTGAAAGGCCAATAATTCCGTCAATATAATATTCACGAAGAATAGGCAAAACCTGATATTCCATTCTGTATTCAATCAATTCTTTTTCTGAATTATCTTCTTTTGAATTATCACCTTCTGAATTATTTTCTTCTAAATTTTCCGGTAAAAGAAAATATGTATGACCAATCAAAAAGTCATTTGCACGATACTGAGTGTTAATAGAAGTTTTTACAAACTCTTTTACACCAAGGAAAACAGCTTTAGCATCTTTATTCTTAATTTCATTTTCATCAGGTAAAAGGTCAAAGAATATAAATCTTCTGCGTATTGCATAGTCAATATTGCCAACAGATTTGTCAGCAGTATTCATTGTACCGATAATATATAGATTATCAGGGACAGTTATCTTTGATGACTTTTCTACTTCATATGGAGTTTCAATAGCCTCATTGCGATATTCCAAAGCATAAATCAATTCACCGAATACAGTTGCAACATCTGCTCTGTTAATTTCATCAATAAGTAGGAAGTACTTGTTAGCTTTACTATCACCGGCAATCTTACACATTTTGCCGAATATCTTATTGATAGTTTCATACTGAATTTGTTGATTTTCGGTTTTGATAGTAATACCTCGTACAAAGTCCTCATAACCATAAGAAGGATGAAGTTGCACCATGTCCCAATATCCTTCTCCTTCGGAATTAATCTGGTTTTTATTTAAAATCTCTGTTATCTGTTCCTTTGAGCCAGTAAAATCTTCAGGGTTATTTTCAAGATTTGAAACAAAAATACCCTCAGCTATTATTTTCTTTGCATTATATGTTTTTGATGTTCCCGGAGGTCCTTGAAGTATCATTTGGTGAACCTCTAAAGCATTCATAATATCTATATATTCCTTAAAATCTTTTTTCATTACAATTTACCTCACTATTCTAATTAATACTAATACAATTCTCTCTAATAAGCAACACTTATTTTCACTTTACATCACTATAAACCTTTAGGGTTTGTTTTGCATCTTCTTTTAACTTTTTTATCAAAGACTTTGGCTCTAGTACCACAACATCATTTGAATAATTCTTAGCAAACTGAAACATAGAAATTTCATTTACATTTGCAGTGACAGTTACATAGACAGAACTTTCATCAGAAAATTTCAAGTTCTTTTCAAACATATCAACAACATCACTTAGCAATGCTTTCCTTACCCTAAACTTTGCTTTTACCGTATCGCTGGCATACATATAAACATGCTCATCCATATATTTCTGCAAATCAAGTGGTTGTCCGTTAGCACCTTTTAAGCTCTTAAAGAGCTTTACATCATCATCAATAATTTTTATATTTGCTATTCTGTCTACTCTATAATTTGACACATCCATGTACTTATCATTGTTACAGATTAGGTAATACTTTCCCTCTTTTGCTACCATTTGATATGGGTTGATTTTGTATTCTCTAACAGTACCGTCAGAAGTTTTTCTACAATGAAGTTTCTTGTCTGTACCATATTCATAATAATTGAAAGACACTTTCTTTTTCACAGTAATTGCCTCATCAAGAATATCTATGGTATAAAAAAGTTCTTTGTTATCAAGGTTATAATCAGTAGAGGTTACAATGTGCTTTATGCTAGGCTTAAAATACACACTGGAAAGTTTCTCTAGTTTTTCAACAAGCTCTTTTCTCTGAGAATAAGGAATATGTCTTGAAAAAACCAGACTGTCAATCAGCAATCTTAATTCACTATTAGAAAATTCATTTGCATAATAAAAGTCAGACCAAACATAACTTTCTTCCATTTCACCTGTCTTTTTGTTAGGTGTCATTCTTACTGTTTCGGTGTATTCAATATCATAACCGGCATCTATCAAATCCATAATATTTCGCTTAATAGCTTTTCTGTCTACTGACATATCATACTCTTTTTTTAGAATATGTATTATTTCTTTTTGACCTAGTCTGTGGTTTTCATCGGTATATTTTCTTAGAATTTCTAGGATATTCAAAATAAGAAGTTTCTTAGGTTTGTATTTTAAGTCTTTCTGATAATTCTGCATAAAATCACCTCATACATAAATATTTTATCATTCTACTATCAAATTGACAATATTATATGTGATAAAAAAGGAACATAGAATTTTGTATAATATAGTCAACACACAAGGAGGTTTAGTAATATGAACAAAGATATTAAAAAGATAAAGTCTTCTCAGTATCTTGACAGGTATGATATTGTCAGCATTGATATACCATATGGAACAGAAGAAATAGAATGTTGTGCATTTTATAATTGTCCTAACCTTCAGCACATTACAATTTCTAATACTGTTAAAGCAATAGGTTTTTCTGCTTTTAGATTTTGTTCTGAACTTGACAATATAGTTATCCCTGACAGTGTTACTTTTATCGGTCATGATGCTTTTGATAATACAAAATGGTACAGAAACAACAATGATGACTTTGTTATTTTAAGCGACAAATATCTAATTAAATACAGAGGTAAAAGTGAAAATGCCATAATTTCTAATTCGGTAAAATATATTAGCCCCTATGCCTTTGACCGATGTATACACCTTAAAAACATTACTATTACCAACGGTATAAGGGTAATTGAAAGTTTCTCATTTTTAGGTTGTAGCAATATAAAGTCCATCATTATTCCAAACAGTGTTGAAAAAATCAGTGAATATGCATTTATAAATTGCAAAAAGCTTGAAAGTGTTTCTATCTCTGAAAATGTTAAGTATATCAGTAAAAAAGCCTTTGCCGGTTGCAGCGAAAACCTAACTGTCTTTGCTCCTAAAAACTCTTATGGAAATAAATTTGCCGAAGAAAATTGTATTGAATATCTTGAACTATAAAAATGACCTGTGGGTAAAACTCACAGGCCATTTTTTACTTAACTTTAATGTATTTTGATTTACGACTTTTTATCTATTACTGTATAGAAATCGCCATATAAATTTTTTAAGAATTCTGTTTTAGCGATATTTCTATCTGCTATGTAATCCTCTATGTTATGGTTTTTATCATAATTGCTAAGAAAATTTCCAACAGATTGCAAGGTACTTTTCTTATAAAAATCTAATTTAATTTCTATATCTTTCTGTTTATTGACTTCATTCAAATTTTTAGTTTTAGCACCTAATTGTCTATTTATAGTTCTTTCAAGGAACATTAAGTTACCTAAACTATCCACATACTCATTATCACTATACAATGAATGTGAAAGTATATGTTCAATATCAAGGGGTTTTTTAGGTTCTTGATTGGAAGAATAGAAAATTGCATTTTTCACATTATAAATAGTTTCGTTAGTACTTTTACAATCATCAATGTAACTAAGTGAAAGAAACAGATTTTTTGTACGATTATCAAATACCGATTTATCCAGTACACTCTTAAAACCTGCAAAGTCAAAATTTTCTTTTTCTAAAGTTTTAACCAAACCATCTTTTACTCCTTCAATATTATCACAAAGGTTACTGTTTTCACAAAAATAAATATCCTTAATATTTGTAAATACACGATAGACAATTCTTGAATATGAGGCACTGTATAGCGAACAGTATTGCCATAATAATTCTGTCAACTGCTCTGCATTTTCAATTATTGTTTCATTTATCTTTTTATCATTTATCCACTGAATAAATACAAGGTAAAAATACATATTTTTTAAGTTGCCATAACCACTTATTCCTAGCAACTCTTTTGAACAACCCTTAATTAAATCATCACTATTTTTATCTCTATTATTCATTAGATAATTTTGTGTTTCAACAATACAATCAGAAATATCCTGAAAAACTTTTAGCAAATCCACATCAACAAGTTCTTTAGGCAATGGTAAATTGAAAAATCCTTTTTCATCAAAAAAGAATTTATTGTTGCTCATTCTAAGGTAATCACCACTTTTATTGGTTTTTGAAATTAGATAAAACCTAAATGTATCAAGCAGTGTATTTTCATCAATAGCATAATTTTCTTTTAAAGAATTAACCAATTGATAAGCATCATTAATCTTTTTAAGGGTACTGTTTTTATCATTATTATTTTTGCAAATATAATCACAAAATTTTATCTTAAAAATATCCTTAACATCTAGCTTTAGACCTGTTGTGTTGATAGAATCAAAGATTTCTAATAATATAGAAATAGATGATTTTTCACTTACAAAAATTGAAACAAAGAGAATTTTTTTATTTATAAAATCTTGAAAACTCTCTAAATTTTTCTTTTCAATACCGGACACAAACTTATCTAAAAGTTCTTTATTTTTCCCATAATTTGTAGATTTATCATTGATAGCTTTAACTATATCAGCATTATTGATTTGATTCATCACCTTAGGCAAATTATTCTCTTCATCTAACTTTTCTGCTAATATACTTTTCAATATGTAAAAGGTAGTAATTCTCTGATGACCATCAATAATGCTAAGAGAATGATTTTCAATTTTTCCAAATTGTAAAATACCAAACATTAAGAATTGAACATTTTCTTCATTCTCTAAATAATCACAAAACTTTGCATAAATAGTATTAGTAAGTTCATTAATTTCTTTTTCTCCCCATTCATAAGGTCTTTGATATGCCGGGATTATAAAATTTTTTGAACTACATAAAACATCTGCTAAAGTTTCTGTTTTACTTTCTATAAACTGATTGTCGTCACTCAAGACTTGTGCTAAAGTTTCTGTTTTGCTTTCTATAAACTGTTTGTTGTCACTCATAAAATCACACCTTGCATAAATGTTCTATCATCTGATACTTATTTTACCACAAGAACTTCACTATGAATATTCTTTTTATTACTATTGCAATTCATTTTACAAAGTGCGAAATTATTTTCTCTTTACAGTAACTGTTATTTTTTTAGTAGCAGATTTATATTTTGTATTATCCTCTGCCTTTATAGTAATAATAGTTTTTCCCACTGATTTTATTGTTACTTTGCCGTTAGCAGAAACCAAAGCTACCTTTTTATTATTGGAGAAATAGCTTAATTTTGTTTTTGCTTTTGCACCAAGGTTAAACGGTTTTGCACCCAAATGCTTTGTGAAAGATTTTGCTACAATATTTTGACTTTGTCTGGTATCTTTAACATATGTAACATCTGCAAAAATCAAACAATCATTATATATGTCAATGATTACATTATACCATTGTTTTTCATTGCCAATAAAAATAATATTTTTAAGATTATCACATTCCACAAATGCTTCTCTTCTTATCTTTTTAATGGTATTAGGAATAGTTATTTTTCTTAAATTTTTACAATATTCAAAGGAATTTTCACCTATTGTAGTTAATCCAAATGGAAATTTCACTTCTACCAAACTTTCACATAAAGCAAAAGATTCATATCCGATTTTTCTAATACTATCAGGAAAATTAACTTTTGCAAGGTTTATACAAAACGAAAAAGCATATTTATCTATTTCTTGTACACCATATGGAATAGTTACATTAACAATCCCTTTACAATAATAAAAAGCACTATTGCCTATCTTTTTTGTACCTTTTGGAATAACAAAATTTTTTATTTTAGTGTTCATAGGACATTTAACAAGTATAGTTTTTGTTTTATTATACAAAACACCATTTAATGATGAATAATACTTATTCTTCCTATTAACACTTATGCAATAAAGTTTTTTACATTCTTCAAAGGTACTATCACCGATTTTCTTTACTTTATTGGGAATAACAATCTTTGATAAACTGTCACAATTAATAAAAGCACTATCACCTATTGTTTCAATAGAATTTGGCAAATTAATCTTTGACAAACTATCACAATCAGTAAAGGCATTAACACCTATTGTTTTAATGGAATTTGGTAAGTTAATATTATTTAATTTTTCACAAAATGCAAATGCAGAACCGCATATCTCTTTAACTTTGTTAGGAATCACAATACCGGTTAAATTTTTAGCTTTTGAAAAAGCATTTATACCTATTTTGTTTACACTGTTAGGAATAACAAATTTACTATCTTTTCGACCAATTGCATATCTTAAAATTTCAGTTTTCTTTTTGTTATATAAAATGCCCTTTAGTGATGAGTAATTGATATTATTTTTATCAACACTTAATACACGCAAATTGAAACAATCACTAAAAGCATTAGATGCTATAGTTTTTACACTTTTTGGAATTTTGATTGATGGCAACTTTTTGCAACCCCAAAAAGCAGCACTATCAATTGTCTTTAGACTATTAGGTAACTGTACACTTGTAAGATTTTCACAATCAGAAAATGCAAAAGCAGATATTGAGGTTATACCATTTTTTATAACGATTTTCTTAACGGACTCTTTACAATAATCCCAAGGGGCTTCTTCTGTATAGCCATCAATTTCGTAATAATAAAACGGCATTTTTCCATAGCCGGAAATAGTGAGCACACCATCTTTTTTGTTAAAAGAATAATTACAATCATAAAATTCATCTTCAGCAGATACATTATAAATCATAACTGTACTAAATATCATTAATAAAGATAATAATAAACTAATTGTTCTTTTCATAATTACCACACTCATCTCAAATAAAATATAAAAATCCTCTTCTATATATAACACTATTTATCTTCACAAAAAGTTTCATTTTTTATAAGTTTCCGCAGAAAATCAATGTACATATAGACCATCTTTAATAGTAATTTGTACTATCAATTTCTAAATAAAACACTATTCTATACTCCAAACAACTATTACTGTTCGTATGGTACATTATCTTTCCTTTCTAATTCATTAAGAAGTTGTTTCACTTCATCAAAGTGGGTTAAGTCATAGGCAATATTAAGAAAATATTTTGCAAATTCATCATTGCCATTTTCTGCACTATTCTCGCCATAAGCTATAGCTAATCCTACAACATCCTCATTAGGCTCTAATGGAAAGCCGTATTTCCTACTAAACTTCTTCATTGTTTCAATAGGTGCAGGTTTTATTTCCAAATGTGTGGTTTGTTCAATATAAAACAACTCACCATAAGCTGCATCGGTGTTAGAATCAAAATTCAAACTATAATCTTCACAAGCAATAGCCTCTTGCCACAGTTTCTTTTCTATAAAGTAATAACCAAGATTTCTATAACAACGGGCTAAATCCTCAGATTTATAAGCAAAATTGAAAATTTCAATTGTATAATCAAAGAATGTTTCAATGTCCCCCATAGCCTTGTATGTTTCTGCATATTCAAAGGCAATATCTGCATCCATAGGATTCCATCTTTTTGCTTTTTCAAGGGCAACATTTGCTTCTGTATAGCGACCTAATTCAAACAATATATTTCCATAAAAGAAATATACTGTAGCAAATGGAAAATTAGATGGTCTAATATCTTTCTCACTATCTCTGTGTCTATAACCATAAAGTAATTCTTGCATAGGATTAATGAAACAAAAATAATCACTAACTGAATCATTCTGATACATACCGGCAGAAATTAATTCTTCAGCCTTTTCAACTAATTTTTCAACTTTATCAAGTGCCAAATTATAATCACCTGATTGTAGGGTAGAAAACAAATCATCAAGTTCATTTTCAATTTCTGCATTATCTTTTTCAAAAGCATTAGCAAATTCATTGACCTTTTCTTCAGGCAACATTCCACTTATCAGCCTACCACAAGCCCTGATAATCTCTTTTCCAAATTCATGGTCTTTGTACTTTTCCATTTGTTCCATTAAGTACTGTATATCTTTTTCATTTTCACCGGTTAAACCACTTGCAATATCTCTCATAATTTCTTGATAATCCATAATATCCTCCTTAAATAATTAAATTTATATAAAATAATTAATTATTATTATTTGTTTCTGTATATTATGCATTATATCATACTTATTTTTAGAAATACAATAGAAAAAGTAAAATTATAGTGTTTTATAAAAGATAAGTCCCATATTTGGGACTTTGGTTGTTGTTATTGGTATGATATAATCAAATCTTTCTTTACCATATCTGCTCTGTCGTTATAGTTTCCTAATTATTCTTGGTATGATATAATACAGTTGTTTTAACTGTTCGTCGTCATAATGTTATAGTTCCCTAATTATTCTTGGTATGATATAATAGCGAAAGAAAAATTTAGTTATACAAAATTGTTATAGTTCCCTAATTATTCTTGGTATGATATAATAAAAAGAAAAGGAACAAAGTATAATGGTGGGTTATAGTTCCCTAATTATTCTTGGTATGATATAATAGGGACTAAAGAAACTCCCATAAACACTAAGTTTATGGGAGTTTTCTTTGCGTAAAAATTATTATTTTTAACAGTAATACAATCAAAAACACAAGAAAAATCAAAAAATAGAAAGTTGTTCAAATACTTGTTGTTTTTCTTCGTTTACAAGATCACCTATAAGAATTTCCATTCTTTCATACTGTTTTTCAGTTATCACTAACATTCGTACAGAACCATTTTCCGGAGTATTATCTCTAATTCTTGATTTATGTTTCTCAACATCATCAACGCCATTACAAATTCTTGCATACACAGAAAACTGCACCATAAAAAAACCATCTTTTAGTAGAAAATTTCTAAATCTTGTTGCAACCGTTCTCTGTCTTTTGGTTTTTACAGGTAAATCAAAAAATACAATTATTCTCATAAATTTATTCATATGTATGTTGTTCCAAATCAATAATCTGTGGCAATAATAAAGATTTATTCTTATCATTATACCAACTAGATAAACTTTTTATTGTTAGTTCAATAGCTTTTGCACAAGCAAACAATTTATTGTCTATTATTAAATCACCATTTAATAGATTCGCCAGAGAAGCCTTCGTATGTGTATCTATTTCATCTTCCAAAGCAAATTTTTTTACATACAAATCTACTATTGGTCTAAATGGCTCAATGATATCATCTGACAGATTAAAACTATTTAGATTACTCTTATGAAAAATACCTAGTGAAGGTTCATATCCATATACTACAAGATACTTTGATATTGTACTTCTCAAAATAGAATAACCATAGTTAAGTTTTGGGTTTATAAAGTTATCTTGAGTTCGGGTATAATTTTTACCAAACAATAACTTAAAATATTTTGAAGCTGCTACTGCCTCCATATTATCCGGATCGCCAGACTTAACCATACTTTTCAAAACATCTATGCTTTTCCACTCATCTATACCACACAATTTTAAAACAGTTGCTTGATTTTCTATTTTTTGACAAACAATTTGTTTCCATAGTTTTTTCTTATTAGGTAAAGTCATTTCTAACTGATTTTTTAGCACTGATAGATGTCTTGAATGTCTTAATAACGGAAGAAAAGTTCCACAAGGGTGATGTGTTTTGTCAGTTACATACAAGGTAATAGCATATTCAGATAGTCTTGACAACAAATATGAATTCATTGTTATTTGCATAGAATCAATAGCAATGCATTCAATATCTTCTAATGGAACTTTAAAAACATCACCATTATCTATTACAAGTTGTTGATTTTTTACATATAATCTTGCTGGATTTGTAAGAAAAATTACCCTATATCCCATCATCTAAAACCCATTCGTTTTTCTTTTTTAACTTTCGAAACATTCCCCAAAACATCAACTTGGTATTTTTCTAAAGACTGAAGGTTTTTCACTCCTAAGCTTTTTTTGATGTAACAATTGTCATGAGTAACAACCCTTATAGAAGCTGTATTAATACTAGTTCCTTTAAAATACACAAATTCCTCTCGTAGGGATTCTGTTTTAGGCAAACTGCTACTTTCATTCATTAATGAAAATGTCACATCACTGTTTGACTTAATTTTAATTAAATCATTTCTGTACAGAGAAAATAAAAAGTCTTCATCATTCATAGCTTTCCATTCTCCACCTTGAACTATTGCTTTATTAGGCAATTCATTTTTTACTGTATCAGCAACATAAATTGGCACTAAATAATATCCGTCTTCCGTACGAAACACATCAGTCCTTATCATATCACCATTTTTAGCTATAGTAGTGTTATTATTTAATGTAACTGATGAAGTAATTTTCTTGATAATTTTCACTGACTTTACAAGTGGACCCTTAGAACCATCACTTTTTGGCTTATAGAAAGGTTCGGTAAAAGCATCTTCTACCTTCTTTTTGCCATTCTCTTCCTTATGCATTTCTTTAAATTTTATTAAATGATTCTTTAATGCATCATATAATAATCTATCATCATCAGGATTGTAATAATTAGCAATTTCGTTATTGTTATCTAAACTTAATTTATTCAAATCAGTTTTAACAACTTCATATTTTTGACCATTTTCTACAACCATTCTTCTTAATGTATCTTGATGAGCCGGTCCAGTTACTTTTCTATTAACCATTCTTGATACGAAGATTGGTTTAACCTTTTCGTCTCTTGCATAAGTAGGTATAGGATTAGATGCTAAAAGTCTCTCTGGATTTTTAGAACATCTAATATCAAGCTCTGTTCTAAACCACTTGTATGGCATAGGAAAATAATTTTTCACTTCACCAGTTATTTTATCAACATCTAATGTTTCATTGTTGTTCTTGATATACAGAGTTTCCTTATATTTAGAATACTCTGAGATTCTCTTTATCATTGACTTGGTAACGCACGCAATAACTATTGCATCCGTAGCATGATGAGCATCACCATTTGCACGGATTTTTTCAATACCCCATCTTTTACGAATGTAAGAAGTTATTGCACCATTCACTGCTATTACCGTTTCCTTTCTGTTAGTAGAACTTGGTGCAAATTTAAGGTATTTCTTAATAAACTTCAAAAGAAATCTTGAAAGATATTGTGTATCCTTTAAATTTCTATTCTTAAATCCATCAAAATCGTCTTCCGAAATTTTTTCTTTAAGAAGATTCTGCTTTTTTCTAAAGCTAAGATGAGAATTCTTCACCCAAACTATAAACTCATCTCTTTCTTTACCACTCAAATAATTAAGAGGTATTCTGTTGCCTTTATTTTGATTTTCATTGGTATGCACAAGAACTTTGTTTGAATAAGAATCATCAAAAGAAATACTATAAGGAACAATATGATCCACCTCAGCATAACCTTCTGAAAATAGTTTTTCTATATTTAGTGGTTTTTGTGAATAAACACATATTCCATCTTGTTCTTTCCACAATTTATATTTCACTAAATCAAAAGCAGTAGGTTTAACAACTCCCAATTTTTTTAATTCTTCAAAACTTTTCTCGTTTTTCTCCCTATTTGATTTTTGATTACTCTCAATATTTTTTCTTTCCTTATAACTCTTTGCAAGTTCCCTAGCTAGTTCAATATTGATGTATGTTGGACTTTCACCCTTTTCTCTAATAATAGAATTAATAACCTTTATAGTTTGAGAAACTGTTCGTCTAACTACAGGATTTCTTATTTCATCAAGTTCTGGAGCATCTTTTGGATTTGATGGTAAATACATTTGCTGACACTTATCATCATCTTTAAAGTTATAACCCAATGCAGTAATAGCTTCATTGTACAACATTCCATCTTCAAGATATGGAATCATTTTATTTAAGACAGCAATAGAAAGATTTCCAAACTTTGTAAATGATGGTATTGTAAGAGCAACATTAATTTCATCTTCCAAGAAATTCTTTTCTTTCATTTCCTCGATAATTTTTGAGTCGTTTTTGTGAAGTGTAAGTATCGTTGCTAAAGTATTTTTCTTCTCAACACTCCACTCTAAATATGAAGATCCATATGCTTTTTTAAATTCATAATAAGCAGTTAAGTAACTAAACTTTGTTTTCTTTTCAGTTTCAGTATAATCTTTTGAATTATATGAAATGTTGAAAAATTCTTCATTAGATAAACCTAATTCTGTTCTAATAGAAGAATAGGTTATCTTATTCTTTTTAAAAGCTAAAGTAACAACTTTTTCTCTTTCTTCCTTAGTTAACGGTCTCCTATTTCCATTGTATAAAATTTTCATACTATTGACCTTAGTTAACAAGTTTGAATACTCAAACGAATATGATGCTTTTGGGGCTGCCTTTAAAGTAGGTTCAAATGTACAATTCTTCACCATTTTTCCAATTAGATTTCCACCGTATGGGCTACTTTCATCCGGTCCGTCATCAAAATTTCTTTGTGACAAATAGATTTTTAGATATTCGTTTTCAAAGGATTCCGTTGCATGTTGATTATTGAATTTTCTCTGTTGATTAAATATCACTTTGATTTCATTTTCATAATCAACTCTTAAGAAAGTCATAGAATAGTCTGATTTATTTCTTTTTCTTTGAATAAACTTTTCATTTTTAAATAACATTTCACCTATCGTACGATAACCGTTATCTGTAAAAATTGACTTATTCTTTTCAATTTCTTTAAGCATCTTGCCATCATCAGAATTTTTATTTTTTGCATCAATCTTTCTGTTAGACTTAAAACCTCTTCTCTGTGATAAATGAATCAATAATCGAATAAACTCATCTTTTGTTAATTTTCTATTCAATGCTTCATATCTAATCTCATAAATATCTGATAAATTCTTTCTTTCATAGATAGATTGAATGTACTTAAAATCTACATTCATAGTATCACAAATAAGTTTTTTGATTCTATCTTTTCTGTGAGTCTTTCTTCGGTGAGTTCTCCTAGATCCTCTAAATGATCTTCTTTCAGCAGCTAATGATTTTCCAGTACCGGTTTCAGCTTTATCAAAAATTCTTACACACATAAAATCAATTTTGTAAGGTTCTTCTTTTTCGTTTAAAAGAACCGTTCCACTACCTACTGAAGCAATTCCACAATCAATGCCTAAACCATAACTCATAATTAACCTCCTAACAAATATCAAATTATAAAAGATAATGCCCTATTCAAAATGAATAGGGCATCAGAGCTTTACGGTTTGCTACCTTATTATAGCAACCTAATTATTCTTGGTATGAAATAATTTAATATTATATTAACATATATTTTATAAAAAATCAAGTATTTTTATTAAAAAGTTCTAATGCCACTCATAATATATCACATATACATAAATTTTTCAATAA
>OGMO01001531.1_pt1 | contig 13433 bp, 13 predicted proteins | sample 1573241 | NCBI WGS metagenome assembly OGMO01 (sample SAMEA2581896, study PRJEB24529) | metagenome | biome: Human gut stool | place: China | collected 2011 | reverse complement strand
ACAAAGCCGCTCTTTGCCATCCCGCCCCATCAGTTCCTGTTCAATCCCGGTTCCATCGGCAAGCGGTTCTATATGGACATGCTGCAGCTGGACGAGGCGGAGTTTGAACTCATCCAGCGGGCAAGGCGTGGCGAGTGCCTGTATAAGTGCGGCATGGAGCGATACCATCTGGAGGTGAAAGCCCCAACTCACAAGGCGGTGCTATTTGGCTCAGCTGGCGGACGGTAATGGAGGAGGTGGCTTACCATGAGCACACAACTTGTTCGGCTGGCAGCTGCCGTGCTGTCCAGTGAGAAGGGCCGCAAAACAGTCGGGTGGGTGCTGGCGGCGATTTTGTCGCCGGTGATTTTACTGACAGCGTTCTTGTGCTGTGTAGGTTCCGGCACAGCCGAGCACAACAGTGCTGTTGTATCGGCGGCGTTTTATGGGACAGAGCTGTCCGCAAGTGTTCCGGAAGAATACCGGATGCAGCTCACACAGATGCGGGGATCCTTCTCCCATTTGGATGCGGCGGTAGCCGAAGTCAATCAGAAAGCCGAGGGAAACAGACTTGATCCAATACAGGTCAAGGCTGTTTTCTTTGCCCTCTGCTTTGGAGCGGATACGCTGTCGCAGACAGACGCGGAGGCGTTCGTGGCTTGCTTCTGTGAAACGGAGACGAGGGGGCGGGAGGAGACGGGCGAAACCTATGAAGTGGCCGTACCGCTTCCTATGGAAGAAGTCTATGCGCAGTTATCCGTGTGGCGGGGCCGTGCGGTCACGGCAGAGGAACGCTCCAATGCCGTGAAGATCTATTCCATGGTCATGGGCAGCGCGGGCGGCGGTACCTATAACGGGGCCTATGAGCCGGGCGGCAATGCGCCGATGGAACTGGAGGCATCTCTGTTTACAGACCCTGCCACAAAGAACAGTGCAGACCTGGCCATCTATGCCGCCAACGCATGGAACTCCGGCTGGGGCTATGTATGGGGTACCTTCGGCCAAGTGCTGACGCCGGAGCTGCTGCAATATAAGATCTCGCAATACCCGGAGGGCGTAGGGGATGAAGCCAACTTCATCCGTTCCCATTGGCTGAACAGACGCACCACCGACTGCGTGGGGCTCATCAAGGGGTACGGCTGGCTGAACACCGAGACCATGGAGATCCAGTACGGCAGCAATGGTATGCCCGATGTGGGTGCGGACGGTATGTACTATAACGCTGGGCGCAAAGGCAGCATTGAGACCATGCCCGACACGCCGGGACTGGCCGTGTGGAAGTCCGGGCACATCGGTGTATATATTGGAAGCGGTGAGGTCATAGAGGCCATGGACACACGGTACGGCGTGGTAAAAACGAAGCTCCAGGGCCGGGGCTGGAGCCACTGGCTGGAGGTGCCGGGGATCAAGTATGACTAAGGAGGAACGGAAATTGGAAAGTAAGAATATCACCATTGGATTTGACGCAGCCAAATTGGATGCGCTGGAGTTTGTGCTCCGCAAGCAGCGGTCTTCCGTGCAGCGGCGCATGGAGGATGTGCTGCAGCAGCTCTATGAATCGGAAGTCCCGGAAGCGGTGCGGGAGTATGTGGACAGTAAGTCTGCTCCTGCGGCCAGACCCAGGCGGCCTGCAAAAGCATCCGTAACGAAGCAGAAAGAGGGCGATGAGCATGGCACAGCATGAAGAAATCGTCCTGTGGCTGGACCGGAGGTGGAAGAAGGCCATTGAAAAGCACCTCAAGGGTGAGACGCTGCAGGAGCATTTGGAAACTGTGCTGGACGAGCTTTGTAATCAGCTTCCGCAGCGTGAGTATGAGCGCATCAGCCGTGAGATCTATGCCGAGGATGCCGCAAACCGTGAGGCGGAAGAAGCCGCCCGCACTTATGCGGCCTACCATGTGGTGGAAAACGGGCAGGAGTGGTATTACAAAACTACCCCCGGTGAGGAGCTGTTGGCGGTCGGGAAAAAGCTGCGCGGTTATGTTACGAAGGGCAGCGGCGTGGCGCCAGACAAATTCATCGGAATGTTTTTCGACGGGCAGCCCATCACAGCAAAAGAGTTTGATGCCCTGACAGCCCTTCGCATGGAGAACACCGGCAAGGTGCGCGGCGTGTTCGATGTGAACTTCGACAAGCGGGAGTTCTCCGCTGTCCACATCATGGACGGCTGGCGGACCTGGGCGATGCGGGATATGTCAGCGGCGGTGTACCATGCCACACGGTCGCAATTCACGTCGAGCGATGATAAGTGGCGCAAGCTGCTGGATCATCTGAGCGGTAAAGAGATCACCTCGGCGGGACATCTCTCCGCGCGAAATTTCTCTTTCGGTGACGAGATCATCGAATCGGACGGCAAGCTCAATTTTTATGTACAGACGGAGTTCGATGTAGATGCTGCCTTCGGTACATTCGTCCTGACCGATGAAAATGATGATTGGCTCAATGTCTACGCCAACTACGATATCGCACAGGGCAAGTCCTGTGACACGCTGGAGCTGACGCTCTGCAAGGGCGACGGTTCCGAGGAAAGCTGGAGCTATCCGCTCAGCGCAGCCGAGCAGGATGTCCTGCTGCGCAAGATGGAGGAATACTGTCAACAGCAGACCGGCATGAGTCTCCACGACTACGCGCAGCAATTCCGCGAGGAACCGGAACAGCGGCAGGGGCCGGTGATGAAGCTGTAGGTACAAACACAGCAAGGCTGAAGCACTCACGGCTGCGGAAACAACAGCGTCCAGGCTACGCGTGCCTGCGGGCCCGCGGCGCCGCCGAACTGCGTCAACCCGCCCTTGGCGGGCAGCCGCAGTTTGGCGGCTGTTATTCTGCTCCCGCGGTTTTTCTCCGTCCCGAATTTGAAAGCGTTTTGCGCAGATTTTTGTGCTTTCAAATGTGCCGCGCAGGGCGGCTCCCCGTTTCCCCGCACCGTTCGCCCTGTGTGCCGCTGTGTGCGCGTTTAAGGGCTGGGGTGGAGTGTGTACCCGCCAAAGCCCATTGAAGCGAGTGTTGCGGCGTTTGTGGGCGATGTGCGAAAAATCCGTGTGGATACGGCTTCGACGATGGAGAAATGAGCCTTTGGGGAGGGTGTTTTTCCTCCTGACCATGCCCTGTTCCGGAGGTTTTCGCCCCTTATTTACCCGTTCGATAGTGGAACAGATAAAGGGCCGCAGTCGCAAGCGCCCGCGTCCCGCCCACAAAGCCCCGCAGTGCGGGGCTTTTTCGCGCTTTCCAAAGCGCAGTCTATTTCAGCACATTTCAGAAAAACCGCAGTCTGGTTTCCAAAAAGGCACGGTGCTTCCGGCACTCGCGCCCCTTTTGACCGACGGCAAGGAAAGGAGAACACCGATGGAAGAAAAAGTGAAAAAGAAAACGACATTCTGGCTCCCGCCCGACATGATCGACCGCATGGATGGCTGGCTGAAAGCTGATAACTGCCGCAGCCGCAATGAATTCGTAGAAAAAGCCCTGCGCTTTTACATGGGCTATCTCGGCACGGAGGACAACACCGCGTATCTCTCGAAGGCTATCCTGACAGCCATTCAGGGTACGCTGGACGACAACAACAATCGGCTCTGTCGCATCATCTTTAAGTGGGCGGTGGAGCTGAACATGATGTGCCACACCATCGCCGCGCACTTTCGTACCGATCCTATCCACACGCGGGAGTTGCGCGGCTTTGCGGTGGATGAGGTGAAGCGCACCAATGGTCAGGTGAGTTTTGAAAACGCGGTGCGGAGCCAGCGGCGCATAGAGCCGGATGACACATGGCCCGGATCGTACTGATTTCGCCCTACCTCAAGGGCGGACAGAATGCCGCGAAGCTGGCCCAGCGCACCCGCTACGTCGCCACCCGTCCCGGCGTGGAGCTGCTGGCGGATGAGCGCAGTACACTCCCCGCCACAAAAAAGCAACGGGATTTTATCACGCGGCTGCTGAAGTCCTTCCCCTCCTGCTGGGAACTCATTGAGTACGAGGAATATCTGGATCACCCCACCCAGGACAGCGCCTCCGCGTTCATCCATCAGGTGCAGGAAGACTACATGGAGGCGCTGGAGCAAAAGGAAAATTTTATCGACTACATCTCCCATCGCCCCGGCGTCCAGAAGGACGGTGAGCACGGGCTGTGGGACGCTCACGGTAAGGTACAAAATCTCGCGCAGGCGGTACGGGAGGTGGCGGAGCACACCGGAAATGTATGGACACCGGTGGTGGCGCTGCGCCGTGAGGACGCGGAGCGGCTTGGCTACGACAGCGCGGAAAACTGGCAGGCTTTGGTGAACGCCTCCGTCTGTGACATCGCGGAAGCGTATAAGATCCAGCCGGACAACCTGCGCTGGTATGCCGCCTTCCACCAAAAGCCGAATCAGGTGCATATCCACATGATCCTCTTCTCCGCAGACCCAAAGGAAGGGTATCTCACCAAAGAAGGCATCCGGCAGGTGAAGTCCGCCTTTGCCAGACGAATCTATTATGCGGATCGGATGCACATCTACCAGCAAAAGGATACCGCGCGGCAGGAGCTCCAGACGCGGACGCGCAAGGCCATGCTGGAGTGCATCGCGCAGCTGGAGCATGGCACGTCGGATAACCCGCGTCTGGAGCAGCTCACCGAGGAGTTAGCAGAGCGCCTGCTGACGGTCAAGGGCCGAAAGGTCTACGGCTACCTGCCGCCAAGGGCCAAGGCCATCGTGGACGCCATCGTGGAGGAGCTGGCGAAGGACGAGCGGGTGTCCGTCGCCTACGAAACGTGGCAGACGCTCTACGAGCAGGTGTGCCTGGACTACGATCAGCGGCCGCGCAAGCGTCTGCCGCTCTCCCGGCAAAAGGAGTTCCGGAGCGTCCGCAACATGATCATTCAGGAAACACTGCAATGGATAGCAGAGCGGCAGCGGTACGCGGATGTGCGGAGAACACCTTCCGCGCAGGAAGGACCTATCATCAAAAAGGATGCCGCAGAAGCCGCACCAAAGAACTCTGAGGTCACGGCATCTCTCGCGTCGGCGCAGCCCAAATCTGACCGTGCGGCGAGTGCCGCACCAGAAGATTCCACCTCCGCTGATGCTGCCGCCTCCAAAGGTACCGCGCCGCCCGTGGGCGAAATGACTCCGACGCACTCAGAATCCGGTCAAGCAGGGCAAACCGCACCGGCAGGAGCAGAGTACCGTGCTCCCACGGTGGGCGAAACCGTCGTGCGGATGCTGCATCACATGAGCAGAATTTTTGAGGACAACAGCAAGATCGATCAGATCCACCGCGGCTTGCAGATCGACCGTAAGCGCCGTCAGGAATTGCAGCGCAAGCGGCTGGCGATGGGACACAAGCCGGATGATCACGAGGAGCAGACGTTCAGATAAAAAATGCTGCCGCAATCAAAATTGCGGCAGCATTTTTTTGAAGTCAGATCTGCGTTTGCGTCGGAACGAATTCCAGCTTGAGTGCCATTCCCATGCCTGCGGCAAGACGCTTAAGCGTCCGCAGAGATGGATTGGCCGTTCCGCTTTCCAGCCTGCTGATATCAGCCTGTGTAATGCCGGTAATGTCGGAGAGCTGCTTTTGCGTCATACCGCTTTCCTCACGGCCTTCAACAATGGCGCGCATGATCTGACGTTCCGGTTCCTGCGCATCCCACTCCGCACGGAACGCAGGGTCCTGCATTCTTTCGTTCAAAGTCTCACGAAAATTCTTCCCCATAAATCATGCCTCCTTTTTTTGATTAAAGTCTGCGCGATACCGCTTGGCACGTTCAATCTCGCACAGCGGGGTTTTCATCGTCTTTTTTACAAAGCCATTGGTGAGGATTACTCTGCGTCCTACCACTGCACAGCCTATGCATTCTTATTTGCACTTCATCATATGTGATAAAACACATATTGTCAACAGAAAGAGCAATGATCTGAAAGGAAACATCATGAGCCAATTTATCTATTTCACGCCGGAGGAAAAGGCACGGGCGCAGAACACGGATCTCGTGTCTCTGCTGCGCGCCCAGGGGGAACGACCTGTGCGCTCCGGCCGGGAGTTCCGTCCCCCCAACGATCCCAGCATCACCGTGCGGGGCAACAAATGGTTCGACCACTCCGCGCGCGTCGGCGGCTACGCCGTCAGCTTCGTGCAGCGCTATTACCGTCTCCCTTATCCGGAGGCGGTTTTGCTTTTGCTGGGCAGGAAGAACGGTAAATCGCATGAGCAGGCAAAGCCTGTGAAGGCAGTTGCAAAGGCTTTCGCTCTGCCGGAGCCTTACGGAACCATGCGGCGTATGTATGCCTACCTCATGCGTCAGCGCCACATTGACCGCGAGGTTATTTCCGCCTTCGTACATGAAAAGCTGCTCTACGAGGACAAGCATCACAACTGTGTTTTCGTGGGGCTGGATGACAGCGGTGAGGCCAAGCACGCGCACATCCGCAGTACCAACAGCGAGGGACAGGTGTTCCGCATGAACATCGAGGGCAGCGCAAGTGAGCATTGCTTCCACAAAGGCGGGACCGACAAGTCCCTCTATGTGTTCGAGGCGCCCATCGACCTTCTGTCCCACATTACCCTCTATCCATACGGCTGGCAGGAACACAGCTATGTTGCCTGCTGCGGAATTTCTATTCAGCCAGTGCTGGAACGGCTACGGCAGAATCCGAAACTGGACATGGTGTATCTGTGCCTCGACAACGATGATGCGGGCAAAGACGCCTGCGACCGTATGACGGATACGCTGGAGGAGATGGGCTTGGATGTGGAGCGGCTCTGCCCGGTGCGCAAGGATTGGAATGACGATCTCTGCGCTAAATTCGAGAAGAAGGAGAAAGACACATGAACGAAAATGTATGGCCCCTGATTTTGCTTGGCGGCGGACTGCTGGCATTCTTGCTCGTGGTGTCCTTCCTCTCCAAGAATTATTCTCTCAACAATTTCAAGAGCAAAACAGTTGGCGACGGTCAGCACGGCACAGCCCGGTGGGCAACGCCCAGGGAGATCAGCAAAACATACCGGACGGTACCGTTCCGTCCCCGCCGCTGGCGCAAGGGAGAGGAGTTGCCTACGGAGCAGGGACTCGTCCTCGGCAGCGTCGGCGGCATAAACCATAAAAGCGAGGGAGGATTCCTGCTGAAAACCTCTCGCAAGTTGCTGGAAAAGCTGCGACGTCCTGTGGAGGGAAAGCGGAAGACGAAGAAAAAATCAAAGGCTCTCTCAAAAGTCAAAAAGATGATTGAGGAGCAGCGAGATATCTGGGCGCTGGTGGACAGTGATGACGTCCACTGTCTGATGATTGGCGCCTCCGGCGTGGGCAAGACGGCATTTTTCCTATACCCGAATCTCGAATACGCCTGCGCCTGCGGCATGAGCTATTTGGCGCTCGACACCAAGGGCGACCTCGCACGTAACTACGGCTGCATCGCATCGAAATATTACGGCTATCAGGTCACGGTCATTGACCTGCGCAATCCGACATGCTCGGACGGTTTCAATTTTATGACGCTCGTGAACCACTATATGGACAGAGCAAAAAGAGACCCCAACGATCTCACTGCCAAGGCGAAAGCAGAGAACTATGCCAAGATCCTCGCCAAAACAATCATCAGTCCGGAAGGCTCCTCGCAATATGGCGACAACGCCTTTTTCTATGAGAGCGCAGAGGGTGTGCTGGCCGCCATCGTCATGCTGCTTGCGGAATTTATCCTGCCGGAAAAGGACGGCACAGAGAAGCGCCACATCGTTTCGGCGTTCAAGCTGGTGCAAGATCTGCTGGCAGCGCCGGGCGGCGGACGGGGAAAGAACGGATTTCATGTGTTGATGGACATGCTCCCGTCTGTACATAAGGCACGCTGGGTGGCGGGCGCGGCGCTGACGGCGGCGGATCAGGCGATGGCATCCGTCATGTCGACGGTACTTTCAAAGCTCAATGCCTTTTTGGACTCGGAGCTCGAGCAGGTCATCTGCCGCGATAACCCTATCGACGCAGAACGTTTTGCGTCGAGCAAATGCGCCATCTTTGTTGTCATTCCCGAAGAAGACCCCACGAAGAATTTCATCGCCAGTCTCATGATCCAAAACCTCTCGCGCGAGCTCTTTTCCGTAGCGGATGAAAACAGAGGAAGGCTCAAAAACCGCGTGGTCATTTACGCGGATGAATTTGGTACGATGCCGCCCTTTGACGTGCTGTCGTTGTTTTCCGCCGGACGTTCCCGAGGTCTGACGCTAGTGCCCATCATCCAGAGCCTCGCCCAACTGGAGAAGAATTACGGAAAAGAAGGCGCAGAAATCGTGTGCGACAACTGCCAGGACACCATCTTCGGCGGCTTTGCACCGCAGAGCAAGACAGCGGAGGCGCTCTCCTCGGCGCTGGGGAGCCGGACAGTGCTGTCCGGCTCCGTCAGTCAGGGCAAGGAGAGCAGTCAGTCGCTCCAGATGATAGAGCGCCCTCTTATGACGCCGGACGAGCTCAAGTCCGTTCCCAAGGGAGAATTTGTTGTGATGAAGACGGGCGCGCACCCAATGCGTACACGCCTACGATTGTTTCTTGACTGGGGTATTACCTTTGAAAAAGACTGTCCGACGCCGAAGCCGGTCGTCCGCAGAGTTGCCTATGCGGGCTGCGAGGAACTGATAGCGAACATTCGCAAACAATACGCTGCGGAGAAGACGCCCTACAATGCAATGCGGGGTGATAAAAGATGAGCGATTTTAATTTTATTTACGCCGAGGAGCATCTGAGTCACCGGGAAAAGGCGGTCTATATCTATCTTCGGGACCGGGCGGATGCCTCCGGTGTCTGCTGGCCTGGGATCAAAACCATTGCCCGTGAATTGGGACTTTCGCCGCGGACAGTCCAGCGGGCCTTGGCAGATCTTGAGCGCAGGCAGCTCATCGAGAAGCGGAACCGCCGCCGCTCCAACGGCAGCCTCACCAGCAATTTATACCGGCTGACAAAGCATAAAACGTCACAGCCTCCCGCCAAGGGGGGACTGTGACGTTTTTACTCTCAAAATTCTGTCCATAGGGTAGCGTCACCATGGCGCATCCAGAAGAGCCTACTCTACCGGAGGATACAGGACAGAGAAAGAACAAGAATATGGAGGAACTTATGAAGATGATCGTTAGAAGAACAGCGTTGGCTGTCTGCACCCTTGTCCTGGCAGTGATCCTGTCCACAGCCGCTTCCGCTGCCTGCACAGGCTTTGATGAAGTGCCGGAGACTGCAGACTGCTATGAAAGCGTGATGTATCTGGCTGAATGTGAGATCGTCGCCGGAACGGGGAATGACTGCTTCTCGCCGGAACAGCTCATCACTGTGGAGCAGTGGGCTGTCATGCTCTGCCGCGCCTATGGTGCGGAAACTATCGGTGACAGCTGGCAGGATGTAGGTCGAAGCAGCGTCGTGGAAGCCTACCGGCAGGGCTGGCTGAACGAAACCGCACTTTCCGCGCCCAATATCCAGCTATGCCGGGGAGCGTTGCTCAAAAGCGCCTTTGCAGATTAATTTTGTGCTAACACCCACGGCGAGTCTATCTTTTCACTTAAGGATGACATCTTGCTCTACGGTAGCCCAGCAGAGCGATTCTCTTGGTATACCGCTGTCAGTTCATTACGAAGTAATTCAAGCGCTTCACGGCTTCTTTGTGAAGCTGCAAAGAAAGTGTTGTTTTCCACTTCCGCATAAGGAACATATGTCGGAACAGTGTCTATCGGTATTACGACATCCTCACCTTCAGTATAAGAGAAAACAGGGGTAACTATCGTATTGCAAAGATAATAAATATTGGTAGGCAACTTCTGTGCTTCGGGCAGTTCAACTTTTCCTTCAAGGAAAATCAGGTAATACTGCCCATGACGCATAGTGTTTACGAACCCGAGATTTGCAGTCATATCATCGAAAAACAAACACCATGAAGCCCGCGTGATATAGATCTGCTCGCCAATCGTTTCGTCAATCAAATCAGAGCCCTTCAAAATATGTACAATTTCTACCGGCTGACGAAGCGTTTTAAACACTGCTTCAATCCCTCCAACCGGAGCAACCTGAAGTACAATAGGCGCATTTTTCAACTCAGTCGGGAGTAATGCGGCATTTTCTACAGCTAAGTTCTCCGGCAATTCTGCAACGCTGAAATGGTTTAGATATTCAGGCTCTCTCGTTATGTCCGTATAAGTTGAGCGTTTAACCAAACCGATAATCACCGCAATTATAATAACCGCTGCTAAAAAAAGCGAAAAAGTTCGTTTCATTCTTTCACCATCTCAATCTTATCGATACGCCCATCGTTGATATGGTAAATAACATCAGCCAATGGATAAATATCTTCTCTGTTATGGCTTGCAAGTAATACTATTGCGCCTCGCTCTCGTTCCTCACGGATTATTGTTCTCACGTTTGCGGCACTTTCCTCATCCAAAGCGTTGGTCGGTTCATCAAGCATGATCACATCAGGACGCTCCATAATCGCCTGTGCTATAATCAGCCGTTGCTTCATTCCGAGAGAATACTTCTTATACAATCGTGAATCCGCGGGATCTAATCCGACTCGATTCATTGCGAATCGAATATCATCAGAAGTGATACTGCGTCTCAGGTCGGCAAGCTCTTTCAAGTTGTCAAATCCTGTCAGGTTTGGATATAACCCCGCATTTTCAATAACAATTCCGAGACTCGGAAGAACCTCGATATTTTTGTGCAGAATCTGGTTGTTCCATCGTATCTGCCCCGAATCAATACGTATCAACCCTGAAAGTGCGCGAAACAGCATCGTTTTACCGGCACCGTTGATGCCAACAAATCCATAGATATGGCCCCCTGATAGCTGTAAGTTGATATGATCAAGGATCATATTCCTTTTTATCGATTTGCAGATATTCTCAGCAATAAGCTCCATTTATGCCACCTCGGTTTCTATATTTGAAGAAATGATTTCCTGCCGACAGACTATGAATATCGAAACAAACACCGCTACAGAGGACAAACCCAAGAAAAAGGCGACCGAATCGTTCAACGAGATGCCTGTTTCAATCTGATGGATATAGAAATCCACTTCACTAATTGGGCTATTATGCCAACTGAGGATCAGATGTGCAATGGGATTAATACTTAATAAACGGGCGGCAGCACCGTTCTCCGGCTCGCAAAACTTAAGTGCCATAACGAGTAAAAGCTGACTTCCTATAACAAAAGCATAGCTCGCAACTTCCTTGATCTTGAGAGACAGAAAATTGATTGTTGTTGTCGTGATAAAGAGCCAGAGAGAAAAGATGGCAACATAATATCCGGTAATTGTCCATGCGGTCCGTGATAACATGAGCCGCTGCTGCATAATAAGTATCAGCAGGCTTGGGACAAGTAAGAAGGCGGAATATAATATAGAAGCAAGCAAAAGCTCAAACTGTTTTTTTGCAAGCCATTTCTTTCTCAACTGACAACGCGAAAAATAATACACACTGCCCGTGCAGAAGTAATCGTAGTAAGAATTCCCCATAATAGCTTGGAATGCAAAAAGAGGAAAAAGTCGAAACGTCATGTTGAAAAGCGATGGGAATTCAAAGGACGTGCCGACATAACTCATCCGGAGGACCAAATCAATCAGGCTGACACTTTCTGGAGACAGCAGCATGTCAAGCGTTGCAACAAGTGAAAGGACCGTTCCTGCTGCAATAAGGCCATTACTTCTTTTCACGAAAATATCACCTCAGTTGCAGATATCCCTTTTGGAAAGCACAGCTACAGCAGTGAGCGAGAAAATCAGCATACTCAACAGGAAAACTACAAAAGCAGCATAGTTTTTAAGTGTGCCGTCATAGAACATCAGATAGTCAAAATACGAGGTGGAAAACTCACCGGGAACAGATCCTCCCCAAATCTGCAAGACATAGAATAAAAGATAAGTCGGAAGGAAAAGCACCAACTTATACTTTCCTTTCAAGAAACCTCCAATGGCAAAAGGAAGCAGTCCGATAACTGCGCTGGTTAGGCTCACAACTACCACATTTAGAACCGCATACAAGTATGGCATTTTCACATATAGAGAGGGCCAAAAGTATCGGCTGACTATTTTCAGATATAAAGGATCATAGCAGCTCAAGTTAGATGGATCGCCGAAAGCCTGCAGAGGGAATGCGAGCACGTTTAGAGCTATCTCCAGCAAAAATGGCAGAAAGAAGACCACAAATGTTGTCAGTGCTGCTGAGATTGTGGCGCTGAAATGGTATCTTTGTTTTCCAATTCGAGAGCAAATATATATCTCATATCTCGTCTCTCTATTTTCCAAGAGTACAAATGATGCTGGGATAACCGCAAGAAATGGAAAAAGCTGCATGAAATAGAACCCCAGCGGATTATCCGTTGCGACCAGTAGCCGCAGCTTCATGGGATGATACATATCAATGACATCATAGCCAGCATACCTGAAGACATTTTGTAGGTAATTCGCTAAAACAAAGCCAAGGATCACGGCAAAAACCGCTTTGCACTTTCTGGTCTTTAGATTGTGTTTAACTTGTGCTAAGATAGAATAAAACATTTTTGACTCCTATTCGTATTGTCCCTCAGAATCACTACACGACACACTCTCTATGTTAATGACAGTTACTTCGCATCATAAGTTACATCGGCATACCCTTATGCACTCACGGGCATTTTCGAGTCGTTGATTCTGAGGGTTGAGCAACTCCATTGATGCTCCAGGTAAGAACCAGTCGATAGGTCTTACCACTTTTGACAGTGCATTCGCCAGAAACAGGTACACGATACGTCCCAGCAGCGCTCCACGAGTCAATGTAAGTGTTACCCTGATATAAAGTAAGTTTTGCACTAATACGGTCTGATGTACTAGCGGTACAAAGCGCAAATGCATTAGCAGTTGTATCATTAAAGGACAACTCTGGTGTAGCCGTGGGAACACGTAATACAGCCGCTTGTGCAGTATTAGCCATTGCAAGCAAAAGAACCGCTATCAAGGCAAAGACTCTTTTCTTCAATAAAGGCACCTCCTTTCTTACTATTTATCAAGAATCTGCGCTTTCTGACAAATAGATGAAAAAGGAGATGCCTTTCTTACAAAAAAGAGACAATTATTCAATTTTTGGCGAGTTAACCAAAGAAACGCTCTCAGCCATGTGCACAAGGTCATCTGTGCTCATCTGCGCTTGAACAGTAAACTGAATGTTGCTCTGCGTGTCGATCCATGTAATAGCATTGCTATCATTTTCCTGGTCTGCAGCAACAAAAATATAAGCTTCATATCCATTTACAGTATCTATCACAACATCAGCTGTGCTATCTAAAACAAATTGCGAAGCTGCACCCTGTTGAAGATAAATATAATGAAGCGTAATCGGATAGCCGGTGTCACTCTGGTATAAAATCGACACCTGTATTGGGGTAGCTATTCGTTCTTCTTGGTTTTCAACATATCCCTCCGGCAATTCAGTAATGGTATACTCCGGAAGATCTCCGACCATATCGTCACCCGCATAAC
>OGMO01001515.1_pt1 | contig 13524 bp, 6 predicted proteins | sample 1573241 | NCBI WGS metagenome assembly OGMO01 (sample SAMEA2581896, study PRJEB24529) | metagenome | biome: Human gut stool | place: China | collected 2011 | reverse complement strand
GGCACCGTTATCAACAAGCGTCTGCCTAACCCATTCATGCCAGATGCTCCTCAGCGTATCGCTACCGATACCAGCCAGAAACTCTCTATCCGTTTTGGTGAGACAATCAAGAAGTACATTGCCCGTGGTCTCGATAAGAGCAATCTCGTGCTGATTCCTTTGGTATTGGCTGGTTATGCCCGTTATCTCAAGGCATTGGATGATAACCTGAAGCCATTCGAGCCATCTTCCGACCCATTGTTGGCAGAACTGCAGGCCATCGTAGCTCCTCTTGAGGTAGGCAAGGCAGATCAGGACTACTCTTGCCTCAAGAACCTCTATAGTCGCAAGGATGTGTTCGGTCTCGATCTCTATGAGGCTGGCTTCGGCGAGCAGATTGAGGGCATGGTGAAGGAACTCTTCGCTGGCGAGGGTGCTGTAAGAAAGACATTGCACAAGTATGTTTCTGCAAGATAATTGATTTTTAAACTTATACATTATATAATATATGGAAAGAACATGGCGCTGGTTTGGCAAGAAGGATAAGATTACACTTGCACAGTTGAAGCAAATAGGTGTTGAGGGCATCGTTACCGCATTGCACGATGTTCCTCTGGGCGAGGTTTGGACACGCGAGAAGATTCATGAACTCAAGGAGTACATCGAGTCTTATGGTATGAAATGGAGCGTGGTAGAGTCCTTGCCTGTGGTTGAAACCCTGAAATATGGCGGTCCTGACCGTGATCATCAGATTGAGGTCTATAAGCAGAGTCTCCGCAACCTGGGCGAGGAAGGCATCAAGTGCATCTGCTACAACTTTATGCCTGTTTTGGACTGGGCTCGTACCGATTTGTCACACGAGAATCCTAACGGAGCCAACAACCTCTATATGAACTGGGGCGAGTTTGCCTACTTTGATATCTATATCCTGCAGCGTGAAGGCGCTCGTGAGGATTGGGCTGAGTTCTCTAAGGAACACAAGTGGGGCAGAGACCTGGTGGCTGAGGCTGATGAAATCAAGAAGACTTCTACACCAGAGCAGGATCATGCCCTGGTAGAGAATATCATCATCAAGACCCAGGGTTTCGTATCGGGTAACTTCAGCGAGGGCGATTCTGCTCCTGTCCAGAAGTTCCGCGACCTGTTGAAGCTTTATGATGGCATCGACAAGAAGAAGTTGCAGGAGAACATGAAGTACTGGCTGGAGGCTATCATGCCTATCTGCGATGAGTACGATATCAATATGTGTGTTCACCCAGACGATCCTCCTTATCCTGTATTCGGCTTGCCAAGAATCATCGGTCGTGCCGAGGATATCCAGTGGATGTTGGATGCAGTGCCAAACAAGCACAATGGTCTGACTTTCTGTGCAGGTTCATTCTCTGCCGGCGAGCACAACGACTGTGTGGCAATGGCTAAGCAGTTTGCTGACCGCACTCACTTTGTTCATCTGCGCTCTTGCTACATCTTCCCTAACGGCAACTTTACAGAGGCTTCTCACTTGGGTGGTCGTGGCCATCTCATTGAACTTTGCCGCATCTTCGAGAAGGCTGAGCAGGAAGGCAAGTGCAATTCCGGTCGTCGATTGCCAATGCGAGTAGACCACGGTATGACCTTCACTGATGAGCCAGGTGGCGTATTCGATGAGAGCAATCATGGCCACAATGCCGGTTACACTCTCCTCGGCCGTATGTTTGCCATGGGTCAGATTCAGGGTGTCATCGCAACAGTAGATGATGAACTGGGCATTGAGTATAAGCAGCCGGGATTCTATGATTAGTTGATAGTTTATAGTTGATAGTTTATAGGCTATTAAGTGATTTGAAATTCAGGTTAGATAAAATACGAAAAAGGCTAGCGTTTCTGATAAGCGCTAGCTTTTTTTATGCTGATTTTATGGTTACTGGCTAAATATACTGCTTATTTTAGCCAATAATGCTTAAAAATAGGTGTTATTGGCTGAAAATTATATAAGAAATAGCCAATAATTACTTTTTTCTTGCTATTTTTGCAAATGGTTAGAAATTAAAGCAGGAGAATAAGAAATGAAGAATAATATTATCGGCAGAAAGAGTGAACAGGATACCTTGGCACGTATATACGAGTCAAGGCAGTCGGAATTTGTGGCAGTATGCGGACGCCGCAGAGTGGGGAAAACGTTTCTTGTGCGCGAATATTTTGAGCAGGAAATGGTGTTTCAGACATCAGGATTGGCGGGCGGAAACACACAGGAGCAGTTGAAAAACTTCTTTTATACGCTTCGACGTTATGATAGGAATGTAACCTCTGTTCCCCACGACTGGCTCGATGCTTTCGAGATGCTTATCACTTATCTTGATTCTTTAAACGGGATAGAACGTAAGGTGATTTTTCTTGATGAACTGCCTTGGATGGATACTGCAGGCTCTAATTTTATCTCTGCCTTGGAGCATTTCTGGAATGGATGGGCCTCTGCACGTCGCGACATCGTTCTCATTGTCTGCGGCTCTGCCACTTCCTGGATGATGGATAAACTTATCAATAACCATGGCGGACTTTATGGTCGTCTTACTCATCGTCTTTTCCTGCAGCCTTTTTCTCTTGGGGAGTCGGAAGCATTTCTGAATACTAAGGGGATGATGTTGTCCAGATATGAACTGGCTGAACTTTATATGATATTGGGAGGAATCCCATATTACCTGAATCTTTTGGACGAGCGGTTAAGTTTGGCTCAGAATATAGACCGTCTGCTGTTCAATCCCAATGGTCAGTTGTACAATGAGTTTACGATTCTCTATCGCTCTCTGTTTAAGGATTCAGAGGCATACGTCAAAGTGGTAGAATGCCTGAACGAGCGTGGTTATGGTATGATGCGCTCGGAAATAGCCGATGCCACAGGAATGAAGTCGGGCAAATCGTTGACCACGATTCTCGACAATCTGGAATCTTGCGGTTTCATCAGAAAGTATGTCAATTATGGCTGTTCTACCCGAAAGTCTCTCTATCAGTTGGTAGATTTCTTCACCTTGTTCTATTTCCGTTTTCTGCGCGATAGCTCTTTTCGTAATCTTCTGTATTGGAGCAAGTTGCAGCGCACGCCCCGTTTTTATGCCTGGGCTGGAGTCTCTTTCGAGATATTGGCGATGAATCATATCGACCAGGTGAAGCAGCGGTTGGGAATTTCTGGTGTGTCTACCCATTTGTATTCCTGGCGAAGCAAGAGTGATGCCGGAGCGGCGGAGCGGGCAGCCCAGATAGATATGGTGATAGAGCGTGGTGACAATACCATTAATCTTTGTGAAATGAAGTTTTCGGAAAGTGAGTTTGCCATCAATAAGGATTACGAGAAGATTCTGAGAAACAAGATTGTCCGCTTTAGGGAGGAAACAAAGACCCGAAAGTCGATACAGCTGACGTTTATCAGCAGTTATGGTCTTCAGCGGAATATGTATTCGGGCATAGCCCAGAATGAAGTGGTTCTCAATGATTTGTTTTGAGCTCCACTTCCTCCACATATTTCACCAGCGAATCCTTGCCATTGAGGAGATAGAAGTCTACACGAACCACGTGGTTGATATCGGCATTGCCCTTTACCTTGATGTGTCGGGTCTTGCTGTACATCATCGTGTCGCGGCGTGAAGGATAGGATACGAGCTCGATGAGGTCTTTGGTAGAGTTGCTGCCCACATAATAGATGCCTACACTGTCTTTTCCGTTCTTGATGGCAGCAATCTTCGCCATCTTCTTGGCATGAGCCGCAGAGGTATCTATCGGATAAAACTCGCTGGCGGCTACCGTGTCGCCGTCATGCTGGTCGGGTGCAAACTTGCAGCTGGTACCCGTCGTAGTGATAAAGGATGCAGCAGCCAGGGCTGCCACAAAGTATAATATTTTCTTCATTGTTATTTCCTTTCTTTTCTTTAAAGAATCCTGTTTTGTTCGCAAAATGCGTTATCGGCTGCAAAAGTACAAAAAATAACTCGAAAAGCCATACCTTTTTATCTTTTTCCTTTTAATACTTCGGATGGAGAGACGCGTGCTGAAGCTGGGCGGAAGGAGTTATTGGGATGGCATGGAAGGAGCGGTATGGAAGGAGTTGGAAGGTATGGTAGAGATGGATGGAATGGAAGGAATGGAAGGAATGGATGGAATTCCGTGCAAAGATACAACTTTTCTCTGATACTGCCAAGTTTGGGGGCGTGATAAGGAAATGTTTGAAATGTGCTTTCAGATTGAAAGTAGTTAAACTTCCTTACTCATAGTTTTGCGGGTGACAACTCATAGTTTTACGGGGAGCAACTCATAGCTTTGCTCTCTTAAAGTATATAGTTAAGCAGTAAATCAGGTGTTTACGAGGGTTATGATGTTTTTACTGCAATGACTCAGTTCCTCAATAACTCAGTTCCTCAGTTTTTCTCTGACCCTTTACTTTTGTCTTTATTTAGAAGTTTATTATATATATAAATATATATATATAATAATATATAATATATAACAATTTAAAACAACTTTGAACTATAAGGGCTATATACCCTCTAGAAAAAAACTGAGGAACTGAGTTATTGAGGAACTGAGTCAATGATAGAGACTTAGAATCTTACTCTTGATACTGTTGAATATGTGCTTGTATTAAAAGTTAAGTATCAGATTATCAGACAAATAAAACACTTGACGCCCTATTTTAGGGCGTCAAGTGTTTTATTGTGATACCCATGCCCCCTAAAACAGGGTGCATGGGTATAAAAAGGAGTTTTGTTACATTGAACTTTCAAATCGTAACTTGATAAAATCTGGCTGATTTACATCTCAACCACTACTTCATGCTTGCCTTCAGAGCAAGGAATTATGGTGCCTGAGATAGGAGTGCCATCCACTGTAATCTGCTTCACGCCCTTCTGGTTTCCGCTAGGATTCTTTACTGTGATATGGTATTCGCCACCACGGAACTTGCGGGTTACCTCATACTCCTTAGCGGTGCTTGGGAGACAAGGATCGATGAGCAAACCTTCATAATCTGGCTTGATGCCGAGGATGAATTCTGATACTGTATACCACATCCATGCCGCTGTACCGGTGAGCCAGGAGTTCTTTCCTTCGCCCGGTTTGGCTGCATCCTTACCGGCTACCATCTGGCAGTTTACGTAAGGCTCTACCTTGTGAAGTGTCTGATATTTTTCCTCTACATAGCTAGGCAGAATCTTGGTATAATGGCTCCAGGCATCGTTGCCTCGACCGGCTACAGTCTCTCCGATGATGACCCAAGGATTGTTGTGGCAGAAGATACCGGCGTTCTCCTTGTAGCCTTCAGGATAAGAAGATATCTCACCCATTTCTACATGATAGGTGGTGTAAGCTGGGTTGTTCAGCACCAGTCCGTGCTCGCATTCCAGTCGTTTCTTACTGCTGTCCAGTGCTTTATCGCAGAGTCCTTCTTCCAGACCGATACCAGCCATCGTACACCAGCCCTGGCTCTCAATGAAGATTTTGCCTTCCTCGTTCTCATCACTACCAATCTTGTTGCCGAAGAAATCGTAAGCGCGGAGGAACCATTCTCCGTCCCATCCATGCTGCTTCACAGCCTCGTTCATCTCATCTACAGCCTGCTGCATGCGCTCGGCTTCTGTCAAATAATCTTCCTCTGCAAGACCGGCTATTTCGCCCTCCTTGCTTTCCAAAGCTTCCTTGGCAAGCTGCTTGCACAGAGCCACATAATCCTTGCCGGTAACCACAAACAGACCGGCTATCATCAGACTCTCTGCCTTGCTTCCTTCGCCCTTGTTTTCGGTGGTCTGGAAACTCTCGTTAGGGTCCCAGGAGAAGCAGTTCAGGTTCAGGCAGTCGTTCCAGTCGGCTCTTCCGATGAGTGGCAACTTGTGTGGACCCAGGTTGTTGATAACATGGTTCATCGAAATCTTGAGGTGCTCGAAGAGGCTTACTTCTGTGCCTGGCTGGTTGTCGAAAGGCACCTGCTCAGCGAGGATAGAGAAGTCGCCTGTCTCCTTGATATAGGCTACGGTACCGAAGATGAGCCAGCATGGGTCGTCGTTGAAACCGCCACCGATATCGTTGTTGCCACGTTTGGTGAGCGGCTGATACTGGTGGTAGCAGCCACCATCAGGGAACTGGGTGCTGGCGATGTCGATGATGCGCTGGCGGGCACGGGTAGGTATCTGATGAACAAAGCCTACGAGGTCCTGGTTGGAATCGCGGAAGCCCATGCCTCGACCGATGCCGCTCTCGAAGAAACTTGCCGAACGCGACATACAGAAGGTAATCATGCACTGATACTGGTTCCAGATGTTCACCATGCGGTCTAACTTGTCGTTGCCGCTCTTCACGGTGAAGATGTTCAGCAGGTTATCCCAGTACTGGTTGAGTTCTGCGAAGGCAGCATCCACCTTTTCGGTGGTATCAAACTTGGCGATAAGCTGATGAGCTTTCTCCTTGTTGATTACCTTCTTGGCGCTGAACTTCTTGTCCTGTTCGTTCTCCACATAGCCCAGCAGGAAGATGAGGTCGCGGCTCTCGCCTGGCTGCAGGGTAACCTCGATATAATGAGATGCGATAGGGCTCCAGCCGTGGGCAAAACTGTTGCGTGGCTTGCCTTCCATCACGGCTTCCGGCTCGGCAAACTCGTTGTAGAGTCCGATGAAGCTCTCGCGGTCGGTATCGTAGCCCTGAATCTCGGTATTCACAGTGTAGAAAGCGTAGTGGTTGCGGCGCTCACGGTATTCGGTCTTGTGATAGATGGTAGAGCCTTCTACCTCCACCTCGCCCGTAGAGAAGTTGCGCTGGAAGTTCTCCATGTCGGTAGCAGCATTCCAGAGGCACCACTCTGCAAAGGAGAACACCTTGAGGGTCTTCACCTCCTCAGTCTGGTTCTTCAGCGTCATCTTCTGCACCTCAGCCCATGTATGGAGGGGTACGAAGAAGAGCACACTTGCCTCTACGCCATTCTTGCTGCCCGTGATGCGGGTATAGTTCATGCCGTGGCGGCACTCGTAGCTGTCGAGCGGTGTCTTGCAAGGTTTCCATCCCGGGTTCCATACGGTATCACCATCCTTGATATAGAAATAGCGACCGCCATTATCCATCGGCACACCATTGTAGCGATAACGGGTGATGCGGCGGAACTTGGCATCCTTGTAGAAGGAATAACCACCTGCTGTGTTTGAGATGAGCGAGAAGAAATCCTCGTTACCCAAATAATTGATCCAAGGCCATGGGGTCTTTGGGTCAGTAATCACGTATTCGCGATTGGCGTCATCAAAATGACCATACTTTTTTTCTGCCATTGTTTTTTTAATGTTATTTCTTGGTAAAATATACTATTTTGGTGCAAAGATAGTAAAAAGTTTAAGTTTCGGGGTTAGAAAACAGTTTTTTTTTGTATTTTTGCAATGAAAAGTTTGATGATTATCATCATTCTATTAACATTTTATACAGTTGGCTTATGAAAAGAAACATTTTATCACTTATCATAGCTGTGTTTGCCATGTTGCAAGCTACGGCTCAAACTTATGACAACTTGTGGAAGCAAGCTGACATCATCGCTCAGAAGGACCAGCCGAAGAGCGAAATTGGGGTGATGCAGAAAATCATCTCCAAGGCTTCTGCGGCTAAAGACTACGGTCAGCTGCTGGCGGCTGAGATAAGACAGATGACACTCTGGAAAGAGATTTCGGCTGACTCGCTGACGCCTAACGTGAAGCGGATGGAGGCTGAAGCTTTGAAGACAAATGACCCGATGCTGAAAGCGGTGAGATATGCTGTGCTCGGCAAGGTATATCATGATAATCCGTATGGAATAGAAGTGGATGAGGCTTCTTTGGAACAAAGGGAGGATGCTTCTTATTATCAAAGTCAGCGAAAGGTAAACCTGAAGAAGAGCCGGGAGTTCTTCAAGAAAGCGATGGCGCACCCAGAGCTTCTTGCTAAGCATGCTTCTACTGAGTATGTGCCGCTGACTCTGAAAGGGGTGGACGGAAGTTCCTTCAAGAATGATTTGCTTCATCTCATCGGATTCGAGGCAGACAGCAAGGAGGCGTATCTGCAGCTGTACACCTATTATAATAAGGTGGGAAATAGGGGTGCGGCTTGTCTCTGTGCCTATAAGCTCATCGAGAAATACCGCCAGGACGACGTGAGAGAGGTGAAGAAATCGAAGTATCTGCAGACCATCGACTCGCTCATCCAGGTTTATCAGGATATTCCGGAGGCAGGCGAACTTGCCGTGGAGCATTTCCGCTTCATGGAAGGTGCTACCGATGCCAAACCGCAGGATAAGCTCAACTATATCAACTATGCGCTGAGCCGCTGGGGTGGATGGTCGAGAATGAACGAACTGAGAAATGCGCAGAAGCGACTCACCGAACCGATGTTCCGGGTGAAGGATATGCCATTGGTGCTTCGTCCTTCAGAAAGGAAGTGGGTGCATCTGAACGTGCGCAATCTCCAGAACCTGAAGGTCAGCATTTCCCGCCTCAACATCACGGCAGATAATGAGTATGATGTTCAGAATGAGGCTACCTATAAGATGCTTCTGAAAAAGACTACGAAGCTGCATCAGAAGGATTTCAGCAGGAACTACTATGGTCGTCCGAATTACGAAGAGGTGAAGGATTCCATCGAAATCCGTGGCAATCTGCCGCTGGGTGCCTATCTGATGGAGGTGACTTCGGATAATGCCGGCATCGCTCCACAGCGACAGCTTTTCTATGTGAGCAATCTGGCGGTGATGATCCAGCAGTTGCCTGATGACAGGCATCGCTATGTAGTGGTGAATGCTACAGACGGACAGCCTATCGCCGGGGCGAAGATAGAACTTTATGAAAAGGATTATGATGTGAAGACGGGCAAACGCAAGCGACTGGTTCATGCCCGCTTGACAACCGATGAGAATGGAGAGGCTTATTTCAAGAATGTGGATGGAGAGGTCCTAATTTCCACCCACAGCGACAAGTTTACGCCTGCCAGATACATCTATCTCAGCCGTACCCGCTATTATGAACAGAAAGATAATGAGACTAAATATCAGGTTTATACCGACCGCAGCATCTATCGTCCGGGACAGAAGGTGCATGCCACAGCCATTTCCTACATCGTGAAGAAGGGCTTGGATGCCAATGTGCCAGGCAAGAGCAAGGAACTGAAGTTTGTCCTGAGTGATGCCAACTGGAAGCAGGTGGCAGAACAGAAGGTTACGACCGATGAATATGGTACGGCTTCGGTAGATTTCGAACTCCCGAAGGAGGGAAAGACAGGACAGTATTCCATCTCCGTGAATGGTACAGCAAGCGAATATTTCAGAGTTGAGGAGTACAAGCGTCCAACCTTCGAGATTACCTTCCCGAAGGTGAACGAGAAATATAACTGGGGCGACACCGTGGTGGTGAAAGCTTCAGCCAAGACCTACGCCGGTATACCTGTACAGGGTGCCAAGGTGGAGTATCAGGTGACTCGCAGAAACCAACTCTGGTGGTGGGGCGCAGGCTCAGCCGGACAGTTGGTGAAGACTGACAGTTGCGTGACTCGTGAGGACGGAACCTTCGACGTAGAGATTCCGCTGGAGGCTTCCTTGTCTGGAAAAGACGAGGCTGATATGAGCGATTTCATGCGCATCGCCCGTTTCTTCAACTTCGAGGTCTCAGCCATCGTTACCGACATCAGCGGCGAGAGCCACGAGGGCGTGATGAGTCTGCCTCTGGGCACCAAACCAACCATCCTCACGGTGAATCTTCCTAAGCGTATCGAAACAGACAGTCTGAAGACGGTGACCTTCGCTTACCGCAATGCCAGTGGTATGCCGATTTCGAGCAGGTTGAAATATCGAATTGATAAGGGCGAATGGAAGGATGCCGAGGCGAATGCACCGGTTTCTATCAAGGAATATGCTGCTTCTGCCTCTTCTTCCCTCGTTTGGAAATCTGGCGTTCATCAGGTGGAGGCAATCTGCGGACAGGATACCCTGCAGCATAAGTTCACCCTTTTCAGCATGAAGGATACCCATCCGGTGGAGCCAACCACCGAATGGTATTATCAGACGGCGAAGACCTTCCCTCGTGATGGCAAGCCGGTCTATATCCAGGTGGGCTCTTCGGAGAACGGAGCGCACATCGTATATTCTATCATCGCCGGCAACAAACTGCTGGAGAAGGGCGCCTGGGAGTTGGGCGACAGTATCGTGACTCTGCCTTTCACCTACAAGGAGGAATATGCGTCGGGCATCGTACTGAACTATAGTTTCGTGAAGCAAGGCAAGTGCTATACCCGAATGATGAGCATCGCCCGTCCTTTGCCTGAGAAGAAACTGAACATCGCCTGGAAGACCTTCCGCAACCGTCTGACCCCTGGTCAGAAGGAGGAGTGGACGCTGAGGATTACCACCCTTGACGGCAAGCCAGCCAAGGCGCAGCTGATGAGTGTGCTCTATGACAAGTCGCTTGACCAGATAGCCCCGCATTTCTGGAATATCTCCCTGGGCTTCTATCAGAGTTTGCCAAACTGCTACTGGAAGCACAACCTCACTTCCCGTTCATTTTACTTGAATGGCGTTTATCCTACCAAGTATTATGACGAGAGGGGACTGGATGTAGATAAGTTGGATGGCAAATTCTTTAGCTATTATGCTTATATGCAAGCGGTGGAACTGAGCAAGTTGGAACGTTCTTCTGGCGGAACCGTTGAGGCTGTTCGTGTACAGAAAGACGAGCTGGTTCGAGAAGAAGCGAAAGTCATCAGGATTCGCGGCTCTAAAATGACCCGTGTCGGAGCGGCTGCTCCATCTGTCAACAAGGTTTTTGATGTAGTAGAGGAGATGCCGCAGTTTGCCGGCGGTTCTGGTTCAGATGCAGGACAATTCCTCGACAAGGTACAGGTGCGTGAGAATATGAACGAGACCGCCTTCTTCTATCCTGCCTTGGAGAGCGACAACAATGGCAACGTAGCCATCAGGTTTACCCTGCCAGAGAGCGTGACTACCTGGAAATTCATGGGATTGGCTCATGACAAGGAGATGCGCAACGGTTTGCTGGTGGATGAGGCTGTGGCTCAGAAAACCGTGATGGTGCAGCCTAACATGCCTCGCTTCCTGCGTGAGGGCGATAAGAGTACCATCGTGGTTAAACTCTTCAATACTTCCGACAAGAAGGTGAGCGGCAACGCCCGTATGCAGATTCTCGACCCGGAGACCAACAAGGTGGTTTGGCAGAAGACGCAGAACTACAGCATTGATGCCGAGGGCTCTGCTACCATCTCCTTTGATGTCCAGGGACTGAAAGAAGGCGTATATATTAATAAGGTGGTGGCTGCCGGTAATGGCTACAGCGATGGTGAACAGCACTATCTGCCGGTTTTGAGCAACCGTGAACTCGTGGTGAACACCCTGCCTATCACCCTGCATCAGAAGGGCGAGCAGAACTTCGACCTGAGCAAACTCTTCCTGAACAAGGAGGGCAAGCAGGCGAAGGGCACTGAAGATGCCAAGGTAACCATCGAGTACACCAACAATCCTAGTTGGCTGATGGTGAAGGCGCTGCCAGCCATCAGTAATCCGGATGAGGAGAACGCCATCTCGCTGATGTCTGCTATCTACGCCAATACCATCACCACCCATATCCAGAAGCATCTCTCGCTGGAAAATCTCTCTCAGGAGAGCATCCGCCTGCAGAATCAGGTGGAGAAACTGAAGAAGTTGCAGAATGCTGACGGTTCCTTCTCCTGGTGGAAAGGCATGAAGGGCAGCCAGTATATGACAACATCGGTAGCCGAAATGATGGTTCGATTGAATGCCATCGCAGGTGTGCAGAAATCCACCGCCAAGATGCTGACTTCCGCCATTGATTATCTCTCCTGGCAGACAGCACAGGAAGTAAGAGAAATGAAGAAGCAGGAGGAGAAAAAGCAGAAGGTGAATCCTAGCGAACAGGCGCTGCATTATCTCTACATCCTTTCGATGGATGGCAGAAAGATGAAGCAGAATCTGGAGCAGGATAAGGCTTATCTCCTGGACAAGATGTCGAAGTTGACCGGTGATTTCTCCATCTATGGCAAGGCGCGTGCTGCCGTGGTACTCGCCAGAAACAGCCAGCAGAATGCTGCTTACCGCGAGAAGGCAGGCGAATATCTGCAGAGCGTGAACGAATATGCCGTTTACCGCGAGGAGATGGGCCGCTACTACGATACCCGCAAGGCACTCTACAGCTGGAGAAACTATAAGATTCCTACCCAGGTATCTGTGATAGAGGCGATGCAGATGCTGAAACCGAACGACAAGCAGACCATCGAGGAACTGCAGCGCTGGCTCCTGATGTCGAAACGTACCCAGGTTTGGGATACGCCAGTGAACACCGTGGATGCCGTCTACGCCTTTATGAAGGGCAATGAGAGCAACTGGAGCAGGAAGGCTGAGAATGCCGTTCTGAAACTGGATGGCAAGCTGCTGCCGATGCCGCAGGATTCCACTACTTTGGGCTATGTGAAGACCGAAAAGACGGGCAAGGCATCTAAGCTGAGCATCGACAAAAAGAGCGATTATACCAGCTGGGGTGCTGTCTATGCAGAGTTTAAGCAGCCTGTCAGCGAAATCGGTTCCATTGAGTCGGGCATCAAGGTGCGCCGTGTCATCGTTCCTGCCGAATCTGAGGGCAAGGGCAAGGCACAGGCGAAGGTAGGCGAGAAGGTGAAGGTAACGCTCATCATCACCGTCGACCGCGACTACGACTTTGTGCAGATTACGGATAAGCGTGCGGCATGTCTGGAGCCGGTCAACCAGAAGAGCGGTTATCAGTGGGGCATAGGCTGCTATGTTTCTCCAAGAGATCATGCAACAAATTTCTATTTCGATCGTTTATCTAAAGGTAAGCACATCGTAGAAATGGAGTATTACGTGGATAGAAAGGGCGACTATCAGAGTGGAACTTGCACCGCTGAGTGTACCTACAGTCCGGAATTTGGTGGCCGCACAGAGACTTATGAATTGAAAGTTAACAATTGATAGTTAAAAGTTTATAGTTTATAGATTGATAATTTAAAATAGAATAGTATGAAACGGATGAATATATGGATGCTCTCAGCGCTGTTGGCGCTGCCTGCATCAGCACAGAAGATTACAACCCAGCACGAGGTGGTAGACTGCGGACAGGTGGTGTTCCGCAAGCCAGTAACTGCCGAATTCGTGCTGAAGAATGACGGGCACAAGCCGTTGGTTATCAACAATGTGTTGAAAAGCTGCGGCTGTACGGAGGTAGATTATCCGAAGACGGGCATTGCTGCCGGCGAAAGTTTCGTCATCAAGGCGGTATACGATGCCAAGCAGATGGGTACTTTCACCAAGCAGGTTTGCCTCTATACCAATGCGGATGAAGAGCCGTTCATCCTCTCTATGAGGGGAAAGGTAGTGGGCAGCGTAGTAGATTTCGCTGGTTCTTACGATGAGATGCTGGGTGTCATCAAGAGTGATGCCCAGGAGGTGGAGTTTGATGACGTGAACCGTGGCGACCGTCCGGTTCAGCGCATCCATATCTTCAATCCTACCGACGAATTACTGGAGCCGGTAGTGATGCATCT
>OGMO01001507.1_pt1 | contig 13643 bp, 6 predicted proteins | sample 1573241 | NCBI WGS metagenome assembly OGMO01 (sample SAMEA2581896, study PRJEB24529) | metagenome | biome: Human gut stool | place: China | collected 2011 | reverse complement strand
TTTATTTAATTTTTAACCGACTAGTGACCAAAAAATTTTTAGTGGACACTAGTGAAAACTTATGCCAAACAAACAAATGAGAAATGCACATTATTTAATAATTAACGAAAAGTAAACACCTACATTAATCTTTAAATTTAAGACAATTATGGATATAAGAAAACAACTCATCATTCTTATACTGGTACTTCTATGTGCCCCGGTTTCTGCACAAAAGAAAGAGAAACTGATCACACTGAAGTTCACAAATATCCCATTATCAGAGGCTATGCCAAAAGTGGAAAAGCAAAGTGGATACACTTTCTTCTATGAATCGCAGCAAATAGACATCAAACAGAAAGTCAGCTTGAATGTTAAGAATGAAACTATTAATAAGACAATAGCAGCCTTATTGAAAGGGACCAATGTTAAATTTGAAATCGACGCAACACACATTATTTTATATACCGGAAAGAATAACAAGGCAATATCCGGACAACCACAGAACATCTCTGGTACAGTAATTGACGAAAGTGGTGAACCGATTATCGGAGCAAATGTCATGGTGGAAGGAACCAGTACTGGTGTCATTACAGATCTTGACGGAAAATACACAATCAACGCACCGGCAGGGAGTAATCTCAAAATCTCCTATATCGGTTATGTGACACAGACTGTAAAAGCTGGTAGAAACAGTACCGTAAAGTTAGTGGAAGACAGTAAAACACTGGCAGAAGTCGTGGTAATCGGCTATGGTACACAGCGTAAGTCCGACCTGACTGGAGGTCTGGTATCAGTAGACCAGAAGAAACTGAACATGATAAATAGCAGTAACTTGATGGACCGTCTCGCAGGACAAATTCCGGGCTTAAGCGTAACTACTGGTGATGCGAAACCGGGGGCAGACCAAACCCTCCGTGTACGTGGTGAAAACTCATTAAGTGCTGACAATGCACCGCTTATTGTATTGGACGGTATTCCTTACAATGGTTCTTTGAGTGATATTGACCCAAACATCATCGAAAGCCTTAGTGTCTTGAAAGATGCTTCCGCAGCAGCTATCTACGGCTCACGCGGTTCCAATGGTGTTATCTTGATTCAATCAAAGAAAGGCAAGAAAGGTGCACCCCAAGTTACATACAAAGGGCAGTTCAGAATGTCGCAACCCCAACAGACTATTGATGTGATGACTCCAGACGAATACATCACATTTAAACAAGACATTGCACGCCTGAAAGATGGATGGAGCGGAGACCAATTGGCTCCTGAGAATATTCTGAGTGCCAGCGAACTTATAAATTACAAGAAAGGCGTTACAAACGACTGGCAGGACTATATTTTCCGCAATGCATTTACCATGGAACATCAAGTAGGCATTTCCGGAGGTACTGAAAGCACCACTTATATGGGGGCAGTTTCCTATCTGGATCAAGAAGGTGTAGTCTACAATTCTGCTATGAAACGTTACAATATCAATTTGAATGTCACACAAGTATTAAACAAATGGCTGACTATTGGTATACAGACCCAATTTATTCAAAGAGATGGCGGTGGTATAACCCCGAATATTGAACATGCTGTAAAGCAAAGTCCTTATGGTATCTACAAAGATGAAAACGGCAAGTATTATGAAGAACCTATGGACCAATCCCTGATTATTAACCCGATGGCCAATGTCAATGCCGACCAAGATCAAACAAGACGTAACTTCTTCATCAACACCTATGCTGACATTCTGTTGCCGGTAAAAGGTCTTTCAGCCCGTACAACCTTTGGTTACAACTATCGTAGCGACTTTACCGGCACATACTATGGCCGTGACACCAAAGACGGTAGAACAGCCAGCGGAAAAGCCAGCATCAACAATGAACACTACTGGGATTACACTTGGGAAAATCTGCTCAAATATAATCGTGAATTTGGCAAGCACCGTTTCGACGCTACAGGTTTGTTCAGTGTACAACAAACTCAGAAAAAGACTTCCAAGTCAAGTGCCGAAAGTTTTGTAAACGATGATTCCAGTTATCATAACATCAATGCAGGTGAAAAGAATAAAACCGTAAGTTCTGGTTTATCAGAAACCTCGATGCTGTCTTATATGCTTCGCTTGAATTATTCATATGCAGGAAAATATATGTTGACCCTGACCGGACGTTCCGACGGTTATTCTGCCTTCGGTGCAAACAACAAGTATGCATTCTTCCCGTCAGTGGCTGCTGCATGGAACATTGCTTCCGAAAGTTTTATGGAAAATGCACAAAACTGGCTGGACCAATTGAAGCTCCGCGTATCTTATGGTTCTAACGGTAACCAAGCCATCAACCCCTATCAGACATTGGACCGTCTGCACCTCACAAACTATATCTGGGGTGACGGTGGAGCAGGTGTCAACGGTGCTTATCTGGCCAACGACGGTGTCGGAAATCCGAATCTAAAGTGGGAAACAACCCAAACATTCAACGTCGGTATCGACTATTCATTCTTCAACGGCCGTATCAACGGTAACATTGAAATGTATGTCGCCAACACAAAAGACTTGCTGATGAAACGTACTGTTCCTATCATGAACGGCTATAAAACCATTTGGGATAATGTGGGTAAAACACGCAATAAAGGTGTTGAATTTACCTTGAACACCGTCAACATACGTAATAAGGACTTCGAATGGAGCACCGGAATCATCTTTTCACTGAACCGTGACAAGATTGTAGACCTACGTGGTGACAAAAAAGATGATATCACCAATAAATGGTTCATCGGCAAACCCTTGCGAGTTTACTACGACTATGACGTCGACGGCATCTGGCAGGAAGGTGACAAATTCACCTATACCGCAGCAGACGGTACAGAAAAAGAGATCCAAAAAGGTGCCAAACCAGGTTCTGCCAAAGTGAAAGATGCAGACGGAAACGGTTATATTGACTCCAATGACAAAGTTATCATCGGTTCAAAGAATCCAAGCTTCCTCATGTCTATGAGCAATACATTGACTTACAAGAACTTTTACTTGTCATTCTTACTGAATGGAACCTTCAAAGTTACACGTGAGTTGAACGAAGCCAATATCGGAAGTTGGAGTTACAACTTATACAACTATCTGCATAATGCCGATTACTGGACACCGGAACACACCAATTCCAAATATGCTTCTCCAGCATATAACAACTTCGACGGACACAGCTATTACAAAGACTTTACATACATCCAAATAAAGAATATCACTTTAGGATACAATTTTGAAAAGAATTTTGTAAAGAAATTGGGACTGAGCGGTTTGGGAGTCAATATCAGTGTGGAGAATCCTTATACATTCTGTGACATACGCAGCGTATTGAACTATGACAACAGTTGGTTTGCCTCTTACCCGACTGCACGTTCCTACGTACTTGGACTGAACTTATCATTCTAAACTTACTTAAATATATATACAATGAAAAATTATATATCAAAAGCAACTCTAGCTCTGTTAGTAGCTCTGTCTGCTACCGGTTGCTCTGACTTTCTGGATGAGAAACTGAAAAGTGAACTAGCTCCGGACAACACATATACAAGTTCCTATGGTTTCGAAGTAGGTTCTACCGGACTTTATGCCGAAGCACGCTCTGAATACAACACTTGGGGTGAAAACGGTGCCTTCATGCACAATGCCGCTTGCCCTTACGAAGCATTGCAGATTGCCACTGACCTTGCTACCATGGGTACCAAAGACGGTTCTATCCAACCGTTCGGTTTCTTGACATTAACTCCAAATACCGGTATTGTAGGCTCCTACTGGAACTGGGCTTATAGTCTGATTGCAGGAGCCAATGAGATGTTGAAATACTCGGAAATAAACACGAACTGGGATAATAGCACAGACAAGGCGCTCTATCAGGCAGAATCACGTTTTTTCCGCGCCTATGCATACCGTACATTGGTTTATCTGTATGGAGACGTTCCTTATGTAGACAAGATTCAAGATCAGTTCAGAATCGATTTTACCCGTACACCGAAGGAAGAGGTTATTGCCCACATGGTAGAAGACCTTCAGTTTGCTGTCGAGAACCTGCCTACTGACCCTGATGCCGTAAAAGTCGGCAAGCTGACCAAATGGGCGGCAGAACACTTACTAAGTGAGGTTTACTTGATGCAGGGTGATTATGCAAAGGCTGAAACTGCTGCAGAGAATGTCATCAACAGCGGATATTTCCACTTGATGGAAGACCGCTTCGGTGAAAAGGCAAAAGCAAACGGCGATGTGTTCTCCGACCTATTCGTTGAAAACAATCAAAATCGCACATCCGGCAATATGGAAAGCATTTGGGTCATGCAGTTTGAATATAACACTACTGGTGGCGGTACAAATTCCGATGACTGGACACGCCGTGCCTGGGAACCCAAATACTTCGAAATTACCGGTTTTGTTTTGGCAGACTCACTGGGTGGCCGCGGCTTGTCGCAATTGGTACCAATGAAATGGTGGATTGGAGAAGATACCGGTTTCTTTGATGAAGAAGACATTCGTAATTCCGAATACAACATCAAACGTAACTGGTATTACAACAACGAGAACATGCCCGACCTTTATGGTAAAAAAGCCACGATTACAGACGAAACATGGTTTACCACCTTCCGTCTTTATCCGGCTCTGACAAAATTCTTCTATGGCCGTTCCGAAAACCTTTCTTTGACCGGTTCCTACCGTGACCGCATGAAGTTCCGTTTGTCCGAGACTTATCTCTTACTCTGCGAAGCAAGGTTGGGGTTGAACGATATTTCAGGTGCCCGCGAAGCAATCAATGTTGTACGCCGTCGCGCGCATGCTCCTGAAATTACGGACAGTGAAATGACCATGGACTTCTTGCTGGACGAACGTATCCGCGAGTTGGTAGGTGAAGAATCACGCCGCTTTACCTTATGCCGTACCGGCAAATTATTGGAGCGTACCCGCAAATACAATACAGAATCGGGGCCCGTTATGCGTGATTACCACACATTATGGCCGATTCCTCAGAGCATAATCGATTCAAATACGGGTGCAGAATTCCCGCAAAACGAAGGATATTAACAGCACAAAGACAAAATAAAACACGAATAAAGGTAAAAAGATAGTTTTCAAGATTCTCATAAAGGGAATTGTCCGCGTCCATTGAGAACAAAGGCAATTCCCTTAATTTTATCAATAAACAATCATGAAGATACACAGACAATTAACAGCAGCAGCCTTTCTGTTTATCAGTATGGCAATCATGGCACAAGTGCCATTCAGCAAAAAGGAAGTAAAAGAGAAAATGAAGCAAGTGGCAGACTGGCAAATTTCCAATCCTAACACTGCCCACGAACACCACGACCTGGATTGGACCAATGGAGCACTTTATGTAGGTATGGTAGATTGGGCTAAACTGGCAGAAGAGGAGTACAATGACAGCACCTACTATCAATGGCTCTATAAAATAGGAAGACGAAACTGCTGGCAACCCCATCAGCGGTTGTACCATGCAGACGATATAACCGTTTCCCAATCATTCATTGACTTATACCGTAAATATAAAAAAGAGGAAATACTGGCTCCTACCCTGGCACGTACGGAATGGATTGTCAACCATCCATCCAACGGTACATTCAAACTGGAGTATGGTGACAACAAAACCCTAGAACGCTGGACCTGGTGTGATGCCTTGTTTATGGCCCCCCCGGTTTATGCCAAGCTATACCGTGAAACCAACAACCGGAAATACCTCCAATTCATGGACAATGAATACCGGGCTACCTACGAATACCTATTCGATAAGGAAGAGAACCTTTTCTACCGCGATTGGCATTATTTCGGTAAAAAAGAAGCCAATGGCAAAAAGGTGTTCTGGGGACGTGGAAATGCCTGGGTACTGGCCGGTCTGGCAGAAGTATTGCAGGAGTTGCCCAAAGGCTTGATGGAACGCGCTTATTACGAAGAACTGTTTATCCGGTTATGCACACGTATCGCCGGATTGCAGAACGAAGACGGTTATTGGCATGCCAGCCTTCTGGATCCGGCTTCTTATCCTTCTCCCGAAACCAGTTCCACCGGTTTCTTTGTATATGCGTTGGCCTATGGCGTAAATGCGGGACTCTTGAATGAAGACGATTTCATGCCAGTCATTATAAAAGGCTGGAAGGCACTGACCGATGCTGTAGATGCAAGCGGTAAACTTGGCTGGGTACAGCCTATCGGTGCCGACCCCCGTAAAGTGACGCGTGACATGACAGAAGTTTACGGTGTCGGTGCGTTTCTTGCAGCAGGATGCCAGATATACAAGATGGCTGTAGATACGGAAGCTGATTATATAAAAATCTGGCCAGACAGAAAAACCATGCAGGGAAACCCTTTAAGTGGTTGGGTTGTTTATGCAAATGAGAATGTCAGCGATGACTTCTGGAAGAAATACGACCATATCTATGTACCGGAAAAAGGAACAACCGTGAAAATCTCCGATTATGCACGCACACTCTATATCCGTACGCATTGGAGTACCTTCAATCCCGCCGAAGGAGTCTACGGCTGGGATACCAACGAAAAGTTGAAAAAAGTAATTCAAGGGGCACTCGACAGAGGTATGCGTCTCTCTTTCCGTGTAGTTGTCGACAGCCGCGACCGAAAAAATGAAGCCACTCCGGCCTATGTATTCGATGCAGGAGCCAAATACTATACAGACAATGGAAAACGCTCTCCCTATCCTGATGACCCTATCTTCCAGGAGAAATATGCAAAGTTCATAGAAGCATTTGCCCAAAAATACAATGACCCTGACCTGGTGGAATTTATAGACGGCTACGGTCTTGGCAAATGGGGTGAGGCACACACTATGAAGTACATTGACCCCAAGAACCGGGAAGCTGTGTTCAATTGGATTACAGACCTCTACGTCAAACACTTCACCAAAGTACCTTTAGTTATCAACTACCATCGTTGGATGGGTGCAGGCAAAGACTGGGCAGGTGAGGAGAATTTTGATCCCGATAGTAAACGCTTGTTGGACAGCGCTTGCGAGAAAGGCTTTTCCTTACGTCATGATGCTTTCGGAATGAGAGAGTATTACGGCCAGTGGGAGCGAAACTATGTGAAACCTTGGATTATGAAACGCCCGGTTCTACTGGAAGGTGGATGGATTGTGAGCAAGCACCCTTATCACAATGACCCGAGCGGTTACAAAACAGCCAAAGATGTGCGTATCGGAGAATTTGAAGACGGTCAGGAAGCTCATGTCAACATGATGGATTTCCGTGTAGGAGACGAAACCATGAGTTGGTTCCGTGATGCCTATCCTTTGGTTGAGCGTTTCATCTCCGAAGGAGGTTATCGTTTATATCCCGATTCCATTGTAGTTCCCAAAGAAATGAAGAGTGGTTCAAGAATAAAGATAGTACATCGCTGGAACAACTTAGGCTGGGGATATTGCCCAACCAATATACCACAATGGAACCAAAAGTATAAAGTAGCTTTCGCATTATTGAACCAAGACAATCAAGTAGTCTACTCTTATCTGGACAACAATACTGATTTATCCGTCTGGATAAAAGGCTATCCCACTTCCTATGAGTTCACTCCCAAACTTCACGGGGTAAAAAAAGGAACCTATACCTGGGCAGTAGCTTTAGTCGATACAACCAAAGGCAATGGAAGCAATGTTAAGGGGCTGGATATCTCTGCCAAGGGAACCTTCACTAATTCTGGTTGGTTAAAACTGTCAGAAGTAACTGTAAAATAAATAAGACACCCCATCGACTTTATAAACAAGAGGCTGAATTCAAGATTGAATTCAGCCTCTTGTTTATAAAGTCCAATCCATCTATTTCTTTTGCGGCAACCCCTTCAGCAAGTGGTCCACCGCCGCTTTCAGCTGTGCATCTTCTCCCTTCAAAACAGCTTCCGGTTCATTATAGACCAGGATATCAGGCTGCAACGTGCGGTTCTCCAGATAGTTGCCCTGCATATCCATGCAGCCTACCTGCGGAATACCGAATACAATACTTGGATCGATCTGGCTTTCCCACCAGACAGCAGTCATGGTTCCTGCCACGGGAGCACCTACCAGCTTGCCTATTCTCAACGTCTTATATACGAAAGGAGTACCGTGGGCATTGCTGTAATTATCCTCGCAAACCAGCATACACGAAGGTTTCAGCCATCTGTCAAAAGGATCGCTGCCGATGTACTGGCCACGCGGCACAAAGCGTTCATACTCCTTGCCGCTAAGTAACGTCGCTACTTGTTCGTGCAGCCACCCGCCTCCGTTATGGCGGGTATCCACCACAACAGCCTCTTTCTTACGACTGCTTTCGCTCAACAAATCGGAGTAAATCTTACGGAAGCTCGGACTATCCATACCTTTGATGTGAATATAAGCAATGCGTCCGCCAGAATATTCATCCACCTTCTTGCGGCAGTTTTCCACCCAGCGCTTATACAACAGCTCATTCTGGGCACCGTAAGATATGGGCTTCAAGGTTTCTTCAAACCGCTTTCCGGTAACAGGATCATAGACCGAGAGAATCACCTTGCGGCCTGCCTTACCTTCGAGTAACGGGAAATAATCAGTGCCAGCCTTAATGGCAACACCATCCACTTTCTCGATAATACAGCCAGGCTTGACATCCGTCTTTTTCTTCGTCAATGGACTCTGAGCTATAATTTCTTTAATCTTCAGTCCATCGCCCGCATAAGCTTCATCATAGAACACTCCCAAAGCAGCCGTAGGAAGTGCTGCGCCCGAAGCATAATAACGCGCTCCCGTATGAGAACCGTTCAATTCACCCAGCATCTCACTCAGCATTTCCGCAAAATCGTAGTTATTGTTGATATACGGCAAGAAGCGCTTATAAGTTTCTTTGTATCCATTCCAGTCCGTACCTTGCAAGTCTGCCACATAGAACTTATCATTTACCTGCTGCCAGATGTGGTCGAAGATATATTCACGCTCACCATAAGGGCGGTAATCGAAGAAAGCCTCAAATTCAATTGGAGAAATCTTGCTGCCTTCAATCTCTATCTTCTTCATTCCGTCGCGGGCACAAAGGAAGATATTCTTCCCTTCCTTGTCAGGCTGCAAAGCGCCTGCACCTACTTTCTTCAAAAGAACTTTTGTAACATTCTCTTTCAGATTGTGTTCCCAAAGATCGTACCCATCCTCGAAAACAGAAAGATAATAGAGTTTATCCCCTTTAGCAGAAAGCATGGCATCTGCCATATGCGAGGAGTTGACGGTCAGGCGTACAATACGGTCAAAGCGGTTTGCGAGGTCGAACTTTAACGGCTCTACCTTTTTCTCCTTATCTTTGTCGGCATCCCCTTTTTTCTTCTTGGCATCCTTTTCGTCTTTCTTCCCGGCTTTTTCCTTCTCTGCCTTCTCCGCTTCCTCGAGTAAAGCGGTTTCTTCCTTGTTCATCAAAAAACGGTCGTATGCTTCAGCATCAAAGAACATGATATAAGTATCGTCTTCGGCTCCCCAACTGCCGTGGCTGCGATACCCCGCACGGTCACTGGTCCAAATCATGGCTTTTCCACCCAATACCCATTTGGCATTGCCATCGTTGTATCCGCTCTCGGTCAGGTTCACCATTTCACCCTTGCCATCGGCATTCAGCAGCACAACATCTTTGTTGTTCCATCCACCTACACCGATATAGTCCGAAAGAATCCATTTGCTGTCCGGACTCCACTGAAACCACTGGTCACCGTCCGAATAAGAGTATTGATACTTGCCATCCATAACGGTACGCACATCCTTTGTCTTCAAATTGATGACACGGATGGTGCTGCGGTTTTCGAGAAAGGCAATCTCTTTACCGTCAGGGCTGTATTGGGGTTGGAAAGAAGCGGCATCCGAGTTTATCAAGCGTTCTTCCTTCAGCTCTGTGGCATAGGTAAACAGCTTTTCATCCTTACGCACAATCGTCGAAGTGTAAAGTTGCCAAAGCCCGCCACGTTCGGAAGCATAAACCAGTGTCCGCCCATCGGGGGCAAAGTCTACGGTACGTTCCTGACAAGGAGTATTCGTTATCTGCTTCGTAGTCTTATATTCCACTGAAGTGACGTAGACATCGCCGCGCAAAACGAAAGCCACTTCCTTACCATCCGGAGACACTGCCATTTCCGTGGCACCGCTACTCTTAATCTGGCGGATAATGTCCTTGTCGTTTCTGTCGGAAACAATGCTGATGTTCACCTTTTGCGCTTCTCCACCGGGAAGCAGGGTGTAAATCTCACCATCAAATCCATAGCACAACCTTCCGTCCGTAGCGGCACTGAGATAGCGTACTGGATTTTTGGTATAGTGCGTCAACTGCACGGCCTTCGCATCTCCGGGAGTACGTCGGTAGATATTGAAAGAGCCGTTTTCCTCACTCAGATAGTAGAATGTTTTTCCATCAGGAGCCCAAACCGGTTCACGGTCTTCTCCTCCGAAAGTGGTCAGCTGGCGGTACTGCGGTTCTTTTCCCGGAGTATACATCCAGATGTCACGGGCAATGGGCGATACGTGATGTTTACGCCAGTAGTCCTCGTAACCTTTCTTATCTTGATACAACATCGCTCCCTCCTTATTGATGGAGATGCACTCCATAGGCATGGACGAAATCATCGTCGGGCGCCCTCCCTCCACTGATACTCGATAGACCTGGTTGAACTGCCCGTTAGAGGGAAAGACAACAGCCTCGGCAGACGGCATGATGCCCGCAGAGAACAAGACATGTCCGGCATCTGTAAAAGCAAGCGGCGTTTCGCTTCCCGAGTGGGTAGTCAGCCGTCGTGGTTCGCCTCCGTCTTTGGCCACAATGTAGACGTCCAGGCTTCCCATACGATCCGAAGCAAAAGCAATCCGCTTACTGTCCGGACTCCATACCGGAGCCGTATCATATGCGGGATTGGTAGTTATCTGCATGGCACGTCCACCGGCAACCGGCACCGTATAGATGTCTCCTTTATACGTAAAAGCAATGGTGGTCCCATCGGGAGAGATGACACTATGACGCATCCACAGCGGAGCATCCTGCGCAAAAGTAAAACCAGCCAGGCAAGCGGCAGCAATACCTAATAGTAGTTTTTTCATAATGATTCTTGTTTTTGGAGAATAAAAAAACCTCACGACTTTTCCTTTCGGAAAAAGACCGTGAGGTTTGCTTATCATTTTAAGTTACCCTCAATTAGAGAGCACCTACTTCCTTCAAAGCGGCATTTGTCTTGTGAACGGCAGCAGCGCTGGCAGCAAATTTAGCTTTTTCGTCAGCAGTCAGTTCCAGTTCAACGATTTTCTCGATACCGTTCTTGCCAAGGATTACGGGAACACCGATACAGATGTCTGATTCACCGTATTCTCCTTCCAGATATACTGAACAAGGAATCATCTTCTTCTGGTTGTGGATGATAGACTCAACGACATAAGCGCCTGCCGCACCCGGAGCATACCATGCAGAAGTACCCAGCAACTTAGTCAGTGTAGCACCACCTACCATAGTAGAAGCTACCACTTCGTTCAGTTTTTCTTCGCTCAGCAGTGTGCTTACCGGCTGTCCTTTGTAAGTAGCCAGACGAGCCAACGGAATCATGGTAGTATCACCGTGACCACCGATAACCATGCCTTCCACTTCGTTGGCCAGAATGGTGCATACCGTTATGCCGATTGCCAGCCATTCGTCCTTTTTCTTCGGTCCTATCTTGCCACTGTCAATCACCTGCTGAAGTTTTTCCAAGTCGTCTTCCACTCCCTGAAAATCTTTCTTCAGTTCCTCTTTCACGGTAGATACCACCCACTCGTAGCTTTCATTAATCTGATAAATCTCGGAGAGACGGACAGGAATAAGTTCCGCCGGATATTTCTCACCCTCCTTGCGAATCTCCAGAGTGGCGATAACCTCCTCTGCTTCCTTCACACTTCCGCCTTTGGGAACAGTAAACGAACATTCGAAAGCGATATTGCCGATACCGGTAATCCACAGGTGAGAAGTATAGTATTTTCCTTCCTCCTGAAACATTTCCTTGCTATATGCACTCTCCAATGCCCCGACCTTCACCAATGAAGCCGATTCATTCTCTTTCAGTTCCTGCCGAACGGCATCCCTGCCGTAAGTAGCATTGCCTTTAAATGCAGATATACGAAAGTTTCCCGTCCATACATCGGGATTATAGAAAAGAAAAGAGCCTTCGCCATCTTCAAACTCATTCCAGTCTGATGGATAGTTCATAGAAAACCATGCTCCGGGAGAGATAAATTTCTTGCCTTGCATCCTTTTTCATTAAAATGATTACTCGGGCAAAAATACGAAAAAAAGTGTTCACTACTTCCCTATCGGTTGTATTTTCCTGCGTACTTCTTTGGAAATCTCCAAAAACATATAATTCAGCTTTCCGGAATGGATACCTTCTTCGTTCTCTTTGTACTTCTTGTTGGCATATTGTTTGGATTTCTCGAAGGTGAGCAGAGACATTTCGTTCTGTGATTTACCTACCATGGTGGAATCCAGTTGCTCGTCGGGGAAGAAATCATCCAAGTCAACATCCCCAATCATTGTTGTTTCAAGGAAGTTCATGTCTTTATGGGAGTTGTCGGTATAATACCCCACGAACATGTGTCCCGGAGTACGTACCAGAATCGGGTCTATATTGATAGAACGAAGCAACGACGCAAACAACACACTACCGTCCACACAGTTGATTTGTGAAGAGTCCAGTGCATCATCAAACGTGCGGACCCGTTGCGAGAAAACAACATTGCTCGACAGGCTGGTATTGGAAACCGAACTGTAACGGAATTTGCGTTTCTGCAAGATGTTCCAAAGAGCATAGACTTGCTTGTCTACCACACCTTTCGCCTTACTCTGGTATCCCAGAAAACGATTCACGATACGGGTATTCAACGCTTCGCGAAGCAATTGGTCAATCATAGGATTTTCTTCATTGACATAGGCGGCAAAGAAGATACTGGTATCATAAAATTTTGTTCCGTTTGCCACATATCCCAACAGACACTCGTTGATGCTGCGTACTGAAAAAGTACGCACCCGCTGGCCTAAGTCGTCTCCGTTCATTTCCACCTTCACGGCTACGCTGACCGGCTCGGCCTGAACATTATTTTTCAATGCTTCATAATTCCAGATTATATCAGGATAAATGGTATACTCAGTCCGCGGTCTATTTAGAACGAACTCCGACACGGAACGGGAGAAGAAAGGCGTCTCCGCCACCTCGATACGCACACGGCTATAAGCGGTTCTTGATTTCACCCGCACGGCAATACATGACTTCGGATTTCCCAGATACATAGAGTCCGAAGGCGTGATTACTTGCGCATCCGTGGTGGCTACCGACAGTATGGCGGAAGGAAAGATATTCCCTCCCAGATCATCAACAATCTCGAAACCGGAATTGAAAGAGGTGTATTTAAAAACGGAAATCCCTCCTATCAGAAGGAAAAGGACGATGATCGCCCCTATCACTTCGCGCCTGTGATTTTTCAAGTCAAATTTTATCATTGCTTGCAAGTTGTATTTTAATCTATTGCTATTCTATTTCTCTAACAAAGATAACAAATAACAAACGTTTTTTCCTCCCCCGGCCAATAAAAACTATTAAATTTCGTCCGAACAGCCGTATTCCGCCGAATGTAATACGATTGTAATATTTGTTTCATCCGCCCGTAACAAAGTCTCCTCAT
>OGMO01001485.1_pt1 | contig 13814 bp, 7 predicted proteins | sample 1573241 | NCBI WGS metagenome assembly OGMO01 (sample SAMEA2581896, study PRJEB24529) | metagenome | biome: Human gut stool | place: China | collected 2011 | reverse complement strand
AAAATATCTCTGAGAAATAATAAAATATCTCTGAGAAATAATAAAATATCTCTGAGAGATAAAACTATATCTCCGTGAGATAAAATAATAGCGTATTGAAAAAACTTGATTCTTTGGGAAATGAGGAAAATCAAAAAAATAAGACACGAAAACTGAAGGAACTGAAGGCAAAGTTTTTTGGAGTGTTAAAATATGGTTAAAAAGTAAGAAGAATGGACAAAGTTGTTGGCTGAAGGACTGAAGGCACTTTTTCAAAATAATAATTTCATGTCAAAAACTGCATTTTAACACTTGGTATAAATATCGGTTATTATTCTAATAATCAGATAATTACCTCTCTTTTACTCTACGCTGCATATAAAAATGAATTTTTAATTTCAGATTTCAGTTTTTTTTTGTGACCCTTCCTTCACAACCTTCAGTTTTTCAGAGGGTATCCTTTACTCGTAATTCTTTACAAATTCTAAAATCCTAAATCTGCGTTATCTGTGAAAACTGTGGGACGATTAATGAAACGAAAAAGAGGATGTGCCATGGACTCATGACACATCCTCTCTCTATATATAATAAGGTGTATTATAAGTTGTTCAACAAGTCTGCCTTGCCATCGTTGATCAGCTTAATCACTAATTCTCCAAACAGCGTGTTCTGCCATGCAAACCAAGGACGGGTAAACTTTGATGCATCATCCTTGTGGAATGACTCGTGGATGAAGCCCATGCCTGCATCCGTGTTCAGCAGCATCTTCATGCAGAAACGAATCTCGTCATTGCTCTGGGCAGTGAAACACTTCATCATGATAGACATAGGCCATGGCATGTCGTATCCGATGTGAGGACCACCGATACCCTCGCCAGCCTTGCCACGGAAGAAACAAGGATTGTCCTCGCTCCATACAAAACGGCGGGTGTTCTGATAGATAGGGTCGTTCATCGGAACATCGCCCATATAGCCCATACCCAGGAGAGATGGCACGTTGGAATCGTCCATCAGAAGCTGGTTGCCGAAACCATCTACCTCGTAGGCGTAAATCTTGCCGTACTTAGGATGGTTGTAGATGGCATACTTCTGCAAGGCTCCCTGCACCTCATCGGCAAGACTGCTGCAATCCTTGGCAATCTTCAGAGCCGCATCCTTCTTTGCCGCATCCTTCTCAGCCACATGCTTCAGAATCTCGGCAGCCTTGTTCATAGATGATACTGCCATGAAATTGGAAGGAATGAGGAATGGAAGAATCGTGGCATCATCTGATGGACGGAACATAGAAGCAATCAGACCTACTGGTTTCACCGGAGCACCGAAACCGTCCCAGCCGATGGTATCGAAGGCACGGTCGGAAACACGGGTAAAGTGATATGCCTTGGCGGTTACCTTGCGCTGCTGCTCATGGAAAGTCTTCAGGATATTCTCCACAGCCTTCATCCATACATCGCCGAAGATGGAGTCATCGCCTGTCACCTTCCAGTACTCGTAAGCCAGGCGGATAGGGTAGCAGAAGGAGTCAATCTCATACTTGCGCTCGAATACATCCGGCTGCATCTTGGTGCGGTCTTTCACCCATCCGGCACCCGTAGGACCATCGTTGAAGGCATTGGCATAGCGGTCGATGTTGATGCACTTCAGCTGGCGCAGAATTACGCCCCTCAGCATCTTCTTCAGCTTCTCGTCCTTGTTGGCAAGGGCTACGTAAGGCCAAACTTGCGCACCTGAGTCGCGGAGCCACATGGCTGGGATATCGCCTGTATATACAAATGTATCATCGTCACCATTTTCGAGCACACGGTAGTGAACGGTACTCTCCAGAGTGTTAGGATAGCAGTTGGCAAACATCCAAGCCAATTTTGGGTTCTTCTTCAGGAGTTTCTGCACTTCCTTGATCTTCTTCTCCACGGCAGTGGAGGTGAAGAGGCGGTCCTCTACAGGCGGACGCTTAGATTCGTACTTGCCATCCACCGGTGTCACCACCTTGGTATAGCGTGCGTGGACATCCACCTTGGCGTTCTCCTGAGCCATCGCTGTCATGGAGGCAAGAAGAGCCATTGCTAAAATAGTCTTTCTCATTTTCTTATCTTTTGTTAGTTAGTTCATATTATGGTCGGTCGGCAGGACGTGTTCCCCACTTGGATGGCTGGCTGCCCATCTGGAGTTCCAGGGTGCCGCCCTTCATGATGTCGTTATACATGATGTACGACTTGGTGTATGGCTTGCCGTTGAGCTTGGCATGCTGGATATACATGTTCTCCTTGCTGTTGTCCTTGCAGATGATGCTGAAGGTCTTGCTCTTGCCTACGTTCAGCGATGCCTTGTTGAAGATAGGACTGCCGATGATATACTTGCCGCCGGCTGGCTCTACCTGATAGAGACCTACGGAAGAAAGAATGTACCATGCCGACATCTGACCTACGTCTTCATTGCCGCTCAATCCGTCGAAATCGTCCTTATACATCTCGTCCATGGTCTGGCGCAGCAGGCGGGCTCCCTTCCAAGGCTGACCTACATAGTTGTACATGTAGAGCACCTGATGGCTAGGCTCGTTGCCGTGAGCATACTGACCGATGAGACCTGAGATATCAGGAGATGCATTATCGCCCATATTTCCGGTGACGATGAAGAGCGAATCGAGCTTGGTTACAAACTTCTGCTCGTTGCCGAAGAGCTTTATGAGTCCGTGAACATCATGTGGCACCAGCCAGGTATATTGCCATGCATTTCCTTCGGTGTAGTCATCGTCACGATGCTCGGCAGCGAATGGGTTGAATGGAGTACGGAACTTGCCGTCGGAACCGATGCCGCGCATGAATCCGGTTTCCTTGTCGAAGTATTTGCTGTAAGATTTAGATCTCTTCTCGAAATATTTGGCATCTTCCTTCTTGCCTAACATGCGAGCCACCTTTGCCACGCAGGCATCAGCCAGGGCATATTCCAGACCCTTTGCCACGGTTTCCTTGGTCTTTTCCTTGTCGTAAGGCAGATAACCGTATTTCTTGAGCAGACCCAGGCCGCGGTCTTCGCGCAGAGCCGATTGCTTCAGTGCCTCGTAAGCGCCTTCCTTATCCTTTACATAACCCTTCAGAACCATGTCGGCAAGCACTGGAATGCCTGGGTTGCCCACCATACAGTTGGTTTCGTTACCCATGAGATGCCATACCGGCAACTGGCCCTGCTGGCGATAGATGTTGATGAAGGTGCTTGCCATATCAGGCAGCATATCGGTGTGAATCATCGTCATCAGCGGATGAGCCGCACGATAGGTATCCCAGAGCGAGAGGGTGGTGTAGTTGGTAAAGTTGCCATCGTGCACCTTGCCGTCGGCACCACGATACTGTCCGTTGACATCTGAGAACACGGATGGAGCGGTCATGCTGTGATACATCGCTGTGTAGAAGATGCGGCGGGATACGGAGTCGTTGGTCTCGATGTTCACCTTAGCCAATTCCTTGTTCCATGCTTCGTCAGCGTCTGCCACCACCTGTCGGAAATCCCAGCCTGGAATCTCCTTCTGCAAATTCAGTTGGGCGTTCTCTGCACTGACCGCTGACATACCCGTCTTTACCAACAAAGGTTTGGTAACATCTGCTGCAGTAATCAACCATCTTCCGGTTCCCAATGGCTTCACGGTGACAGGCTGTGAGAATTCTGCGAAGAAGAATGCCTTCTGGTCGTTTGCCCAACCCTTGGAGAAGCGATGACCTGCCATAGTGGTAGATGTAATCTTGTCTACGTTGTAATCCTTTGCCGCATCCCATCCGATGCCCTGCTTCAGGTCGAGCACCAACTGTGCCTGCTGTGCATCTGCACCGAAGGTATAGCGCTGGAATCCGGCACGCTGGGTGGCAGTGAGCTCTACCCATACGTTAGGCTGCTGCAGTTTTACGGCATAATAGCCCGGGCGCACATTCTCGTTGGCATGACTGAAGAGGATTTCCTTCTGGTTGGCATCGGTTACTGGCAGGAATGCCACGTCGCCCAGGTCACCGATACCGGTACCGCTGAGGTGTTGATGACCGAAACCGATGAGTACGGAGTCAGAGTGATGATAACCGGAACACCAGTCCCAGCCACGTGATGGCTCAGTAGGGCCCAGCTGCACATATCCGAACGGAACGTTAGCTCCGAGGAATACGTGACCGTGACCACCCGTTCCGATTCTAGGGTTGACAAACTGTGTGAGATTGCTTGATTTTGCCTGTTGAGCAAAGGATGCCTGTGTGAAGCTACCTGCTATCACGCAAGTCATCATGAATAGGTTTATAAGTTTCTTTCTCATATTGTTATAGTAACTTCTACGGAATAATTGAATAAATTAGGTTATTTGTAATAAAACTAATAATAGTGCAAAGATACGAAAAAAATGGGAAAAACGGCACAATCCTATATATTTTTTAACTAAACTTTCATCGTATTGATGGGGATTGCAGTATGATGTTTGTCCATCCGCCCTGCCCTTTCAGAGCGTAGGGATTTCTGTGGAATTAATGCTTTTATCTTATTTTTCTCTCTTTGTGTTATTCTGTAATGATTGATGTGATTTATGCTTCCAAAATGAAAGATTAAATAGGTAGTTATGTGTAAAAATGTAATTGTGTCTCTTTTCTCAAGACAAAAGGTAACGAAAATCTTTGGCATATTGTCAAAAAGTAGTAATTTTGCACCCGAAACATAGCAAAATGATATTGAAAGCGAGTTTCTGATAAGAATTAGAGTTATAAATAACCGTAAAAGAAAGGAAAAGATATTATGTGTGGAATCGTATCTATCTTCAATATTCAGGAGCAAACTCCTGAATTGCGACAGCAAGCGCTTCGTATGAGCCAGAAGATCCGTCATCGCGGACCAGACTGGAGCGGCATCTATTGTGGTGGTTCTGCTATCCTGGCACATGAGCGTCTGAGTATTGTTGACCCTGAAAGTGGTCGCCAACCTTTGTTTGCACCAGATAAGAAACAGGTGCTTGCCGTAAACGGTGAGATTTATAATCATCAGAATATCCGTGCCCGTTTTGCCGGTAAATACCAGTATCAGACGGGTTCCGACTGCGAGGTGATTCTTTCTCTCTATCGTGATATGCGAGCTGATTCCGACTTTGATACCTTAATATATAAAGGTGAGGATGCCCTCCACGCCCGTATCACCAAGATGCTCGAAGAGCTGAACGGCATCTTTGCCTTCGCCCTTTACGATGCCGAGCGTGATGAATTCCTCATCGCCCGCGACCCTATCGGCGTGATTCCTCTTTATATTGGTTATGATAAGGATGGAAAAGTGCTGGTGGCAAGCGAGTTGAAGGCTCTGGAAGGTCAGTGCGACCACTACGAGCCATTCCTCCCAGGTCATTATTATTATAGCAAGAACCCTGGCATGAAGCGATACTATACACGCGATTGGTTTGAGTATGCTGCCATGCAGAAAAAATATCAGATTGATGATGACAAGAAGGCTGAAGAACAGCTGAAGGATGCTGAACCTCAGGAGAAAGTGGCAGTGAAAGAGATTCATGATGCTTTGGAGGCTTCTGTCAAACGTCAGTTGATGAGTGATGTTCCTTATGGTATTCTTCTCAGTGGTGGTCTTGATTCTTCTGTCATTTCAGCCGTAGCCGAGAAATATTCTTCTACCCGTGTGGAAAATGGGGGAGAGACCAAGGCTTATTGGCCACGTCTGCACTCCTTCGCTGTTGGTTTGAAGGGTGCGCCTGATCTGGCAAAGGCACGTTTGGTTGCCGAACACATCGGAACTGTGCATCACGAAATCAACTATACCATTCAGGAAGGTCTGGATGCTATCCGTGATGTCATTTATTTTATCGAGACCTACGATGTGACCACCGTCCGTGCATCTACCCCGATGTATCTTTTAGCGAGAGTCATCCGAAGCATGGGTATTAAGATGGTGCTTTCCGGTGAGGGAGCCGACGAGGTATTCGGAGGTTATCTCTACTTCCACAAGGCACCGGATGCCAAGGCATTCCATGAGGAAACCGTACGAAAGTTGGGTAAACTCTATCTCTACGATTGTTTGAGAGCCAACAAGAGTTTGGCTGCATGGGGCATCGAGGGCCGTGTGCCTTTCCTCGACAAGGAGTTCCTGGATGTAGCGATGGGTATGAACCCGGTTTTGAAGATGTGTCCGGATAAGACCATCGAGAAGAAGGTGGTTCGTGAGGCATTTGCCGATTTGCTTCCAGAAGAAGTGGCATGGCGACAGAAGGAGCAGTTCTCCGATGGTGTGGGCTATTCATGGATTGATACCCTGAAGCAGATTACCGCATCTGCCGTCAGCGATGAGCAGATGGCGCATGCTGCTGAGCGATTCCCTATCAACCCTCCACAGAATAAGGAGGAGTATTATTATCGTTCTATCTTCGCCGAGCATTTCCCAAGCGACAGCGCTGCCAGGAGTGTGCCTAGCGTTCCTAGCGTAGCATGTTCTACAGCCGAAGCCCTTGCCTGGGATGCCTCTTTCAAGAACCAGAACGACCCTAGCGGCAGAGCCGTGGCGGGAGTTCATGAACAGGCGTATAAATAAGTGAAGAGTGGAGAGTGAAGAATCACTTTGCACATCATATTTAAGTAATAAAAATAGTTAGAAATAACCGATATAAAACGAACAAGAAATGGAAAAAGGATTGTACAGTTCAGCCTATGAGCACGATGCGTGTGGCGTAGGTATGGTGGTGAATATCCACGGTAACAAGAGTCATGAGCTGGTCGATAACGCCTTGAAGGTACTCGAAAACATGCGCCATCGTGGTGCAGAGGGTGCTGATAACAAGACGGGCGATGGTGCCGGTATCATGCTCCAGATTCCACATGAGTTTATTCTTCTTCAGGGTATCCCTGTGCCAGAAAAAGGTAAATATGGTACGGGTCTCGTCTTCTTGCCTAAGGATGAGAAGAAACAGCAGGACATCCTCTCTATCATGATTGAGGAAATTGAGCGCGAGGGATTGCAGCTGATGCACCTGCGCAATGTGCCTACCAACCCTGACTGTCTGGGTGAGGCTGCATTGAGCAACGAACCTGCCATCAAACAGGTGTTCATCACGGGTGTTACCGATGATAAGGTGCCTGTCTTCGAGCGCACCCTCTATCTCATCCGCAAGCGCATTGAGAAACGAATCAGCGATCCTGATTTCTATATCTGTTCGTTGTCTAATTCGAACATCGTATATAAGGGTATGTTGAGCAGCCTCCAGCTGCGTCAGTACTATCCTGACTTGACCAATAATTATTTTACAAGCGGTCTGGCATTGGTTCACTCCCGCTTCTCTACCAACACCTTCCCAACATGGAGTCTGGCTCAGCCATTCCGTCTCCTTGCCCACAATGGTGAAATCAACACCATCCGTGGTAACCGTGCCTGGATGAAGGCGCGCGAGAGTGTGTTGAGCAGTGAGGCTCTGGGCGATATCCGTGAGATTTCTCCTATCGTCCAGCCTGATATGAGTGACTCGGCAAGTCTCGACAATGTATTCGAGTTCTTCGTGATGAGCGGTTTGTCTCTGCCTCACGCCATGGCTGTGATGGTGCCTGAGAGCTTCAACGACAAGAACCCTATCTCTGAGGATCTGAAGGCATTCTATGAGTACCACTCTATCCTGATGGAGCCATGGGATGGTCCTGCCGCCCTGCTCTTCAGCGATGGCCGTTATGCCGGTGGTATGCTCGATAGAAATGGTCTGCGTCCTGCCCGCTACACCATCACCAAGAACGATATGATGGTAGTCGCATCTGAGGTAGGTGTGATGGATTTCGACCCAACAGAGATTGCCGAGAAGGGTCGTCTGCAGCCTGGTAAGATCCTCTTGATTGATACCCAGGAAGGCAAAATCTATTATGATGGTGAAATCAAGGAGCGCCTGGCTGCCCAGCATCCATATCGCCAGTGGTTGAACACCAACCGTATTGAACTGGAGAAACTTCGCAGTGGCCGTAAGGTGGAAAATTGTGTGGACAACCTCACTCGCAAGGAATTGGAATTCGGTTTTGGCGAGGAAGATATCGACGGTACTATCATCCCAATGGCTACCAAGGGTCAGGAACCTACTGCTTCTATGGGTAATGATACTCCGCTTGCTGTGCTTTCCGACCAGCCACAGATTTTCTTCAACTACTTCCGTCAGCAGTTTGCTCAGGTTACCAACCCTGCTATCGACTCTATCCGTGAGAATCTCGTGATGAGTCTTACCGAATATATCGGCCGTGTAGGTTCCGGCATTCTGAACCCAGACGAGAGCAACTGCAAGATGGTTCGTCTGCCACATCCTATCCTGACCAATACTCAGCTGGATATCCTTCAGAATATCCGCTACAAGGGATTTAATACAGTAAAACTCCACATGCTCTTCGAAACCGCCAAGGGCGAAGAAGGACTGCACGAGGCTTTGGATGAGCTCTGCAAGCAGGCAGCACAGAGCGTGGATGATGGTTACAACTACATCATCTTGAGCGACCGTGGCGTGGATGAGACCCATGCTGCCATTCCATCTCTGCTCGCCGTGAGTGCCGTACATCATTATTTGATTGATGCCGGCAAGCGTGTGCAGACAGCCCTCATCGTTGAGAGCGGTGAGATTCGTGAGGTAATGCATGCAGCCCTCCTGTTGGGTTACGGTGCATCAGCCCTCTGTCCATACTTGACATACGCCATCCTCGACGACCTTGTAAAGGAGGGAAAGATTCAGGAGGATTACCATACAGCCGAGCAGAACTACATCAAGGCTGTGAAGAAGGGCTTGTTCAAAATTATGGCTAAGATGGGTATTTCTACCATCCGAAGCTATCGTGGAGCCAAGATCTTCGAGAGCATCGGTTTGAGCGAGAGCCTCCTGAAGAGCTACTTCGGAACAGAGGTGAGCACCATCGGCGGTATCGGACTCGAGACCATCGCCCGTGATGCCATCCGCCTGCACGACAAGGCATTCGAGACCAAGAAGCTCGAGTTCCTGCCAAGTATGGGACAGTTCCACTACCGCAAGGACGGTATCAAGCACGCTTGGAACCCAGAGACCATCGCCACCCTGCAGCTCGCAACCCGCAAGGGCGATTATGATCTCTTCAAGAAATATACACATCTCGTTGACGATAAGCAGGAGCCTATCTTCATCCGCGACTTCTTCAGCTTCCGCAAGAATCCTATCTCTATAGATAAGGTGGAGCCGGTAGAGGAAATAGTGAAGCACTTCGTTACCGGTGCGATGAGTTTCGGTGCCCTCTCCAAAGAGGCTCACGAGGCAATGGCACTCGCCATGAACGCCCTCGGTGCCCGAAGCAATACCGGTGAAGGTGGTGAGGATAACGAGCGATTCCATTCTACACAGGATGGCATCAGCCTCTCAAGCAAAACCAAGCAGGTGGCTTCCGGTCGATTCGGTGTGACTACAGAATATTTGGTAAATGCAGAGGAAATCCAGATCAAGGTGGCACAGGGTGCTAAACCGGGTGAGGGTGGTCAGTTGCCTGGCTTCAAGGTTAACGAGGTCATCGCCAAGACCCGTCACTCTATCCCTGGCATCAGCTTGATTTCTCCTCCACCTCATCACGATATCTACAGTATCGAGGATTTGGCTCAGCTCATCTTCGACCTCAAGAACGTAAACCCTAAGGCGGCTATCTCTGTGAAGTTGGTTGCTGAGAGTGGTGTGGGTACCATCGCTGCCGGTGTGGCTAAGGCAAAGGCCGACCTCATCGTTATCTCTGGTGCTGAGGGTGGTACAGGTGCCAGCCCTGCATCAAGTATGCGTTTCGCTGGTATCTCTCCTGAAATCGGACTTTCTGAAACCCAGCAGACACTGGTGAAGAACGGTCTTCGCGGACAGGTTCGCCTGCAGGTGGATGGTCAGTTAAAGAGCGGTAGAGACATCATCCTGATGGCTCTGCTCGGTGCTGAGGAATTCAGTTTCGGTACTGCCGCCCTCATCGTATTGGGTTGTGTCATGATGCGTAAGTGTAACTTGAATACCTGTCCTATGGGTGTTGCCACACAGGATCCTAAGCTCCGTGCGCACTTCCGTGGCAGCTACAAGTATCTTATCAACTACTTCCGCTTCCTCGCTGAGGAGGTTCGTGAGTATCTGGCAGAGATGGGTTACACCTCATTGAACGATATCATCGGTCATACCGAGCTCATCATCCGCAAGAAGGATGAGGAGATTGTTCCTACCGAGGGTTCGGATGCCGTAGAGCCAGAGGTGGCCAAGAGCATCAAGGAGAAGGCCGACTTGCTCGATTTCTCCCGTCTCTTGCATCGTGAGACAGGTCATTGCTCGCTCTATCATACTACCGAGCAGATTCATGACCTCGACAATGTACTCGACCAGCAGTTGATTCGTGGTGCACAGCGTGCCATCGAGAACCAGGAAGAGGTGAACCTCGATTTTGCCATCAAGAATACCGATCGTGCTGCCGGTGTGATGCTGAGCGGTATGATTGCCGAGAAATATGGTGAGGCTGGTCTTCCAGACAAGACCGTGAACGTGAAGTTCAAGGGTTCTGCAGGTCAGAGCTTCGGTGCCTTCCTGGTTAAGGGAGTGGATTTCAAACTCGAAGGTGAGACCAATGACTATTTCGCCAAGGGACTTTCAGGAGGTCGTGTTTCCATCCTTCCTCCTATCCGCAGCAACTTCTCTGCTGAGGATAACATCATCGCCGGTAACACCGGTCTGTATGGTGCCACAAGCGGTGAGTTGTATATCAATGGTAAGGTAGGCGAGCGCTTCGGTGTTCGTAACTCCGGTGCCATCGCCGTGATTGAGGGTGCTGGCGACCACTGCTGCGAGTACATGACGGGCGGTAGAGTAGTAGTGCTCGGTGAAACCGGCCGTAACTTCGCCGCTGGTATGAGTGGTGGTGTTGCCTACGTATGGGATAAGAACCACAACTTCGATTACTTCTGTAACATGGATATGGTGGAGATCAACCTCGTGGAGGACAGCACCTATCGCAAGGAGTTGCACGAGCTGATCCGTCAGCATTATCTCTACACTGGCAGTAAGCTTGCCCGTACCATGCTCGACGACTGGAACCACTACGTAGAGGATTTCATCCAGGTAGTGCCAATCGAGTACAAGCGAGTTCTCCAGGAGGAGCAGGTAAAGAAGTTGCAGCAGAAGATTGCGGATATGCAGCGAGATTACTAATTTTAAAATTAGAAAAAAGATGGGAAATCCAAAAGCATTTTTGACTATACCTCGCAAGGAAGCAGGTTATAGACCAATTCACGATAGAATCCTCGACTTTAGCGAGGTAGAACAGACATTGAATAGCAACGATCGCCGACAGCAGGCTTCACGTTGCATGGATTGTGGTGTGCCTTTCTGTCACTGGGCTTGTCCGCTGGGCAACAAGGCACCGGAGTGGAATGATGCCCTCTACAAGGGCGACTGGGAACAGGCTTACCGTCTCCTCAATTCCACCAACGACTTCCCGGAGTTCACAGGACGCATCTGTCCTGCACTCTGCGAGAAGGCGTGTGTATTGAATCTCATGGATCATGAGCCAACCACCAACCGTGAGGATGAGTGTGCCATCGTGGAGCACGCCTTCTCAGAGGATTATGTACATGTTGAGATTCCTGAGCGTAATGGCAAGACGGTGGCTGTCATCGGTGCCGGTCCTGCGGGATTGGTAGCTGCCAACCAGTTGAACCATAAGGGCTATAAGGTAACTGTATTCGAGGCACGTGAGAATGCCGGTGGTCTGTTGCGTTATGGTATTCCAAACTTCAAGCTCAACAAGAGCATCATCGACCGCCGTCTCCGTCTTCTCGAAGAGGAGGGTATTGAATTCAGATACAACCAGCATATTGACGTTACCAAGTTGCCAGAAGGCTTCGATGCCTATGTGGTATCTACGGGTACTCCTACTGCCCGCGACCTGAAGATTCCAGGACGAGAATTGAAGGGTGTTTATTTCGCCCTCGAACTGCTTTCTCAACAGAACCGTATCCTTGCCGGTATGGAGTTCTCTAAGGACGAACTGGTTAACTGCAAGGGCAAGGATGTGTTGGTAATCGGTGGTGGTGATACGGGTTCCGACTGTATCGGTACTGCTCATCGTCAGGGTTGCAAGAGCGTAACCCAGATAGAAATCATGCCGAAGCCTGTAGAAGGCCCTGAGGATCCTAAGAATCCTTGGCCAAACTGGCCTCGCACACTGAAGACTACATCCAGTCATGAGGAAGGATGTACACGTCGCTGGAACATCAACTCATTGGAGTTCCTGGGCAAGAATGGAAAGTTGACGGGTGTGAAGGTTCAGCCTATCGATTGGAAGCCAAACCCAGAGGGCGGTCGTCCGTTGATGGTAGAGGCTGGTGAGCCGGAGATTATCAAGGCAGAGGCTGTATTCCTAGCAATGGGCTTTCTGAAGCCACAGCAGCCTGAATTTGCCGAGAATGTATTCGTGGCAGGCGATGCAGCAAGCGGTGCCTCTTTGGTAGTACGCGCCATGGCAAGCGGCAGAAAGATTGCTGCCCAGGTAGATAAGTTCCTGAACAAATAAATCGGTTATTTTTAACTATAAGTGTAGGGAGGTTGACCTCAGTGATGAGGTTTTCCTCCCTTTTTCCTTCCTTTTGCCTTCCTTCCTTTTTCCTTTCCTCCCTCTCCTTTGTCTTCTGTTCCGTCCCCCTTCTGCCCCCGTTCCAGGCGATTCCATCGCCTGTCCCATGAATAATAATCAATAAAAAAAGACCATTATTCGTGAATTCTCCCCATATTTCCCTTAATAATTTGGCATTCCCGAATATAAAGTATAAATTTGCACTCAAAAACTTCAGCTAATAATAATTAAACTAAGGAAATAACAGAAAATGAAAAAGAAATTATTAGCTGTTCTCTTGGCGTTGGCAGCCTCTATGCCAATGACTGCACAGAATCTTGTAAAGGGAAATTATGGTTATCTCTATTGTCATATGAGCGATAAGGGGGGGGGACTGCCTACGCTATTTCCCGTGATGGTTACAACTATCAGGACATCAATGGCGGCAATCCTATCTTCAATCCAGAAGAGCATGCCCGCATCGAAGGCGGTACCCGCGATGCCTACATCACCCGTATGCATAATGGTAAAGGATACATCATGGTTACCACCGATATGTGCGTGCGCAAGAGTCACAAATGGGACAACTATGGTATCGATCTCCTGAAGAGTAAGGATTTGACGAACTGGACCAGCGTTACCTTCGATTTTCGCAAGGGCATGCAGAACTTCTGCGATGCTGCTACAGCTACATCTCCTTATAAGGATTGGAGCACCATCAACCGGGTATGGGCACCTCAGATCTTTTAAGACATTCACCAAACTCACCACTCCTAAGCTACTCTTCGACTGGGGCTATGCTACCATCGATGCCGATATCAATTTCTTGAAGAGCGATGGTCTCTACCACATGCTCATCAAGAAAGAGGGTGGAAAGAGTGGTAAAAACTATTGAAATGGAATCAAGAATTAAAAAATATAGAAAAATAAGTGGATTTATTGTTAAGTGCATAGCTGGATAGAATGTTTAGGGGGATGCTTGTGTAGGTTTAGATAAGATAAAAAATATGTTATTGCGCGCGTACATTATAATAAAGAAGGAAAATTCGTATGCATGTCTCTCTATTCTACATGCTCCTAGTTAAATCTATCACAGGTGTATTTCCTAATTTGATATGTAGTTTTTATTTAGTCCTTTAAAATAGGCAGAAATAGCTTCTAAAATGGGTTCGTTTGTTTATAGATGTTAAAATATAGCTAAAATCTCAACTTTTTTGCGGAAAGATTTGGTGGAATGAAAAATAGTTAGTACTTTTGCACTCGCTTTTGAGAAAT